>Ga0255757_10006110_pt1 | contig 10475 bp, 6 predicted proteins | sample 071ome_27_FD_179957 | JGI IMG/M metagenome (GOLD analysis project Ga0255757, IMG submission 179957) | Coastal salt marsh microbial communities from the Groves Creek Marsh, Skidaway Island, Georgia - 071409AT metaG (version 2) | ecosystem: Environmental > Aquatic > Marine > Intertidal zone > Salt...
GTTCAGCTTGTAAGTGATGGTATCCGAATACTGGAATTTCGCCATGGCATCCAGGGCCCAGTAATCGGCTGCAATCCTGGTGTTGTTGACGACACGTTCGTCCATGTAGCGGGTACCGACCCCGAAATCCAGGCTATTGCCCATGGCCCAGTTTAGCCAGAAGGAAAAGGTATCTTGCGCCACGTTATTGATGCGCCCGGTGGTGCCGGACAACGTGTTGCGCTGTTCGTCATCCAGGTGCGTGTAGCCGGTAGTGAAATGCAGGATGTCACCGAAGCCGCCACTCATATTCACCGAAAAGCCGTTGATCTCCTGCTCACCGGCCAGGGTATTGAAACCGGGATTGAGCGGGTCAGGCACGCGGGCATTGTCCTTGGTGATATTGAAAATCGCGGCATCCACCAGCAGGCGGTCATCAAGCAGGCTCCACTTCATTCCGAACTCCAGGCTTTCATTTTCTTCCGGATCCAGTGCCACATTGCCGGTGGTGAGACCACGCCCACTGTTAATGAAGGAAACCGACTCGGCTGAGGGATTGAACGAGGTGCCCCAGCCCACATAGAGGGTCCCCTCTTCCGCCGGTTTGTATACCAGGGCCGTGCGGTAACTGGTTTCGGTATCGCTGGTATCAAAGCTGCTCCGGCTGCTTTCCATGCCGTTCACGTCCAGGCGGCGCTCGGCATACCCGGTTTCAAAGCGATCCCAGCGCAGCCCCAGGGACAACTGCCACTTGTCGCCAAACTTGATGGTGTCCAGGGCATAGGCCGCCAGCGTGTCACTGGAGGCATCCGATAACAGCCGATCTGCCACGGGCCCGGTGTAAATACCGCCGCCGGGGGTAGCCAGGTTGGTAGTCGGTACCGGTATGCCGTAATCAAAATACGGGGTCATCGCGGCAAAGCCGAAGCTGGGATCCGATTCTTCCCGCGCCGTTTCTACTCCGGCAATCAGGGTATGGTCTACCTGCCCGGTGCTGAAATCTCCGCGCAGATTGAGCTGTCCCTGCAGCATGGTTTCGTTGCTCTGGCCGGTAAAAATCATGCGCTCAACCGTGACGTTTGCCGGTACATCGGCCTGTGTCACGCCCGGTCCCACCTGGGGTTCGGTGATAAAACTGCTACGGCCATAATCGGCAACGCGTACCTGGGCATTCAGGCCCCAGGTCCTGTTGAGCTGATGATCAAGAATGGCAGAAGCAACGTCAGCCTCGGTTTCAAGGTTGTCATTGTCAAACCCATAGAAATTTTCCCGCCTCACATCGGCAGGCCGGTTTCCGATCCAGGGCATACCATAGTCAGGCAGACTGTCACTTTGCAGGTGCAGGTAGCTCAGGGTCAGGTTGGTGGCACTGCCCAGGCCCAGGCTGAGGCTAGGTGCAATGCCATAGCGTTCGGTCTCCACGGTATCGCGTCCGGGCACATCGGACTGGTGCGCCAGCAGGTTCAGGCGGAAGCCACCGCCATTGGCAAGCGCCAGGGGCTGGTTGAAATCCACCGTAGCGCGCGCCGTGGAGGCATTACCCAGGTTCACATGCAGACTGCGAATTTCCTGGTCAACGGGTTTCTTGGTGCTCTGGTTGATCACCCCGCCGGTAGAACCACGCCCGAAAACCATGGACGAGGGACCCAGCAGGACTTCCACGGCCTCCAGGTTGAAAGGATCACGGGCATAACTCCCCAGGTCCCGCATACCGTCCAGGAACATGTCATTGCGCGAGGAAAAACCGCGTATGGTGGGGTTGTTACCCTGCCAGCTGAACTCACCGGCACCTAATGTGATTCCTGGTACATTGCGAAGCGCATCATCCAGGCTCATGACATTACGGTCTTCCATGAGTTGGGAGGATATGGTGGTGACAGACTGGGGAGTATCGAGCAAAGGTTCGGTGAACTTACCCACTGTGCTCTGGTCAAAACGGTAGGCACCGCCGCGGGTGTCCTGGACAACGATTTCCTCGAATTCACCCTCTTGTGCCAGTACAGCCCCTCCCAGGACCAGGTTGGCACCGGTACTGATCAGGATGCCGGATACCAGGGTGCTCAACGGGTCAGCTTTTTTTCGAAACGGAATTTCTGTGGAAATCAAAGCAGGTGACAAATACGGCATGTAACCAACACCTTCTTGTTATCAGGAATGCCGGGGATTATAGCTATCCTGGCATCAAGATTCGACGCAGCACCGATATTTCCTTCTTTATTGCAGGTTCTCAATCATGGTTTTCTTTGTATAATTTCATTTCCCGTCAATGACCCCCTGAATTCAGCAACCGGATTTTTCTCATCATGCAGTCAGACAGTTCCAAGCCCCCCATTCGCTGGTTGAACCTTGCCGTTCTGGGCATTCCGCCGCTGGTGGCAATGACCCTCGTGCCCTGGTACGGGTTGACCTATGGCTATGACACCTATGAATGGATCTGGTTTGGCGTGCTCATGGTGTTTTGCGAGATGTCTATCACCGCCGGTTACCATCGGCTCTGGTCCCACAAGGCCTACAAGGCCCACCCTGTTCTGAAATTTATCTTTGCCCTGGGCGGTGCCTGCGCCCTGCAAAATGACTGCATCACCTGGGCGGCTGACCACCGTCGCCATCACCTGCATGTGGATGATGACGACAAGGATCCCTATTCCGCCGGCAAGGGCTTCTGGTATTCGCATTTCGAATGGATGATCCGTGACTGGGAAGCAACAAAGGAAGATGTCAGCAATGTCCAGGACCTGTTCAAGGACCCCATCCTGGTATGGCAACGCAAGCATTACCTGGCACTGTTGCTGGCGATGAACGTTGGTGTGCCTGTCCTTTTGGGTGCATGGCACGGGGATATCTGGGGCAGTTTCCTGCTGGCAGGTTTCCTGCGCCTGACCCTGAGTCAGCATTTCACCTACCTGATCAACTCGGCTGCCCACATGTGGGGCTCACGTCAGTATGACCCGGCACAGACCGCCCGCGACAACTGGTTTATTTCCCTGTTCACCTTTGGTGAGGGCTACCACAATTACCATCACACCTTTGCCTGGGATTACCGCAACGGCATCAAGTGGTATCACTGGGACCCCACCAAATGGCTGATCCGCGCCTGCTCCTGGGTCGGCCTGACCAGTGACCTGCGCCTGTGCTCCAGATACCGCCAGGAACTGACCCGTGTGGAAGTGCAGTACCAGCATGCCCTGGCTGCCTGCGAGCAGGTGCTTGATTCCAAGACCTGGCGGCGCAAACTTGAGGACGAGTATCACCAACTGGTCGAAACCCTCAACCATTGGGCAGAACTGAGACAGCAGTGGTACCAGGTGAAATCAGCACAATTGTCCAGGGAACTGCACGAGAAGTTTCCGGAACTTGAGCCGGAAAGCCTGCGCCAGCGTTATCGCCTGCTCAAGGTAGAGCTGCAGGGCAAGCGCAAAAGCTGGCAAGCCCTGGTAGATACCTTCACTACCCTGCCCCAACCCACTGCCTGAACCTGGCCATGGATTTTTCCCTAAAGGTGCCCACATCACAGGCATGGCTGGACACCGTGCTTGCCGATTTCGACACCTTCCTGGCCGACCATGCCAGTTGTGAGAAAAAAGCTTCCGGCATGGCCATGTCCATGATCTCCCATTACCCTGACCGGCCCGAACTGATCACAAACATGCTCAATCTTGCCATTGAGGAACTCAGCCATTTTCGGGATGTGATGCGCCTGATCCTGGAGCGGGACCTGCAGCCGTCTGCCGACCAGAAAGATGAATATGTCAACCGCCTGCACCAGGCCATGGACCAGGGCAAGGAAGCCTACCTGCTTGATCGTCTGCTTATTGCCAGTATCGTTGAGGCCCGGGGCGCAGAACGTTTCGGCATGATTGCCGGAGAGGTGGAAGAGCCGCGGTTGAAAAAGTTCTACCAGGCCATCACCGATTCTGAAGCCCGCCACTATCAAATGTTTCTGGATCTGGCTGAACTGTATTTCCCTGCCGAACGTATAACCCCCCGACTGGAGCAGCTCCTGGAAATCGAGGCAGACATTATTCGCACACTGCCCATGAAGCCTGCTCTGCACTAGCCACTGTTCCTGAATTCTCCGCAAATCGGGGACCTGTTTGCTCCATACCGGGGCTTTTTCAGCCTGGTAGCGGCACTTTGGAATCAAATCCATGTTGAACTAACAGTTAGTCTAAGTTATAGTTCGCATCGCTAACTATTAGCCAAAACCAATTTTGAAACGCTGATACGCAAAAGTCAGGAAACACAGCCGCCATGAATGATGCCGCCCTGGACAACAATGCCTCGACCGAGTCATCACTGTTCTATGCTTTGCACTTGCTCCATCGCAGTTTTTCGCAAAATCTCAGGCATGAGGAAGACTCCATTGACCCGGCCCAGATCGGCATACTGATGAGCCTTGCACAGGGCCCCCTGACGCTGACTGAACTGGCCAGGCAGCATCATGTCACACCGCCCACGGCTTCACGCTCGGTGAACTTGCTGGTCAAGGCAGGCCTGGTGACCAGGACCGTGCCCGAAGACAATCGCCGCATCACCCTGCTGGCGCTGACCCCGGAAGGCAATAACAAACGTATTGTGCTGCGTGAATGGGCAGAACAGCATGTCAGTGACCTGTTGAGTAGCCTGTCTGCTGATGAACGCGACACACTCGATACCAGCCTGAAACTGTTGATAGACACCCTGCAAAAATAACCGCAACCGAATTCACTTCTAGGATGTAGTCCACCATGATCAAAAAAATCCTGCCCCTGCTGATTATTATTGTCGCCATTGCCATTGCAGTGATGCTGCGCATGGTGCGCCCTGAGGCGGAACAAAATGAGCCTCAGCAACTGGTGGTCGCCGTGGATGCCATTACTGTCCGCGTACAGGATGCCGCCATTACCGTGTCATCCCAGGGCACCGTCGAGCCGCGGACTTCTACCAACCTGGTATCTGAAGTTTCTGGCCAGGTAGTGTCGGTGTCACCTGCCTTCGTCGCAGGCGGCTTTTTCCGCAAGGGTGACCTGCTGGTGAAACTTGATGACCAGAATTACCGGGCTGCCGTGGCACGAGCAGAAGCAACCGTGGCAGGTGCGCAAAGCCAGTTGCAGCAGGAACAGGGCCAGGCTGATGTGGCACAACGGGAATGGGACCGCATGACTGCCGCGGAACAGGAGCGAATTCGTGCCAAGGATTTGTACCTGCGCAAGCCCCAACTGGAAGAAGCCCGTGCACGCCTGGCATCGGCACAGGCTGACCTGGAGCAGGCACGTACGGATCTCGCCAAGACCTCGATCATTGCCCCCTATGACGGCCTCGTTAGTGCCAAGAACACCGATATTGGCCAGTATGTCTCGATCGGCACGGCCATTGCCGAGACTTTCGCCGTGGATTATGCCGAGGTCAGGCTGCCCATACCCGAAACCAAGATTCCCTTCCTGGACCTGCCGCCGGCAACCAGCAACATTACCGGCGTCGAGGCCATGACCAATACACCGGAAGTCGACCTGGTGAGTACCATTGGCAACCGAGAGTACCACTGGACCGGTAAACTGATCCGCACCGAAGGTGTCCTGGATACCAGAACGCGCGTGCTGTTCAGCGTGGTCCAGGTGGAAGACCCCTATAACCTGGTCAACAGTGGCTGGGAAAGGGAAACCCTGCGTATCGGCACCTATGTCAATGCCAATATTCGCGGCCGTGTCCTTGAAGACGTGGTCGTGCTCCCCCGCTACACCCTGCAGGCCAACAACATTGTCTGGACTGCCGATACCGAGGGCCGGCTGCGGCCCAAGACCGTCGACGTACTGACGATCAATGGCGATGATGTCTACATTTCCGGCGGTCTTGAAGACGGTGACCGGGTGATCCTGACGCGCCTGGAAAATCCTCTCAACGGCGCCCCCGTGCAGGTCAATATCCAGGATGCCCAGGGTGTCCAGGCAGTACAGACCATTGAGTAAGGCCTACAAGCATTGCTGAACAGGCAAGTCATTAACCCGGAAGAAACCGAAAGCAGAACAGGACAGACATGAGCATCGAAGCAGAAGACAAGGGCATTATTGCGTGGTTTGCCAACAATCACGTGGCGGCCAACCTGATGATGATCATTATCATCATGGCCGGTCTGTTTTCAGTGGCCACCATTACCAAGAAAGCCATGCCGGACATCGACCTGCCCATCATCCAGGTGCGCATGGCCTACCCGGGTGCCACTCCGGCCGATGTGGAGAAAGGCATTGTTATCCTGATCGAGGAAGCCGTCGAGGATGTGGACGGCATCAACACCATCCGTTCCGTTGCCCAGGAAGGCAATGCCCAGGTGACCCTTGAAGTCGATGAGTCCTACAACATCAATGAAGTACTCAATGATGTCAAAACCCGGGTAGACAGCATCGTCAATTTACCCGTGGATGCCGAACCGGCCGTGGTGATGCGTACCCTGATCCGTAATGACGCCCTGCGTATCGAAATTCACGGTGATATCAACCCGGTCAGCCAGAAGGAACTGGCCCAGCAGATTCGCGATGAACTGCTGGAGCTGGACGATGTCACTACCGTCACACTGCAGGGAGCACGTCCCTATGAAATTGGCATCGAGGTGTCGGAAAACACCCTGCTCAAGTACGGCCTGAGCCTGGACCAGATTGCCCAACGCATTCGCGCCTCATCACTCGACCTGCCTGCCGGCTCCATCGATACAGAAGGTGGTGAGATCCTGGTACGGACACAGGCGCTGGCCTACAACTACCAGGACTTTGACAAGATCGTCCTGCTGACAACCACCGATGGCACGATACTTACCCTGGGCGATATCGCCACTATCGTTGACGGTTTTGAAGATACCGAAACCTATGCCCGCTTTGACGGCAACCCGTCGGTAAGCATCACGGTGCAGACCACCAGCAACCAGAATATGCTGCAGGTCACCGAAAGCGTTCGGCAGTTCGTAGCCGAAAGATCGCAGACATTGCCTGAAGGCATCGAGATGGATATCTGGGCTGACACCTCGTATTACCTGCAGGACCGTCTCGACCTGATGACGGAAAACCTGTTGATGGGTGCCCTGCTCGTGCTGATCATCCTGAGCCTGTTCCTGGAACTCAAACTGGCCTTCTGGGTCATCGTCGGCATTCCCATTTCATTTCTCGGCGCCTTTGCGCTGATGCCCAGTGTGGGCCTGGACCTGAACATGTTAAGCCTGTTCGGTTTCATCATGGTACTGGGGATCGTGGTGGATGATGCCATCATCATCGGAGAAAGTGCACACCACAGTATGACCAAGTATGGCCACAGTACGAAGAGTATTGTGCACGGCGCACAGCGGGTTGCCCTGCCTGCCACTTTCGGCGTTCTGACCACGATCATGGCCTTCCTGCCGCTGCTGATGATCAGTGGCTTTGCTGCAGCCTTTACCGAATCCATTGGCTGGGTGGTCATCCTGTGCCTGGTCTTTTCGCTGGTCGAGTCAAAACTGATCCTGCCCTCTCACCTGGTTCACTTCGGCAAACCCAATCCGAACAGCTGGTTCAACAAGATTCCCGATCGATGCAATGCCGTGCTGAGCAAATTTGTACACAACCGGTACATACCGTTCCTGCACAAGTGCATTGTCAATCGCTACATCACCCTGTCGACGTTTGTGGGCATCCTGATCATCTCAGGCGGGCTGCTTGCCGGTGGACTGGTACGCGTGGTGTTCCTGCCGGAAATTCCCAGTGACTTCGTGCAGGCCAGCGTCACCATGGTGGAAGGCAGCCCGGAAGAACAAACCCGTGACATCATGAACAAACTGGAAGAGGCGGTATTGTCTCTCAACGGCAACTTCGAATTTGACGATTCCGAAACAGGCGAGGTGTCTACCGATATCGTTGATCACTTCATCATTATCGGCAGTGGGGTGTCTTCAGGTACGGCTGCTATTGAAATGGACAAGGACGTGGCCAACCAGATTGATGCTGACCTGATCACCGAATACCTGCTCAATTATGTCGGCGACATGCCGGGCCTGAAATCACTGACCTTCTCTTCAGGCCAGGTCTTTGGTGGCAATCCAATCTCCTACCAGCTGGTGAGCAACAACCCCCAGGAGCTGACCGCCGCGGCTGCCGAGCTGGAGGCCAAGCTGAGAACCTACAACGGCCTGATCAACATCAAGAACGAAGCGGTGAACAGCAAGGATGAATTAAGACTGCAACTGATGCCCCGTGCAGAAATCATGGGCTTTACCCTGAATGATTTGTCGACCCAGGTACGCAATGCCTTTTACGGCTCCCAGGCCCAGCGCCTGCAGCGTGGTGACGATGAAGTCCGCGTAATGGTGCGCTACCCGGAACAGGAGCGGGTGTCCATCGGCGACCTCGAAGACATGTATATCCGCACGAATGACGGTGATGCCGTGCCCTTCTCCTCCATTGCCAGCTTCGACATGCAGCCCGGGTACGCCCAGATCAACCGCGTGGAAGGTGAACGCTCCGTGGCCGTCAATGCTGACATCATTGAAGCCCTGGTCGAGCCCAGCCTGGTGAACAATGACATCAAGAACAATTTTTTCCCTGAACTTAAAACCCGCTACCCCAGCGTGGATTACCGCGAAGACGGTGGTACGGCGGAACAGCAGACCATCATCCAGGACATGGTCCGGGGCATGTTGTTTGCCATTTTCGGTATTTATGCCCTGCTGGCCATTCCCCTGCGCTCCTACACGCAGCCCATCATGATCATGGGCGTCATTCCCTTTGGCGCCATTGGTGCCATCCTGGGCCACCTGATCGTGGGTATTCCGGTGAACTTCATGTCTTTCCTGGGCATCATCGCCCTGTCAGGTGTCGTGGTAAATGACAGTATTATCCTGGTCAATTTTGTGAACAAGGCCAAGGAATCCGGTACGACCATTATCGAGGCCGTGGTCAATGGCGGTGCCCGGCGTTTTCGGGCCATTCTGCTGACGTCCCTGACCACCTTCTTCGGTTTGTTACCAATCCTGCTGGAAACCAGCATGCAGGCCCAGTTCCTGATTCCCATGGCCACCTCACTTGCCTTTGGCATTGTCTTTGCGACAGTGATTACCCTGCTGCTGATTCCCTGCCTGTATGTGATCCTCGAGGACTTCAAGGGGAGCAAGCTCTCCACACCCGGGACCATGGCACAGCCCTCCTATGGCAATGCTTCCTGACACATAAGCACTGAAACACCGGGCACCGGTTCCTGGCATTCTGCCAAAGCCCTGTAGGTAGCAAGGCTTTTCTGGTGAATGCCTTGCCTAACCCTGATATTCTGATGGCCTCAATATTGATGTTATTTTTATGGCATTAAAATAGCGCAGTCATACCAGGCAATTTCCACCTTCTGCATAGTGACTGCCCGAGCAAAGGCTCATGCTGAAAACGATGGCTGCCAACAAGCTTTATACCGTACTGGTCAGTGTCACAGTGACACTGGTTGCTGCGGGCGTTTTTTTCCAGTTGTTTGCCCAGAGTATCCGTAATCTCCAGAACGATCTTGCCGACGACATGTTTGAGCTGCTGGAATTTGCTGCCAATGATGTGTTCTCCATCCTGGTGCCGCTTAACGAGTACGAATTTACAGAATGCAGTGAAGACAATTTACGCATCATGGAATCCGCCCTGTTCAATGCTGCCTATGCCAAGCAGATCATGTTCTACCAGGATGACATCGGCCTTTGTTCCACGGTCAGCGGCATATTTGCAGAACCTGTGGTCAGCCCGCCTGCCGATTTTGTTTCCCTGGTCAACGGTGCAGAAATCTGGATCAACCGTGAGGTGGAACTGGATTTCACCGGCGAAATCCTTTCCACCATCGTCATCAAGCTGGGCAACTACAGCACCATGACAGACCCGGGTTTTTTTTACCCTGCAGAACACTGGCCCATTTACCTGGGAATTTTTCTTCAGGGATACCGGTGCACCGACTAACTGGAAACATATCTCCGGCACCAGGGGCGTATACCAGGTCGCCAATACTCTCCACGATTCTGCAGACAACAGTCTTACCTACTTTGAGGCATGTGATGAGGTGCGTCTTAACCTGTGCCTGGCATTGCGCAGCAGCACCTCTGTATTAGCCAACGAGTACGCCAAAATCATTGCCCTGCTGGCTTTATGCAGCCTGGCTATTGGCAATATCGGGGCTTACTGGTTCAACGCCTACCTGCGTGGACGCCAATCCATTGCCTCCAGGTTGATACACGGCTTTGACAATAACGCCTACTACTGGCTTTACCAGCCCATTGTGGATATGGAAACGAAGTCGGTCATTGGCTGCGAGATCCTTTCGCGTTTTGCCGACCACTATGGACAGGCCATGCCTGATGATTACCTGCCGGAACTGCGCAAGGCCGAGTACACCAGTAAATTCACCCGCCTCATGATCAAGTCTGCACTTGTCGAGCTTGAACACTGCAGGGACCTGCCCGACAACTTCAAGGTTTGCCTCAACATCTTTCCCGCGGATATCATCTCGGGACAAATTGAAGACATCATCGCCATGGCTGA
>Ga0255757_10006142_pt1 | contig 10453 bp, 8 predicted proteins | sample 071ome_27_FD_179957 | JGI IMG/M metagenome (GOLD analysis project Ga0255757, IMG submission 179957) | Coastal salt marsh microbial communities from the Groves Creek Marsh, Skidaway Island, Georgia - 071409AT metaG (version 2) | ecosystem: Environmental > Aquatic > Marine > Intertidal zone > Salt...
CATTGGTTTGGGCGTGAAGGCGTGCAAGGAAGTCGCGCACTCTATTCAAGGGTCTATGATTTTGGCCAAGTTGAACATGGTTCCGGTGAGAAGAGGCTACTGGGGCGCCGCGCTCGGCCAGCCGCACACGGTGCCGACTAAGGTGCACGGCAAGTGCGGTTCCGTTCACATTCGTTTGATTCCGGCGCCGAAGGGTTCTGGTGTCGTTGCTGCGCAAACGCCGAAGAAGGTTTTAGTCATGGCGGGTATTCACGACGTGTATACGTGCTCCAGAGGCCACACGAGAACGTTGGGTAACTTCGTCAAGGCGACGTACTTCGCCTTGAGATCTACGTACGAGTTCTTGACTCCGGACTTGTGGGCGGAGAACAAGTGGCAAAAAGCGCCGGCGCAAGAGTACACCGACTTCTTGTCCGCGCCGCCGAAGAAGGTTCGCCATTACGACGACTATTAAAGTGCGAACGGTCTCGTCGGCGACTTGAAAAAAACTAGCAAATAAATATATTAGCTCTTATAATATAAACATTTCGTAATTAAACGTTTCCCTACATATGCGCTACACTAATTCTATCGCTACGCTAAACTACCAGATGTCCTAACGACAACGAGTGATTTTCTCTAGTTTCCAAATCGCGCTCGTATTGGTTGTCGATTTTCCTCCCTCTCGATTTCCTCCAACAAGCGCGCTTTCTGTTTCATCAACGCCTCTCGCAATCTCTCCCGTCTCTTAAGCGAGAACTTTTCGTCGTCTTCTTTGCTATTGCGTTCGCACGCATTCTCTTTCTCGCCCTCTAAATCTTTCACCGCGGCTATCCTCAACGTCTCCAACGCGTCCTGGCACGCGCGCGTCCTCCTCGCCTCCGACTTCCACCTCGCTTTCGTCTCTCTCGCTTTCGCCGCGGTAAACTTCTCCCGAACTTCCAGCTTGATGAATTCTTTCTCCCGTTCGTTCCGTTTCCTCGTCAGCGCGGACGCGTGCCATCGATGAAACATCCTTCGCGCGAGTAAACTGTTTCTCTCTTTTTCCTTTTCTTTCTCGTAGTCTTCTTCTTCTTCCTTCTCTCTTCTCCTCTCCTCGTTTTTACCGTTATCTGCTTCCTCTACATCATCATCGCTTCCTCTCCTATTTCTCGCTCTCACTCGCGCTAACCACGCCCGAAACGCCATCCTCACCAACCTCCTCCTCTCTTCTCTCTCTTTGCTCTCTCTCATCGCCACCACGCGCCACGCCGAGAGCAGTCTTTTTCTCTCCTGCGCTTCCCTTTTGCGTTGAAATCGTTCGACTCTTTTCACTAACCGCACGTGATACTTCCAGCGTTGAAACGCCTTCGCTGTCATCGCGCGAGCGCGCTTCAGAATCGCCCTCTCGCCTAGGATTTTGCGACGCAGCGCTCGTTGTTGTTGTTGTTGTTGTTGTTGTTGTCGTTGTTGTTGCGATTGTTCTGCGTGTTGTCGCTCGGAGGACATCTTGTTTTATTGTGATTTGTGAACACAACGAGCGCTATTTTTTTGTTTCGATTTTCCCGAGAACTCTTCAGTCTTTTACCGCGCGCGCGAAAACGCAGATTACGCAGATCATCACGCATGTCTCCAGCGCCGCGTGCTCTCTCGATACCCGCGACGACGTCGTCGTCGATTCGAGGAGGAGGAGGAAGACGAAGCAGAGCGAGAGCGTCTCTCGAGTGCTCTTCTTCTTCTTCTTCTTCTTCTTCTTCTTCTCCGTATCTTAAAACGAGAGACGGTGACAACATTCCGATATCCGAAATCGGATTGGGCACCATCGCCTGGGGCGACGAAAAGTACGGATTTAACAAATCCTACCGCGAAACAGATTTGAAAGCGGCGTATTCTCGCGCGAGACGAGCCGGAATAAACTTTTTCGACACCGCGGAGGTGTACGGATACAAGAGTTTGAAATATGAACAAAGCTCTGAACACATTCTCTCGAGATGCGCTTTGGCGGACGAAGGAGACGACGACGCCGACGACGTCGTCGTTGGAAGCAAAGTGTTCACGATACCGTGGACGAACGCGTTGTTAGGAGGCGGGTTTCGACTCGGGAAAGACGCGTTGGTGCAAGCCGGGAAGGACAGCGTGAAACGAATGAACCGGCCGATGGACTTGTGGTCGATTCACTTCCCGTTCCCGTCCTTCTCGCAAGAAGTGTTGATGAGCGCGCTCGAGGAGAGTTTAGATTTAGGTTTGACGAAAGCGGTCGGCGTGAGTAACTATAACAAGGAGCAGTTGGAGAAAGCGTACGATATTTTAGACAAAAGAGGTATTCCGTTGGCGAGCAATCAAATTGAATATTCAATTTTGAACCGCAAAGCGGAAAAGGACGGATTGCTGCGGAGCTGTCAAGATAGAGATGTGAAGGTTGTCGCGTATTCGCCTTTGAAGGCATTAAAGACGACTGAAATCGAAGAGAAATACGTCATCATGAATAAACTATGCGATTTCATAGGTCAGGTGAACAGCGGAGGGAAATCAAGTGTGTCCGTGATGTTGAATTATTGCATCGCGAAAGGCACGATTCCAATCCCGGGTGCGAAGAATGCCGAACAGATCAAGGATTTCGAAGACGCCATGGGTTGGACGCTAGACGAAGAAAGCTTATTGACGATTGACGAGAAGATGGATTATTTAGATAGCCTCAAGTAGAAAATTTGTACGCGCGCGTACCTGTAGTTTGTTCTAGTAATATCTATAAATTGCAATTTCTATTTCTAAAGTTCTAAAGTTATCTATCGTTGTTTCTCTCTATCTCTCTATTTTAAAGCACGCGTCAGTCTATTCCTTGAGCTCGCCTTCTTCTTCTTCTTCTTCTTCTTCTTCTTCTTCTTCTCCTTCTTCCTCCTCCTCATCTTCATCATCCTTATCTTCGTTCTTTTTCTTCTTTTTCTTCTTTTTCTTCTTCTCCTCTTCCTCCTTTGCTCGTTCTTGCTTTAACACGTCTTGGTACGTCATGTCTTTCGTCTCGCTGTCCTTGTAATACTCCGGTAAATACCGTTTGGGCACCTCCACTCCGCACGTCCTCGGATCCGCTTCCATTTCTCCGTCGCCGTTCGCATTCTTCGTCGCTTGACTCGTCGCGTGAAAATCTTCAAACCATTCTAACAACATCGCCAACGCCATCACCGCCGCTCCTTTCTTCCCGTCTTCGCCGCAATACTTTTTTATGTTTTCCTTTGCTCTTTCCCTGGCCATTTCCGTGAACTTTTCGAACGCTTTCTCGTCGTTCGTTTCGTTCATCATTTCAGCCACGCTCTTTTTCCGCAGCGATACTTTCGCAAACTCCGAGATCATCGAAGAAGAAGCGTCCTCGTCCTTTTTCTTCGCATCGACCGGACCATCCGTCCAGCTCTTCTTCGCAACCGTCTTCGCTCTCTTCTTCGTCCGCTCTCCTTCGTCTTCGTCTTTCTCCTCTTCTCTCTCCTCTTCCTCTCTCTTCTTCCAATCGTCCGGTCCAATCTCCAGCTCTAAAATACTCTCGATGTTCCACCCGTCCCACGGCACCCGGCACTCAAAGTTCCCGCTCGATACCGCCTTCACGACGCGACATCGCTCGTTCACCTCCGTCGCGTTGAACCCGACGCGCTTCCCGCGTTCGTCCACCGCGTACACGACCAACGCCCCATCGTACGGCGTCGGCCCACCAATCAACTTTTTCATCTTCTTCTCGATTGTTTTCGTTCTCATCCTCGACTTCTTTAACTCTTCGTCTTCTTCAAAACCTCTCGACGACGCCAGACGAAACTTCCCCTCGTAATGCGACAACAAATTCCCCAGCGAAGCGCCAAAAAACACGCTCCTTTCCTTCACCTCTTTCGGCGAAAGCGCGTGCGGCGGCCTCGATTTCCTCGCCTCTCTCAGCAGCGGCTCTAAAAAACCATCCCTTTTCACCTCCTCGTACGTTCGCTCGATATGTTCGATCGACGCTTGCAGCTTTTCTCGCGCCGCTTCGCATCGCTTCGAGTCGAAAACCGTTGTCGTCGTCGTCGTTCCTTCTTCCGATTCTTTCTTCTTCCCGGAATGCGGAAAGGCGATGTTTCGGGCGTTTCCGAGGACTTCGGAGTACTCTTTCCAGGCGAGTTTACAGTGCGCGACGGCGTTTCGCGCGTGGAAGAGATTGGTTTTGGCCGCTTCGTCGAACATCAACGACGGGGGTGGCGTTTCGTTCGGGAAGTTGGACATTTTTTTAGTATTATTATGCGCGCGTATCTTCTCTCTCAAGTTTTTTGGAGAGTTTTGAATTTTTTTTTGATGTGCGTGATGATGTGAAAAATGTGAAAAAAAAAATGTTACACACATTTCACGCGTTCCTTTCTCTATCGCTGCTGCTATCATCACACGCTACGCTACGTTTTACTCCACGCGTTCGACGCGCAGCGTCGCCGCCTCTTCGTGTTCTCGTCGTTTTTGTCGCCTTCTGCTCCGATATTCTTGCGATATTTTCTCCGCGCTCGTTCGCTTGAAAGAATCGTACTTTGTCTTCGCGGAATCGCGAATGTCGCGGACGCTCGCTCGGAGGTGTTCGCGTCGCGCGTCTCTTCGCTCGGCGCGTCTCTCTTTCCATCCGGGGTGCGAGAAGTACGCTTTGGTGTACTGCGCGGTGGCGTAGGACGTGGCGGCGAAGGTGAAGTAGCCGAAGTTTTCGGTTAAAGAGGAGATGGCGTGTTTTTGCGCCTCGTGGGTCTCGAAGAGGAGCGGGATGTGGTCGAGCGTTTGCCCGCACGCGATGGCGAGGAGACCCATTTGTAACGCCGTGGCGACTTTACCGACGTAAAGTGGTTCCCATTTTTCCGTGGAATTGAACGCTTCCCAATCGCTTCGTCGCTTTTGTATCGCGCCTCCCTCGCCGGAGATGCCGCCGCCGCCGCTGCTACTATTACTGCTACTACTACCGCTGCTGCTGCTGCTGCTGCTGCTCATGTTACTACTCCTTCTCTCATCATCTTCCTTCGCTAATCTGTTCTCGCGTTCGTCCTCTCTCCTCACCGCGTCGATGGCGAAATACTGTCGCCACGTGACGTTTTCAAACTTGAGCGCGTTCGCGCGCCGCCAAAAACCGCTCGCCAAAAAACCGCAGTCCCTAAAAACGAACAACCCAATCATCCACGCGGGCAATTGTCCACTCGCCGCCATTCCGACGCCGACGGAGCTGACAAAAATCTTATCCGCCGCCGCGTCGAAGAAAGAACCAAAGTTGCTCGTTTGATTCCACCGACGAGCGAGGTACCCGTCCAAGTAATCCGAGACGCCCGCCGCGGCTATCGACGCCAACACGAGCTCGGTCGAATACGTCTCCGGACCTCGCACGATCATGTGCGCTATGATTGGCCCAGAAAGAGCTCGTCCAACGGACAGGGCGTTCGGGATGTTTACGATGCCGTTATTTTTATCATCGTTTTTGTTATTAATGCTGTTCGTGCCGTTCGTGGTATTCTCGGACGTTCGTTCTTCCTTCTCTCTTCTCTCAATGCCATCTTCTCCGAACGAAATCTTCTTCTCCTCCTCTTTCTCGTCGTCTTCGGTCGTCGAGCCGTCGTCGTCGCCGTTCCCCCTTTTCGAAGAGACAGAGGAAAGAACAGAAGAGGCAGAAAACTGTCCGTTGTTCCTCCTCCCCGTAGCAATCGTCGTCGTCGTCGCCGCCGCCGCGAACCCTCTCGTCGCCGCTTCTCCTCCTCCGTCGTTCCATTTTCCCGCCGCTCTTCTTTGCCGTTCCATCGTCCCCGTGGTCGACGCTTCTTTGACCGCCGTCCCTACTACCGCGTAAAAACGAAGCGTTCTCGTTCGTCGAGAGCGTCGTTCCCCATCGCTCGGTGTCGAAGAAGACGCCGCCGCCACCGCCAAACGGCGCGAAGAACGCAGCAGCCGCAGAGAAGAAGACGAGCGCAAAGACATTCGTATCTTTTTGTGTGGGGAAAAAGAGTTTTCTCGTCAGAAGAACGCGTAAATAAGAGAGAGAGAGAGAAAGAGATGCGACAAAATCGACGACGCGACGAAGACGGAGATGATCTCGTCGAAAGCGTCGTCGTCGTGGTCGTCCGGTGCTGGGGATGCTCGGCGAAGTTGCAACCTCCTCCCGCCGGCTCTTCTTCTTCTTCTTCTTCTTCTTCGTTCCGTGAGAACAACAAAAGCGCATCGCGTAAAAATCTTCGTTCAAAGTTTTTGTGCGGGCACTGCGGCGCGATAAACTCGGTGGCGCAGGCGCGCGAGTTCGGAGAGAGGAAGGCGAATGCGAACGGGAAGAAGAAGAACGGGTGCAGCTGCGAAAAATATTGCCTCGTGCTGCCGGCGCGGTGCTGCGCGAGAACGATGGGACGGATTTTAATACCAACCGTGGTCTCTTTGGTGTACTTTTTAGTCTCGAAGACGTATTTCGTGTCGATTCCGAAGCTGACGACGGAACGAGAGGTGATTTTGAACGGGGAGATGGAACGAACCGCGGCGGATTGGGCGATGTGTTTCGCGCTGAGAGGCGCGCTGATGTTGGCGTGCGCGAATATTTATTGGAACTACGCGTCGTCGATTTTTTCGCCGCCGAAGAGCATTCGCCGGTTGCGAGAGGACGGGGAAGGGAGCGAAGGCGAAAGCGATGGAGAAGACGTGGAGAGTGGTAGAAGTAGAAATGCGAGTAGTAGTAGTAGTAGTAATGATAATAATATGAATAATAGGAATGGGATCATGCCGTTGCCGTGGTGTCAGCAACAGCAGCAGTACGAAAATCTAGAGGTTGACGCGCAGGAAACAGACGTGGAAACCGGCGGAACGGAGACGAGACATCCGACGACTGTCGTGCCGCGAGACTCGTTCAGAAATTGCGCGTATTGCATCAAATGCGACGATGTTAAACCGTTCGGGACCTCGCATTGCTCCACGTGTAATAAGTGCATAGTCGATTTAGACCACCACTGTCCGTTTTTGCAAAATTGCGTCGGCAAACACAACGTGAGAGCGTTTACGTGCTTTTGCTTGTGGTGTTCGTTGGGATGCGCGTTGGCGTTTGTCGTTGCCATTTTGTTGCCGTTCACGTCGCAAAGAGCGACGTTTATGAAACCGTACGTAAAAATCATGAGTGGCACGGATAAATATTCCAACTATGGCAAGAACGCGTACGATCACATCGGACATTTTCCAACCTCGACGGGAGCGCTCATACAGTATTGCAGCTTCGCCCTGAAATACGTGAGCGCGTGCGAAGACACGTGGATTGGCACGTGGAGTATAGTCGTCGTAGCCACCGCGACCATCGCTCCTCTCACGTTTGGTTTATTTTACCAAACGTACATGGCGGTAAAACGAGGGGAATTTTACGTCGCGTCTTTGAAAGCGAAGCGGGAAAGAGAGGAGCGGGGCGGGAGTTTTAGTCCGAAGTCGATGGCGAGAGACGCGGCGGGATTGAGTACGCACGTAGAAGAAGCGAGGGTGAGAGCGGTGTTTGAACGAACGAAAGGCGAACACTGGGTATTTTGGTTTCTCTTTCCGAGATTCTCTCGAACCGGAAGGCTTGGCAGAAGAAAGGGAGGCTCGCACAAAGTGCAATAAAGTGTCAAAGCAATAATCATGTGCATTTACTAAAGTAGTTTTTAAAAATTTCTAGCCTTCTGCGAGCGCGAATTTTACAATCATCGGTCACTTTTTCTCAGTCCCACCTGCCGCACGATCTGATATCATCGAACAAGCCAACCGTCGCTTCGACGTTGATACCCGTCTCTATTTCGTCTTCGCACCATAAATAGCGCGGTTTTACGCCTGGAACCGTTCGTAAGTGTTTCAAAACTCCCTCGGTAATCGACGAAGAAGCGGCGAAAACGCCCGATGGAATGCGAACGTTCGATTCGGATTCTACTATTTCTTTCAATAAACTCCCATCCGTGGCAGCTTTGGTTAACGCTCGAGCAAACGTATCCACTTCATTTTCATCGTCGTCTTTGGCCGATACCAACACGCTTTCGTTGAGTTCGACGCCGAGCGAGCGAAACCACGTTTTAACTCTCATCGCGCCTTCTCTGATTTCCTTTACGTTTTCTAAACTTCTAAAATCTCGAACACGCAACGCCTCGAGCTTTCTGTTATTTTTATCATCATTACTACTACTGCTGCTAAAAACACCGGTCTGTTTTAAATCTCTTCCGCCTTCGCGCACTATTGCGGGCATCGCCGCCGGTGGTGCGCTCGCGCTCACCGGCGTCCCCGCTCTCTCCATCGCTCGATGAATAGCTCTCTCCAAAGCGTCTTCCTTTCCCTCGGAATCCGCGCTCAGCGCCAAAGTCCTCCTCTCTAAATCCGTCATCGGATAACTTCCAATCGGTTTCGCCTCTGGAAGAATCAACGGTTTCTCGTCGCGCGAGGAAGAAGGAAAAGGAGAAGAAGAAAGCGACGCCACCGCCCGTCGCGGATTCTTTCGCATGTACAAAGTCTCCTCTTCCACCTTCAACCCGTCCAACCGCTTCGCCGCGCTTTCGCTCGCGTCTTCTCCTCTCGGCGTCGCGAAATATTCCTCGTCGATTTTCCTCGCCGTCTCCTCTAAACTTATTCCTCCTCCTCCTCTTCCTGGCGTTGTTGTGGTCGTTGCAGTCGACGTCGATGTCGTCGCGCTCGGCGGCGTCAGCACTTCCGCTCTCTTTCTCAGACTCGTCGAGTTGTTCTCGTTGTTCTCGGTGTTGCCTGGAGGAGAGAACAAGGAAGAAAACCGCGCCGGCGTCGGCGGTAACCGCCGCCGCGGCATCCCCAGCTCCTCGTTTTCATCGTCGTCGTCGTGCTCTTCTTCTTCTTCTTCGAGCTTCGCGTCCTCCTTCGCGGACATCCACGCCAGCAGCGACGCCGCGTCTTCCTCTTCTTCTTCTTCTTCTCCGTCGCCGATGATGATGTCAGACATCATGACTTGCTTTTAAATAAAGAGAGACTTTTGCTGATGATATAACCACACCGCAACGCCAGAAATATAAAGAGAGCGAGAAGAAGAAGAGAGAGACGTGTTTCTTTCTCTCTCTCTCTCTCTTACTTTTCAAAGCGCGCGCGCGCGTTTTTGCTGCGTCTCGAGAGTCGCGTAAATTCGAAATTTTTTCCCCACAGCAGAGAGTTTTGCTTTTTTGCAAAACGATACGTTTAGGGTTTGGGGTTTAGGGTTCACATCTTGAGGACCAAACTGATTGATTAGCGCAGAGCTGCACACTTTCGCGACCGCGACGTTTTGATTCTCTCGACGACGAACAAGAAGAACGAAGACGCGTAAAAGCATGTCGGAATCCTTCGCCTACGGCGCCTCGGAAGACCCGACCCAGTTCGAAGGCAACCCACTCGCGAAACTTCGCATCCAATCCTCGCAGCGACTGCAACGCGTGCTCGATCGAAGCGTTCCGTTTACCGGGAAACGTTGGGCGGTGTGGTGTTTCCTCTGCCTGGCGTATTTCCTCCGCGCGTATTTCGTGCACGGGTATTACATCGTCACGTACGGCCTCGGGATTTATAACTTGAACTTGGTGATTGGGTTTTTGAGCCCGGCGAGAGATCCAGCCGGAGGGGACGGGCCGACTTTGCCGAGCAGCAACAACGAAGAGTACAGGTAAAATATAAAGTAGTAGTTTCAACTTTTAAAAGTATATTTGTTTTGCGCGCGAGAGCGCCCGCTCTCTCTCTCTCTCTCTCTCTCTCTCCATCCGCCTTTCTAATGCGACTTTGTTCTTTCGCGCTGACCTTTTACCCTCTCTTTTTCCTTTCTTTCGTTGCGTTTTCGTCAGACCGTTCGTCCGAAAACTTCCAGAGTTTAAGTTTTGGGTGAAATCCGCGAAGAGTTTGCTCGTTTCCTTCTCCATGACCTTCTTCCCGGTGTTTGACGTGCCCGTGTTTTGGCCGATATTGTTGATGTATTTTATAATGTTGTTCACGATGACGATGAAACAGCAGTTGAGACATATGATTAAGCATAAATACGTTCCGTTTTCGTGGGGGAAGCAAACGTACGGGAAAGGTAGCGGGGGAGGTAAAGAGAAGAGCGGAGGGAGCGATTAGAAAGTAGACTTTCTATCTCTCCCTCGCAACGCGCACACACAAACATTGTATTAGCTCTCGAAATCTAGCCGCCTCGCTTCGTTTGAATAATAAATAACTTTTTAGGATTCTTTCTAACATTAAATAAACTACATGTGAGACACTTTACGCGAAACTACTCGTGCACTTTGGACAGATATTCCCACAACCCGTCGCCTAAGTGGTGACACAATTCCACCCCGATGCCTTTGTTTTCCGTCCGCATCGCTTCCGTGCTCATGACGCACGTTCCTACCGCTAACGCGTGCTCCTTCCCTTCCGCGAATATCGCCACCGGTTCGTCCTCCTCCACCTCGTCGTGCATGGTCGCCCCTTCGCTCGTCAACCCGGGACACATGATGTTCGATCCTTTAAACACAAATTTAATCGCTCCTTTATCCGTTCTCAAGCGTTTCATGAT
>Ga0255757_10006150_pt1 | contig 10441 bp, 10 predicted proteins | sample 071ome_27_FD_179957 | JGI IMG/M metagenome (GOLD analysis project Ga0255757, IMG submission 179957) | Coastal salt marsh microbial communities from the Groves Creek Marsh, Skidaway Island, Georgia - 071409AT metaG (version 2) | ecosystem: Environmental > Aquatic > Marine > Intertidal zone >...
CGAACCGAGACCACCGAGTGAGTTCACGATGAAGCGCGCATTGGGTGCGTTGTTCCTTGCGTTGATCGTCGGGGCAGCGGGTTGGACGTTGTTGGTGGTGAGCCACACCGAAGCCCTGGGCACGGACAATCAGGTTCGTGTCCAAGGCCTCATCACCACCGAGAACGCCACCGACACCATGGCGGCACTGTCCTTCATTGGCGGAGCCGAGGATTTGGACTGGTCGTTGCTGACCGTTAAAGTCTCCACGCCAAACGGCACCGAATCTTGCGGATTCGGACTTGAGTCTTCGAATGACCGGGCGGGCGACCATGTCACTTCAGCCCTGAGTCCGGACGGTGCCACGTTCACCGTGACCGTTGATGCCACAGACGACGCCTCCTTTGTGTATCTCGATCTTCCTCACCAGAACGAGACTTCGTCAGGCAACTACACGGCCAGGTTTTCGACCACGAGCGTGTTCCTTGCTGACGGTGTGCGGTGGGCTTACCTCGAGGGTCACGGCTTCAGTGAGCCAGTGAACTTGAGTGGAGTAACGTTTTCCAACGACACCGAAGAGAAGTTACCGTGGTACGACTATGACCTTGCTGTTCATCGGGTGACGCCCAAGGATGGGTTGTTCCTTGTGGAGGTGGAAGGCGTTGTCTACCGTCTCGGCTTTGTGACATACTACAACGATGCCGATGAAGGGCGCTTCCCAACGTTCCGTTTCGCAGCAGAGGAACCCGACCGGTTCCCAGCGCTGAACGACCCGAACCGGGTGACACCTTCGTCGTGCCTGATTGTCACCGATGACGACGACGCGTCATCATGGAACGGCAACGAGTCCCTCGCGCTTGTGGAGAACGGTGTAGACTTGGCAGGGCTGGGGGACACCGTTGAGGTTCTCATCAGCTACGAAGGCCAACCCGTGGAAACCGTTGTAGACGAGGCATCGTGAGGGGACGCCATGCGCAAGGCAGTGTTGCTGGTCGTTTTGGCGATCGTCACGTTGCTGGTCGTTCGACAAGCCTACCCCTACTTTTCTGGCAACGACCCTACCGTGATGGACGGTTACGCCGTGACCAAGGTAGCCGAGGGGCTCGGCGGCCCCACGTGCTTGGTTTGGTTGGACGACATCCACTTGTTGGTGTGCGACCGTGACGAGGGGGCGGTCGTCGAATTGAACATTGAGACCGACGAGCGCCGTACCCTGCTGGATGGACTTGACCGCCCCCACGGTCTTGCGCTTGATGGCCAACGCGCGTTCGTTTCCGAAGCAGGTCGCCTTACGGCCTACACCGTTCAACCCGACGGCACCTACAGCAACAGCTCGGTGCTCGTCGAAGGCGTACCCGTTGGCAACCACCAAACCAATGCGGTGAGTGTTCTACCGAACGGCACCTTGCTTTGGCACAGCGGCTCGACCTGCAACATCTGCGATGAAGGGGACCACCGAAACGCAGCGTTGCTTTGGGTGAACGCCACCACAGGCGACCATGGGGTGCTCGCTTCTGGCGTGCGAAATTCCTTCGACGGAGCATGGGTGGACGGTCACGGCTATTTTTTCACCGATAACGGGCGCGATTGGGAGGGCGACCATCCCCAAGAAGAAATCAACTTCCTCGTCGAAGGGGCCGCCTATGGTTGGCCCGATGACGACCCCGAACATCCGGTGCCGGAAGGTACCGTCGCCCCAATCGGAGGCTGGACCCCCCACACCTCCATGAACGGGCTTGACCTTCGCCCCGCTTCCTCAAGTTTGCCAGGTCTGGCGGCGACCGATGGCTTCACCCTGTATGCTTCGGTGTACGGCTCATGGAACACGGTGTTGCCCCAAGGCCACGAAATCGTGCGCATCGATGTGCGTTTGGACGATGCAACGGGCGAATATTCGGCCGAACTGTCCCGATTCGCTTGGGACGCTGGCACACCGTTGCCCTTGGTGTTCCACCCCGACGGCGACCTGTATTACGCCACCTTTGGCAACAACGGGAGCCTGTTCCGTATTGCCGCAGCCTGAGCGTTCATCGGCGATGTTCCCACTGACTTTTCGGCTCCGTCGGACATTCCATGCCCGTGCAGACGGGCGAGGCGCCCATCACACCCCGGCTCTTTTGCTCAACCACCGGTTTCACGGCTGTGCTAAGCGTTGTCCAAGCGCTTCGAAGGTTTCCTTGTCGCGACGCAGTGAACGGATGTACCGTGGAACAAGATGGCTGGAGCACTCAAGATCGCGTGCATCGCCGCACCATTCGTGTTCACCTTCCCCATCGTTGCCCATCGTTTCGGCCCCCTCGTGTACGGACCAGACCGAACACTGGGTGGTGGAGGACAGCACTTGGTGAAACCAAGGTTGTGGTTTCACCTCAACCTTCGCCTGAAGGTCGTGGGCTTCGATGAATCGAACGATGCACGTTTCTTTGACGGCGTCGTAGCCACCTTCTTCCAACAACGCCGACACGTCCTCATCGGTGGCTCCGGGTTGAAGCCACACGAGCGGCATGTCTTCCCTTGAAACGCTGGCGATCATCCGTATCAGCGCCATCATGGTACGCTGAGGCGACAAAAAGAACACCACAACACTGGGTGGGTCCGCGGCCTCCAACGAGGCGCGAATCGGCCGGCCGAGGATGGCCCCCCCGGCATCGTTTGGATGGATCGGCACCAAACGCCATCCCCGCTGGTCCAGGTCGTGAACAAGTTGGTGTGCTGGGCGGTCGGATTTCAGTCCCGCACCGAGCACATGGATGCTTTCGCAGTTAAGAAGCGATTCAATCCGCCGCTGGACTTCGGCCTCATCCATGATGGCCGGTCATGGCGTTCCGTTTTCAAGGGGTGTGATGTTCCCAAAACAGGGATATAAAAGCGAGCCGCGATGTTACACCGCATGGTCAAATCCTTCCTTCTCGTGGGCGGAAGCAGCGACATGGGCTTGCACCTCGCCCATCGACTGTTGGATGGAGGGCACGCTGTGACCCTTCTCGCTCGCGATGTTGAGCGCGTCACCGATGCCGTGGAACGCGGGGCCCGTCTTGTCGAAGGCGATGCCCTCGATGAAGCGGCGGTTCAGTCCGCCGTCGACGCCGCTGTTGCTGCCGGAATCGAAGGCATGAGCGGCGTGGTCCATTTGGTGGGCTCCATTGCGTTGCGGCCACCGCATGCCATGAAGGTGGACGCCTTCAACGAGGTGATTCAAACCAACTTGACATCGGCCTTTCTCGCCCTCAAACTCGCCGGCAAGGCCATGTTGAAATCCGGCTCGGGCCGGTTGGTGTTCACGTCCAGCGTGGCGGCCAGTTATGGTTTGACCAACCACGAAGCCGTGGCTGCCGCCAAAGGCGGCCTGGAGGCGATGGTGCGCTCAGCCGCGTCCACATACGCTCAACGCGGCCTCCGCGTCAACGCCGTCGCACCCGGGTTGACAGAAACCCGGTTGGGCGCGTCAGTGCTCCGTTCGGATGCCATCCGTGAAGCATCGGTGGGCATGATTCCACTGAAGCGCATCAACCGGATCGACGAGGTGGTTGACGCCATGCATTGGCTTCTCACGAGCGCACCGGACAACTACACCGGGCAGGTCATGCACCTCGACGGTGGCATGGCACGGATTCGAGGGTGATGCTGTGAACGTGGGCGTCGTTGGAGCAGGCATCGCTGGCTTGACCGTGGCGTTGGGTTTGGAGCAGGCCGGTCACGACGTCACGCTGTACGAGGCGAGCGGTGAAATCGGCGGTCGCATGGGCAGCATCACCGTGAAGGGCCACGTGGTGGATCACGGATTTCACGTGCTCCACACAGCTTACCCGACGGTCCAACGCTGGATTGACGTGGGCTCACTCGACGCCAAGCCCATGGACCCGTGTACGGCCTCCATTGACCCGACCACGGGAAAACGTCGCCTTCTCGGCGACGCCCTTCGTTCGCCGAAATATCTTCTTCCCACGCTCAAATCTGTCGGCATTGCAGACGGTTTGCGCTTCCTCCGTTGGCGCATGAGCACGTCGGCTCATGACCTCGAGCGTTCCCTTGATTCTGCTTCCACCACGATTTCCGAAGCCTTGGAGGCTCGAAAGTTCCGTCCCTCAACGCGCCGTGTGCTGTCAACGCTGTTTGCGGGCATCACCCTTGACCCCACCCTGTCCGAACGGAGCGGTTTCGCCGATTTCACGTGGGGTGCGATGGCGCACGGCTCCATGGTGGTCCCCAAAACCGGCATTGTTGCTGTTCCGAGGCAACTGGCCGCACGCCTGAAGGCCACCGAGGTCCGACTCAAGACGGCGGTTGAAGCGGTCACGGCCACGACGGTCACAACGCAGAACGAAACCGTCACCCACGATCGTGTGGTGCTGGCCACGCCTCAGCACGTCACAGCTCAGCTGTTGCCATCCACACGACCCGCCCATGCGACCATCGAGCGGACAACGAGCACCGTCGTGTTCGAGACCTCGACGCCGCCGTTCAAACGGGCACGCTTGCTCATCAACGAACGGTTCGGCGAGAAAGGCCACGACGTGCTTCACGTCTATGTTCCGACGAACCTGCACCCATCACCCAATGGTCAACATGTGGTGGTGGCCACGCTGGTGGGTGAGCCCGCCCGAAACCCCGACGCCAGCAAGGTGCTGCGGGAGTTGGAGGGTTGGTTTGGGCCAGGTGTCCATCGGTGGGAGCCCTTGACGACGACGGTCGTCCGTCACGCTTTGCCACACCAACCGTTGGAGTTGGTTGGTCGTGAAACACCTGACGTGGAGCACGACGGGGTGCTCCTGGCTGGCGATCACCGTTCCCATCCATCGGTGCAAGGGGCACTGCGCAGCGCTGAGCGCGTGCTCAAGCACATGGAGATTCCGTTACCGAGGTGAACACGATGGCATGGCACAACGCATTGAAATCGCACAAACTCAGGGATGGGAAGACGAAAATGGTCACCGTCAAACGCACCATGGTCATGCTCGGTCGAGCCGACGACGGCCTCTTTGCGACCGAAGCGCTGTGCCGCCACATGCGGTGGCCGTTGGCTTGGGGTGCGAAGGTCAAGGACGGCTGTGTGCGCTGCCCGTTGCACCAAACCACCCATCGTTTAGAGGACGGCGCGCTGCAGGAGTGGTCGCCGTTTCCTTTGTTTCCGCCCTATGGGCGATTTGTAGGGGCGTTGGTGAAGCAGAAGGATCTGAAGATCTACAACGTGCGTGAGCACGAGGGCTTCATCCAAGTGGAGTTGCCGTGATACCACCAAGTCGGCGGTTTCCCTTTGGAGTGAGGTTTCAAAGGCGTCTCCACCATGCCGCCACATGGCGAACGAACCTGTGAGGTATCGCGAGATCGCTCGCGAATTCTTGGGTCTCGGTTGCGTTGCGTTTGGCGGCCCGGTAGCTCATTTGGGTCATTTTCGTGAACGGTTCGTCCACGAAAAAGCGTGGATGGATGAAGCCACGTTTGCCGATTTGATTGCGTTGTGCCAGTCCCTTCCAGGGCCTTCCTCGAGCCAGACGGGGTTCGCCATTGGTGTGCTTCAACGCGGGTGGTTCGGCGGTTTGGTGGCGTGGACGTGCTTCATGGCCCCCTCGATGCTGCTCATGATCGGTCTCGGCCTGGGCGTCGCTGCGTTGCACATGGACTCAAACCTGCTCCACGGGTTGGCCGTCGCAGCGGTGGCCGTGGTGCTGAACGCTTTGTTGCAGATGGCTCGGAAATTGACACCGGATGCCCCAAGGCGGACAATTGCGCTCATCGCCGCTTGCTCCGTCGTTGGTTTGCCGCTCGTTGCTCCGGGGATTCAAACCATGGTGACCTTGTTTGTCGTGATCGCTGGCGCCCTTGTTGGTCGATGGCTGACCCTTGAACCGCCTTCCTCCGGACGAGTCGCCTGCACCACCGTTGGGAAGGGTGCATCGCGAACGGCACTGGTGACCTACCTGTTGGTCGCCTTGGTTCCCACCGCCGTTCTGTTCGTTGGTTTGGGCGAAGGTTCGATGCTGGAGCCACTGAGCGGGTTGTTGAGAAGTGGAGCGTTTGTGTTTGGCGGAGGTCACGTGGTCTTGCCGTTGCTTCAGGCCGAAGTCGTTGAGCCGGGGTGGGTGGACCCGGCGACGTTCTTGGCGGGTTACGGCGCTGCCCAAGCGGTGCCCGGTCCCATGTTCACCTTTGGAGCATTTCTCGGGACGGCCATTGACTCCAGCACAGGCTGGCCGGCTGGAACACTCGCCCTGGGGCTGCTCGGCGGCCTGCTGGGATTGGTCGCACTGAACCTCCCCGGCTTGGCCGCGGTTCTCGCTTGCTTGCCGTGGTGGGACGATGTCCGTCATCGGCAGGGGGCGCGTGCGGCGTTGGCCGGGATCAACGCTGCTGTGGTGGGGTTGCTCGGTGGTGCTTTCGTGCATGCGGTTCACGATGGCGTGATCCTCGGACGCCAATCCATGTTCGAAGGTTCCGCGTTCTGGCTGATGTTGGGTTTGGACGTTGCCGTTGTTGTGGCCACCACGATGATGCTCGCTCAACAGCGCATCAAGGCATGGGCAGCGGTGGTGTTGCTGGGGACGTTGGGGGCAACCGGATCATGGTTGCTGTGATGTCAACCATTGCCGCAGACGTTCAACACCCTCGTGGATGGTTTCCAAGGATGCTGCGTAGCTGACGCGAATGAACCCCTCGCCCCCCTTCATCAACGACCCCGGAATGACCTGCACGTTGGCTTCATCGAGCGCTCGCGTGGCGAATTCAAGGTCCGTCATGCCGGTTCCTGTGACGTCGCACATCAGATAGAACGCTCCCTCGGGTTCGGGCGCCACGACCCCTGGGAGGGAGGCAAACCCTGCGTGGATGGCATCCCTTCGTTCGCGGAACGCTGCTTCCATGGTCGTTCGTTCGTCGGTGAGGGTGAGCGCGTGTTCGGCGGCGGGCATGAGGAACGTGGGCACGTGGGTGGATGCACTGACGTTGATTTTCTTCACGGCGTTCATCACTTCGGTCGATGCTGCGATCCAACCCAACCGCCACCCGGTCATGGCCCAACCCTTGGACCAACCGCCGATGGTGACCGTTCGTTCCGCTCCACCTGGAAAGACACACGGCGAGGTGTACCCTTCATCGGTCCAGGTCAAGGTGGCGTAGATCATGTCGTCGAGGATCCAAAAATCGTGTTCATTGGCCAGTGAAACGATGGCAGCGATCTCGTCCGAGGTGTAAACCGCTCCGGTCGGATTGTTGGGTGAATTGAGGACGATGGCTTTGGTGTTGGGAGAAACGTGTTCGCGGAGCACATCGATGTCGGGGTGGTAGTTGTTGCGATTGACGGGGACGTGAACCGGTGTGGCACCGGTCAAGCGAATCATCCCGTCGTACGACGGCCATGCGGGGGACAACAGGAGCACCTCATCGCCTGGTTCGAGCACAGCCAACATGCCGTACAACAGCGCTTGTTTGCATCCTGGTGTCACCACCACGTCGTTGGCGTTGACCTCAATGCTGTATTGAGTCAAATGGTCCGCCACGCCCTGGCACAACGATTCGCTGCCCTGTGGGCGCGTGTACGCGGTTTCGCCCCTGCGCAAAGCCGCCACGGCCTCGTTAACCACCGCGGCGGGTGTGTCAAAATCCGGTTGGCCCACCGTGAACCGAATCACTTCGGGCCCCGGCGGCGCAAGAAACGCTGCAAAGCCGGAGCCGACCAAGTCGAGGACAGGGTTGAGTTTAGGCACGGCGATTCCCTCCGAAGAATACAGCAACGCGGTCGGTTTCGGCTATCAATGCTCCTTCGCCCTGCGAGGCTTGGCGTTGATTTTTGGAGCACGGACGGAGATTCGAACTCCGGTCTCAGGATCTGCAGTCCCGCTCATAACCGCTCTGACATCCGTGCGTTAACCACGGCGAGCGACCGGTCCTATTTCAACGCGCTTCAACGGTTGAAGTCAACGCCGTGGGGCTGATTTTTATCCATGCGAACCCTCCTTGGTCCATGGACGAGTCGGAACGTGCACCGCAACCACGTGCCTTCTTTGACATCGAATCCAACACGGTGCCGGAAGGCAACCCCGCCTCACCTCCAGCGAGTCTTTGGGTTGGTCAGATGGATTCAGGACCGCCAGCCTCCCATCCAACATCAACGGTGGGTGCCGGTCACCCACTCCAAGGGTCGTCTTTCTTCTCTGGTGAGGTGACAGCGATGCCCGGTGGTGCATTGGCCTTCGAGCCGGTGGCAGCGAAGGAACGCCCTCGATGGGGTCGGTTTTTCCTTGGGATGTTCGGTCCGTGGTTGGTCGTGCTGCTGATGACGCTCGCCACCGGTTTTTCAAGCGCCAATTGGGAGGACTTTGAAGCCCATGAATCGGTGAGCGGTTCGGGCGACAACAACGGGACCGTGACGCTCCAGCTTTCACCGCCTTCAGCGGCTCACGAGGTGAACTTCAACCACTACGATTGGGATGAAGGGGTGGACATTTACATGTATTATTCGCCGTACTATGGGGATGAGGGGCGACTCACGGTGCCTGTGCGGGACAACCGTGCAGAGATTGGGACCTACGACACGCAAACCGGTGTGCTCACATTCACACACAACCGTTTCGTGAACTCAACCCTCACAACCTTCGATGTGTGGTATTACGACCAAGCAGGCTACAACGATGCGAACGATGGCGGCGAAATGCTGGCGTTCATCGGTTCCTGTTGTTTGCCGTTGGCTTACATCGGCGGAACGGTCATGGCGTTCGTTCGAGGCGAAAAGCACCTGGCTTGGGGGCTGTTGTCGGCCATTCCGGCCGGTTTGGTGATGGTGCCCGTGATGCTGGTGGGGGCGCTCATGCTCTGGGGGTTCTGAGCATGACCGGTCAAAGGCGGGTGCAAGCGGTATCAGGAAACCCGCCTGAAGGCTATTTTGACACACGGTACGCCGTGCTGCGCGAACCTCTTGGCATGCCACGAGGCAGCGAACGTTTGGGCGATGACAGCAACGCCGAGCACGCTTGGGTTGAGGTCGAAGGCCAGGTGGTGGCGGTGGGTCGTGCACACATGATCCCGCATGGGTCGAACGGCTCAGGCAGCGACCATGAAGGCCCTGACGCTGTTCGCATTCCTCCGTTTGGGCCGCTTGAGGACGGATCGGCGAGCCGGCCCGCCTTTCAAATCCGCCAAATGGGGACGTTGCCTTCGCATCAGCGTTGCGGACACGCTGCAGCGGTGCTCAGCGCTCTTGAACAACGTATGGTGGTCCTCCATGGTGCCAAGACGGGCTTGCTTCAGGCACGGGAGGTTGCATTGGAATTTTACAGAGCCCAGGGCTGGATGGTCGTCGATGAACCGTACAGTATTCCGGGCATTGGACCCCACCGTTCGATGATCAAAACCTTTTGATCGAATCAATCGTTTATATTCCCTGAAACAATCCGGCTTACGGAAAACGTTCCTGTTTGCGAACTTGAACGGATGATAAACGAGTAAATGACGACATAAACGGTGGATTTGCTCCCGCAAAGAGGGGACAAAGATGAGATCAATGCAACACAATCAAACGAAACAACAAAACCGGACGACGACCCGAAATACAAACATGAAAGGTTCTCGTTTGAAGGGGACAGAAAAAAAGGATGAAGAATTGCACGACATTTTTCTCGGTTCGCGCTATCAAATCCCATCCGAAAAACACCGTGCGTTGAAGGTTGAACGCATGTTGGAGGCCTTCAAAACCCTGGCCAAAGAAGCGCCGGATGTCTTTGATTCCATCGCACCGGAAATGCTCCAAAGAAGCATCTGGTCGTGGCGAGGCGCCGATCCTTTGTTGTCGAAGAAATTCAACAATTGGGTGCTCAGTGAATATCAATGGTCATCGTTCAGCGACATCCTGCCCAAGCACGAATCCACCAACCCCGTTGAAGCGGTGCCTCGCGTGGACCCTGCACAACTTGAAGCCGCCCATCGGGCCTTTCTTGAAGCGCTGTCGAACCGATTTTACGGCGACCCCCACCGATGGGATGCTTCAACACGTGATCAATTCATCATCATTGGCGTGCTTGCCTCAGCGCGTGGCCACGGTGTACGTCAAGGCGTGATCGTCAACAGCCTCGGTCTGGGCATGAGTGAATCCGGTGTACGGGGTTCAAACACCGTGAGGGCTGCCAAAATCGCGCTCACGCGGCTGGCCAAACCGCTTGGCTTGCAGTTGTTTGCGCCTGCATCGGGCCATGGCGGAGAGCGCATCCACGCCTTTGACGACCCCGATCTCGCCGAGGTCGTTCACCGCTTCATTCAGCACCATGACGCTCGCATGCTCTTGCCAGCATCGGTGTTAAGGTCCTCTTCGAACGCATGAACGACGAACAACCCGTCGCGCTCTTGATATAGGGTGGGGCCTTTGTGGAATGTAGAGGGAACACTGGGTTCCCTATGAACGACCCGTGAAACACGATGACTGCGGAGGAACTGACCACACCAACACACGAAGAGATCAACGAAACCCAAGCCGGGT
>Ga0255757_10006161_pt1 | contig 10433 bp, 10 predicted proteins | sample 071ome_27_FD_179957 | JGI IMG/M metagenome (GOLD analysis project Ga0255757, IMG submission 179957) | Coastal salt marsh microbial communities from the Groves Creek Marsh, Skidaway Island, Georgia - 071409AT metaG (version 2) | ecosystem: Environmental > Aquatic > Marine > Intertidal zone >...
CTCTGTAATGAAGCGTCCCTCCATAAGCAACATTCATCTCTTGAATGCCTCTACAAATACCAAATATTGGAATACCTAATTTTGTACATTTTGGGATTAGTTCTAAAACAATAGCATCTCTTTCTATGTCAATTGGTTCATCAGGTGGAAATGGCTCTCCACCAAAATGGTGAGGTTCAATATTAGCACGTCCACCTGTTAACACTATTCCATCTATTTTCTGAAGAAGATGATCTAAGTCTTTACCTCTAATGCTAGATGGAATTAAAATAGGTATACCATTTGTGAAATTTGCTACTGCATTTACATATCTTAACCCAGTTGAATGTGAGACCTGCCTTCCACCAAAGTTAGTTATTTCATTTGTAGATATTCCAATTATTGGTTTTGATAAAGACATCATTTAAAAATTTTCTTCCTTTGTAATTTTTAACATCCCAACTGTTTTGCCAGATCATGAAAATCAGTTGCTGTAAAATCCCAATTTTTTTTATCATTTACATCTGTGTTATTAAATCTTTTTTCTTCTCCAAACTCTAATGGTCTATATACAAATGCAGTCTTCATTCCTTGTTTACTTGCTGCAGCTAAATCATCCTCGTGAGCTGCTACCATTAAACATTCTTGTGTTTTTAAATTTAGTGCCCCACAAGCCTTTAAATATGCTTCAGGTTCAGGTTTATAATGCCCTGTTACTTCAGCGCCCAATATAACATCCCAATTAAGATTTGAATGTTTGGCCATATTTACCATCAAAGCTATATTGCCATTAGATTGTGTAGCAATAATAAATTTTTTTTTGAGTTTATTTAGACCTTGAGAACTGTCGGGCCACCCTGGAAGCCTATGCCAACAGGTAACAAGATGCTCAAAATCTTCTTTAGAAATTTGGTCTAAATTGTATTGGGAAGCAATTTTCTTTAAATTTTCTTCATGCAAAATATCTAAAATTGTGAATGACCTGTTACCCATTCTAATTTTTTCCATTGAAGGTTGATATTCTGCTCTCCAAGCATCTGCAAAGGCATAAGAATCGATAGTAATGCCATACTTATTTGCAATTTTTTTAACTTCCCCTGCAACACCAGTTCGCCAGTCTACAACCGTTCCAAAAACATCAAATAAAAGAGCTTTAATTTTTAACATTTTGCTTCCAATCATTTAATATGTTAAGTAATTATTTCTACCACTAATCTAAGTTAAAAAAACAAGTCGTCTTAAAACAATTATAACTTAAGCATAAAGTGTGACTTATGAAAAAAGAAAATAATTTTTTTACTTTTTTATCTCCATCAGTCTTAGCAGTTTTATTTATGATTCTTTCTGGTTTTTTTGCAACGACTATGCATTGCCTAATAAGGTTTGCAACTGAAGATCATCACCCATTTGAAGTTGCTTTTTTTAGGACTATTTTTGTACTCATCATTTTCCTCCCTCTTGTAGCCAGAAATGGAATAACATCTCTAAAATCCAATAACGTAAAATTACAAACTTTTAGAGCAATTGTTGGAAGTGTTGCTATGCTTTGTATGTTTTACGGTCTAAGCATAACAGAATTGGCAAAAGCAACCGCACTTATGTTCACAGTACCTATTTTTGCAACAATTTTAGCAATTTTATTTTTAAAAGAAATTGTTGGGATAAGAAGGTGGATGGCTATGCTTGTTGGTTTTTCTGGAGCGCTGATTGTTTTAAGACCAGATATTGAACTTGGCTTTGGCCCTTTATTAATTCTTTGCGCATCATTAATGTGGTCTTCTTCAATGTTAATGGCAAAAACATTAACCAAAACTGATACAATATCTAGTATTACTTTCTGGCAAGCAGCTGGCTTAATACCAGCTACATTTATTTTAGCAATTCAAGTATGGGAATGGCCCAATTTAAGTCAATTATTTATGTTTCTTATGATTGCTATAGCTGGAACATTGGTCCATTGGTTTTTAAATGAGGCATTAAAGAGAGCTGAAATCTCAGCCCTTCTTCCACTAGATTATTTAAGACTTATTTGGTCTGTATCTATGGGATTCATCTTCTTTAATGAATTACCACAAGCAGGGCTTTGGTTTGGAGCTGCATTAATTTTGGGTGCCTCGACATATATTGGAATACGTCAAACACAAAAAAAGAAAGAAAATTTAAATACAAACAATAATATTTCTATTTAAATTTATCTCCCTCCAGTTACCGGCACTACAGAACCAGAAATATAACTAGATTCTTTACTTAACAACCACATAACAGTTTTAGCAACCTCATCGGCACCCCCAACTCTTCCTAAAGGTACTGAGGGCATTAATCTATCAACTCGAGATGCATCTCCTGCTTTCGCATGAATTTCAGTATCAATTAAACCGGGTGCAACAGCATTAACCCTTATGCCATGCTTTCCTAACTCTTTTGCCATTCCATATGTTAATGAATGGATTGCACCTTTTGACATGGCATAATGAACAAACTCTCCACCGCCTCCAATATCAGCAGCAATAGATGACATGTTTACAATAGTACCATATTTTTGGCTAATCATTACCTTTGCTGATTCTTGAGCCACAAAAAAAGCACCAGAAATATTTGTATCAACCACTTTTTTTAGCTCTTCTGGATCTAAGTCTTGTATAGGCGAAATTGGGCCAGTAATACCAGCATTGTTAAAAACAGCATCAATAGAGCCTGCCTTTTCCTTAAATTGCTCAAACATACTTGTAACTGCCTTACTATCAGCAACATCACATTGCAGGATTATACCATCTCCACCAGCTGACTTTACTTCAGCCAAACACTCATCTGCTGCATTTGAGTTTTGGTTATAGTTTATGCCAACAAACATTTTTGCCTTGGCAGCTTCTATAGCTGTTGCCTTACCTATACCTTGACTTGCACCTGTGATTAAAATATTTTTCATTTTTTCCTCTATCTCTATGTAATTTGTTTAAATTTTTTCCTGTAAATATCTAAAACTTCAACATTAACAGGTCTTGCTGGATCCTTCCCATCAAAAAGATCCAAAAGCTGGGTAGCAACATATTCTGACATCTTATGACGACTATCTCTTGTTATTCCAGCAGTATGAGGGCTAGCTATTACATTATCTAATTTAAGAAGCTTATGAGAGGAAGGTGGTGGTTCAAATTCCCATACATCTAAACCTGCTCCTGCTAAATGACCTTCTTTCATTATTTCGTATAAATCATCTTCGTTATGAATGGAACCCCTAGATGTTGTAACAAAATAGCTACCTTTCTTCATTTTTTGAAACCAAGTTTTATTGATCATATTATTAGTTTCTTTGTTTAAAGGTATATGAACAGAAACAACGTCACTTTGTGCTAGTAAATTATCAATTTCAGATTTAGTACTGTATTTCTTTTCAAAAGTTTCATCACTTATGTAGGGGTCATAAGCTAAAATATTACAATTAAAAGCAACCTTACAAATTTCAGCTACTCTACCTCCAGTATTACCAAGACCTATAATACCAACTGTTTTATTAAGGAGGTCTTTGCCTATAAAACTTACTCTAGCATCATTCCAGCCTCTTCTGAGAGCATGGTCAGCTTCACCAATTCTTTTAAATAAGCTTAAAATCATTGCCACAGCATGCTCTGCAACACCTTCAGCATTTCCACCAGTTTGATTTACTACTAAAACACCTGCCTCTGTACATGCCTCAACATCAACAGTGTCATAACCAGCACCAGAAGAAGAAACAACAATTATATTAGGTACTTTTTTTAAAAATTCTTTATCTACCTGCAAGTACTTAGGAACCTCATCCCTAGCTGCTCCAACTTGATATGCATCAGCTTTTTTAAGAATAGAAAAGCACTTTTCTTCACTATCAGAACTACTTATTTTTAAAATTTCTACTTTGGATTGAGAGTATAAAATATCTAATCCATTTTGTGCCGGAAGAGTATCCAGATAAACTATTGTTGGCATAGAATCCTCTTATTAATAAATACTTAACATGATATTCATTTTAACCTCTCTTGCAAAGTATATAAGACAATTTTTTAAACTATATTTAATAGTAAAATTTAGTAGAATGATAAAAAAATTATAACTCTATAATATTTGTGAGGGACAAAATGATTAAAAGAATACTTATACCTGATATACTTCAACCAGTGAGTCATTATTGTCATGTGGTTGAGGCTAATGGTATTATCTGGATTTCAGGTTTAGTAGGCATGAACTATGACGGAACTATCCCTGAAAATACTAAAGATCAATTTGATATTGCTATGAAAGACTTTAATACTTGTTTGGAGGCAGCTGGAGGATCTTACAAGGATGTTGTAAAAGTTAGAGTTTTTCTAACTAACATAGACGATAGAACTATAATCAACCCCAAGAGGATTGAGTATTTTGGTGAGCACAAACCAGCATCAACTTTGTTAGAAGTTTCAGCATTAGTTGACCCTAGGATGAAAGTAGAAATCGAAGCGGAAGCAGTAATAGTAAAGTAAATTAAAGGAAAAAAATGAGTTTAATTAAATTAAGCGCCACTAAAGCTTTTGAAATGATGAAGAAAGGAGAACTTTCTTCTGAGAAATATGTTAGTAACTTTCTTGAGCATATAGAAAAAAGAGAGCCGGCTGTCGGTGCTTGGAGTTACTTAGAACCTGAAATGGCTATCCATCAAGCCAAAGAAGCTGATAAAAGATGGAAAAGTAATAAAGCTGGTAAATTAAATGGTATTCCAATCGGAATTAAAGACATTATTGATACCAAAGATATGCCTACCGAAAATGGTTCTAAGGTCTGTGAGAATAGAAAACCAAATGAGGATGCCCATCTCGTTAAATTATTAAAAGATGCTGGTGCAGTTATTATGGGTAAATGTGTAACAACTGAGTTTGCTCTCTCAGGTCCTGGTAAAACTAAAAACCCACATGATCTCGAATGTACTCCTGGCGGTTCATCGTCAGGATCGGCTGCTGCTGTTTGTGACAACATGGTACCTTTATCTATAGGATCACAAACAGGAGGGTCTGTATTAAGGCCAGCTTCATTTACTGGTATTCTTGGTTTCAAACCAACATTTGGGACAATTTCTCGAAGTGGAATGTCACCTATATCTCAGCGATTAGATCATCCTGGTATATATGCGAACACAATTGAAGATATCGACTTAGCGGCTTCAGTTCTCTTATCATATGATCACAACGATCACGATATGATCAAGAATTATGAATATAAAACTAATAATATTAATCCATCTCCTAAGTTTGCATTTATTAAGGGCCCCGTATGGGATTATGGTGACCTAGATATGCAAGAGGGTATAATAGATTTTGTAAAGAACGCGCCCCTAGATATTGTTGATTTAGAATTAGATTCAATTTTTAGCAAAGCAGCTAAAAGTCATGAAATTATAATGAATGGGTCAATTGCTAGATCGCTTTATAAATATTATGAAAATGAGAAAGGAAAACTTCATCCATTTACAGTATCAAGAATTGAAGCAGGTATTCCAGTTTCTGCAAAAGATTATATAGAAGCTATCGAAAATGCGAAATTAATGGAAAAAAGTCTTAAAGAAGTTTTTAAAGACTATGACGCTATAATAACACCTGCGGCACCCGGTCAGGCACCAAGAGATCTTATGAATACAGGAAATGCAATTTTTAATGGTTATTGGACAATGATGGGTATTCCTGCTATCAGCCTTCCCCTCTTAAAAGGGAAAGACAATCTTCCAATAGGAGTTCAAGTAATAACTTCGTGGGAAAATGATTTAGATTTATTGAAGGTATCTGAATTTGTTTTGAATAAAATAAAAAAGGCTTGCTGACAAATCAGCAAGCCTTTTGTTAATTTGGAATATTATAATAAACCAATCTTTTTCATGTAAGCTAGGTTAGATTCTAAAGCCTCTTTAGCAAGTGGGCTTTTTGAAGCAGCTGAATTCCAAGCATCAACCGCAATTTTTCTAAATTTAGCTCTTTCAGTAACAGGCCAATCAATAATTGTTAAGTCTCCTGCTGCTTTGTCCTTTGCAACTTGTGCACGACCCTCAAGACCAGCATCTCTAAGCTTTGCTGTCCATGTCCAATAAGTCCAAACTGTTAAAGCAGTTTGATTTTGCTTGCTTAACTTATTGAAAACTTTTTTGTTAATAATGGTCTGAAGATTAGCCATGGAATGAATACCTGGATAAAGTGGGTACTTAGCTATCTTATGAAAACCACTAGCATGGTTGTTGATGTAAACAGAAGCATCAGCTGCGTCAACAATACCTTTTTCTAATGATGTATAAACTTCTGAAAAAGGAAGTGAAGACGGAGAAGCGCCTGCTCTTCTAAAAACATCTGCAGCAAGACCTTCTGGTGATCTGATTTTTACCCCTTTTAGATCAGCAACGCCATTAATTGGCACTTTTGAAACTAGAGCCTCTTTACCATAAGGACCACAACCTAATACATGAATTTTACCTGGTAAAATCTTGTCATAAATCTTTTGTAACATTTCTTTACCACCACCATGCATACAGTATTCTTGATACTGTTTTGGTGTATCATAACCTGCAATTAAATCCCCCATAATTGCGAATGCTGGGTCTCTTCCTGCAAAGTAAGCAATGGCATTAAAATCACCATCTAGGATACCATTTGCTACAGCATCTATTGTCTCTCTATGAGGAACAACTGATTTTGTAGGCAAACCTTCAATTTGAAGTTCTCCATTAGTTAAGTCTGACAAGACTGGAGCGTGTTTTGCCATATAAGTATGAGCCCAGTCTCCTGCTTTAGAGCTCATTTGAAATTTTAATTTTTTAGCACTTGCTGCACCTGTAAAGGTTAAACCAGCAACCACTAAAGCGCTTAGTAAATATTTTTTCACTTAATTCCTCCTCTATTGCTGTGAAAATTAACTAAACCCGTCTGCTATATAAAACATCAACCATGTAATAAAAGCAGCCAAGGCAATTCCTGCGACCCAAGCCCAGGGCCCGTAAGCATCTACATGATCACTTCTAACCGGTTTTGCCATATTCCCCTCCTTGGTTCTTGACATACGTAAAGTATATGTCTCTAATAAAATTATTAACTATTAATTTTCTGGCAAATGCAAGCCTAAAAATTAATTTTACAATGCGGTGGGGGAAACACATATGTCAGAAGTGGTCCAAAAACAAGACAATGATCTTGATAATATGGAAGAGTTCAAAGCAGGTAATGACAAGTTTGCTTTTTATGATCATTTCAGTAAATTTTCAGGACTAGCAGTTGCTCAACTATATCTTGTTTGCGCTGCCGTTACCGGATTTGAAGTTATTTCTAGGTATGTTTTCAATGCTCCCACTCAGTGGGTCTTTGAAATTGTTATGACACTTGCAGCAACAGCATGGATGCTGTCTGCAGCTTATGTGACCCTTCACAAGAGACATATAGGAATTACAGTTTTCTACATAATGGCTTCCGATAAAGGAAAATGGTGGCTTGATTTCATTGCGTATGTAGTAGGTATATTAGCCCTATGGTTATTGATAGATGACTCTGTAATAAGGGCTCTGGATTCTATTGCCATGGTTGAAAGAGCAGGTAGTGCGTGGAATTCGCCTCAACCTTTGATTTTAAAATCTATGCTTACTCTAGGAGCAATGACTTACATTATACAATTAATGATTAATCTCTATCGACACTTTTCTTCAAAGATTGGCAAGCAAATTGTTTTGTTTATTTGCGGCTTAATAGTCTTAAGAGTTATATCTGTTATTGTCGTACATTTATCAGGTGAAGACAGCATATTTGGTTACATTAATTCAATATATGCATCAGTTGGAGCCCAAATAAATCCACAAGATTATTTGAATATGCAAGACATGAATATAGCGGTAGTCAGCTTTATTATTGTTGGTTTAATGCTTATTTTAATGATGACAGGAATGCCATTAGGAGTAGTAACATTATTCGTATCAGTGTTAAGCGCGCTCTGTTATTTTGGATATGGTGGTTTATATCTTGTCTCCACAAACGCTTTTGGCTTACTTGAAAAATATCCTTTAATTGCTGTTCCTCTATTTGTTTTGATGGCCTCTATTTTAGAAAGATCTGGCGTTGCTGAAGATTTGTTTGATGCTATGTCAATCTTTGCTGGAAAACTTCGAGGTGGTGTAGCCATACAGACTATTGCGGTTGCAGTTGTTTTAGCAGCTATGTCTGGTGTTATGGGCGGTGAGATTGTTATGTTAGGACTTGTAGCCTTACCGCAATTGTTAAGATTGGGTTACGATAGGAAGATGTCTATTGGGCTAATATGTGCATCTGGTGCACTAGCGACATTAATACCACCTAGTATTATCATGATCATTTATGGTTTATCTGCTCAAGTTGGAATTGGTGATTTATTTATGGCCGGTGCAGTGCCAGGACTAATGCTAGCATTTCTTTACGCAATATATGTTTTGGTCAGATGTAATCTAAATCCAAGCATGGCACCAACTGCAGAGGAAGTTGCAAAAGCTCGTCAGAAAGATATGAAAATGTCTAAAGACAAATTATATGCTGTTTTCCTAAGTATTTTCCTGATTTTTTGTGTTATGGGATCTATTTACGGAGGCATAGCTTCAGTGACAGAAGCTGCTGCTGTTGGTGTATTAGGGGCAATATTTGTTGCTTGGTTTAGAAACGCTTACAGCTGGAATTTACTTCAGGTAGCTCTTGCTGGAACAATGTCAACAGTTGGAACAATTATCTGGTTAATTTTAGGAGCAGTTGCCTTTGTTGGCATTTATAACCTAATAGGTGGCGCAGATTTTATGAGATCACTATTCTCAGGGTTAGGTCTTCCAGCAATTGGAATAGTCTTTGTCATGATGGGTATTCTGGTTATTTTAGGTACATTTATGGAATGGATTGCAATTGCCTTTATTACTGTTCCTGTTTTTGCACCAGTTGTCGTTGGAATGGCTCCTGAGTTAGGCTTAGAGCCAGAGTGGGCAGCAGTATGGTTTGGTGTTCTGTTTGTTATGAACATACAAATATATTTCTTATCACCACCTTTTGGCCCTGCTTGTTTTTGGCTGAAATCAGTTGCTCCTGCAGATATTTCATTACAGGAAATTTTTATGGCAGTCTTACCTTTTATTGCCCTGCAAATTACAGGAATGCTCCTTGTGATGTTTATACCTGATATTGCTCTGTGGTTTCCAAAATGGTTGGGCTCATAAATTGTTCAGGTAAGGATAAAGTTGTAACCAACCATCAAATGTCATTTTTGATGATAGGTAAATTAGAAAAGCTAAACCTAAATAAGACAACCACTTAAATTTAGTAAGTAGCTTTACAATTGCTGTTGCAAAAAATGCCATTAGCAAAATGGCGAATGCAATTCCTAGTATCAACAAAGTCTTATCTTCCCTTGCTATAGCTGTTATTGCTATAACATTGTCAAGGGACATTGATACATCGGCAATTATTATTGTTGTTAAGGCTGCCTTCAAACCTTTTCCAGAAACATTATTTTTAAGTTTTGTTCCATCTTCTTTACTTGAAGAAAATTCTTTGATGTCTTGATAAAATTTCCAACAAACCCAGAAAAGTAATAAACCACCTAGCAGAAGTAATCCTGGTATACTAATTAAGTAAGAGGCAACAAGAGCAAATAAAACTCTTAATACTGCAGCTGCCATTAATCCGATAAAAATAACTTTTTTTCTATGCTCTTCTGGAACAGCCGAAGCGGCCATTCCAATAATGAGCGCGTTATCTCCTGATAAAACAATATCAGCGATTATAATTTGTGAAACATCTAGGAGCCACTCTAACAAAACATATTTTCCTCTATAATTTTTAGATGCGTACCATTGTTTAAATTTTTTATCAATCAAATGGAAATTATTATTAAAAAATATATAAAATTTAATAATTGATATGGGTATACAAATAGTTATGATGTCCCCTTGAAAGGATCTAAAATGGATAATAATTTTGACTTTATTGTTGTTGGTGCTGGCTCTGCTGGATGCGCCGTTGCTAATCGTTTATCGGCCAATCCAGAAAATAAAGTTTTACTAATTGAAGCCGGAAGAGCTTCTCATCCTGTATCACGATTGCCTGCAAGCTTTGCTTTATTAATTGATAATCCACTAGCAAATTGGCGTTACAGGTCTGAACCAGAGGAGTCAACTGCAAATAGAGAAATACCTATACCTAGAGGAAAACTACTTGGTGGCTCAAGTTCAATCAATGGTCTTGTTTATGTTAGAGGAAATAAACTAGATTACGATACATGGGCGCAGATGGGTAACACAGGTTGGTCATACGACGACGTTGCACCGTTTTTTAAAAAAATGGAAAACTATCAAGGTGAAATGACTGAAATAAGGGGTAGTGATGGCCCACTAAAAATTTCTGAAGTAAGTGATAGAAATCCTATTTATGATGGCTTGTTCAAAGCAGCCGAAGAAAATAATATTCCTGTAA
>Ga0255757_10006173_pt1 | contig 10426 bp, 9 predicted proteins | sample 071ome_27_FD_179957 | JGI IMG/M metagenome (GOLD analysis project Ga0255757, IMG submission 179957) | Coastal salt marsh microbial communities from the Groves Creek Marsh, Skidaway Island, Georgia - 071409AT metaG (version 2) | ecosystem: Environmental > Aquatic > Marine > Intertidal zone > Salt...
TCGCCGCCGACGTAAACCCTCGACGCGTCCGCCACCGATCGACGCAAACGCTCGATGAACTTCTGTTTCTTCTTTGCCAAAGCCTCTTTGCTTTTCATCGTCGTCATCATCATCATCAACAACACAAAACTTTTCCCCGGGACACGAAGCGCTCTTCTCTCCTCTTCTCTTCTCTCGTTATCCGCTCTCTCTCTCTCTCTCAACGAAAATACACGAAACAATAATAATAAGTTCGTGAAGAAGAGAGTCGTTGTTTTGCGCGAAGAAGAGTGTGGTTGTTGGTGTCTGGCACCACCCCCTACGTGCACAACGAACTTCGTTTTTTGGCGCCAAAAAAGAAAAAGCAAAAGCGTCGTCGAAAAAAAAAATGAAAAAAATGAAAAAGAAGAGCAAGAGAAGCTTTTCGAAGACGAAAAAAAAAACGCGTTCTCTCTCTCTCTTCACTTTTTTAGCACGAGAACGGCGCTAATCTCATCTTCTTTGCCTCTTTTTTTTAGTTTCAAGAATACACACGCGTATTAATAACAGAGAAGAATGAATTTCGGAGGCATGCCTCGCGGACGCAAGGTACGGAAAAACGCGCAGCAGCAGCGGCGTAATAAAGCGGTTGTTCTTCGTTTGGGGGGATGCGTTTTTTTTTTCTGGTCCCTTCCATTTCTTTCTTTTTTTTTCTTTGACGACGAGACTTTTTGTTGAGAGAGAGAAATCGCGCCGGCGCATCATCAGGCGTCGGTGGTCGCGCGCTTCTCTCGATGTATATTTTTAGAGAGCGGGACGCTAAGAGAGAGAGAAACGAGAGATGTCGCCGCCGTCGTCGCCCGCGATGTGCGCTCTGCTCCAATTCGCGTAAAAGCGGAGAGAGAAGACAAGGGGGGAGAGCGTAAAAAAGAAAAGCTCTCTCGTTGGAAAAGAAAGAAATCGAGATCTCTTCTTCTTCTCTTCTTCTCTCTCGACTGCTCGACGTGCGGCGCAGAGAGAAGAAGAGAAGAAAAAACCAATCGACGGCTGACGTTTCTCTAAAACGCTCGTTTTCTCTCGATTTTCCACGGGGGTGAAGCCGTCTCTCTCTCTCTTTTCTCTCTCTTTGGATCGAACGCGGAAGGCGCAGCACGATCTGGTTCTGGGATTTTGTTGCACCACCACGAGTACTACTGTTCGTGAAGATCGACGACGATAAAACGTAACTCGTGGTGGGGCGCGTCGCGCGTCTCGCGAGAGCGCGATGATGAGAGAGATGGGGGTCGAGTTGATGATTTTTCCGTTTTTTTATTCCCGGGAGAAGATGAAGAAGAAGAAAAGGAGGGTCTCGTCTCCTTCTTTTCTTAACTCTTCGTTTGGACCGTCTTTTACGCGCGAAATAATCAATAATCACAATCACAAAACAAAAGCGCTGACGAAAACGTTCTCTCATTCATCACCAAACCTCTCAAAAACAACAACAGTCCAACGACACGAAACTGTACGACATCCTCGGGATATCGAAATCCGCGGACGCGACGGAAATCAAAAAAGCGTACCGAAAAGCGGCGATTAAGAACCATCCGGATAAAGGCGGCGACGAGGCGAAGTTCAAAGAGTGCACGCACGCGTACGAGGTTTTATCGGACCCAGAGAAGAGAGAGTTGTACGATAACTACGGCGAAGAGGCGTTGAAAGATGGCGGTGGCTTTGGTGGCGGCGGCGGGTCGCCGTTTGATATTTTTGAGCAGATGTTTGGCGGGAATCCGTTTGGCGGCGGCGGCGGGAGAGGCGGCGGTCGATCGAGAGTTAGAAGAGGAGAAGACGTCGTCCACGGTTTGAAGTTATCGTTAGAAGATTTATACAACGGCGTGACGAAGAAGTTATCGTTGGCGAAGAATATTATTTGCCCGAAGTGTACCGGAACTGGGTCCAAGTCGGGTGCTTTAGGGACGTGTCGAACATGTTCCGGTTCCGGCGTGAAGTTGGTCGTTCGACAAATTGCCCCGGGTATGGTGCAACAAATGCAAACCGTCTGTCCGGATTGTCACGGAAATGGCCAAACGATTTCCGAAAAAGACAAATGTCCGGGATGTAAGGCGCAAAAAGTGGTCCAAGAGAAGAAAGTTTTGGAAGTGCACATCGAGAAAGGAATGATGCACAACCAAAAGATTGTTTTCAACGGCGAAGCGGACGAGGCGCCGGATACCGTGCCCGGGGATATTGTTTTTGTCGTTCAACAGAAAGAGCACAAGACGTTCACGAGAAAAGGAAACGATTTGTTCATTGAGAAGAAGTTGACGTTGACGGAAGCGTTGTGCGGGTTCAAGTTTCAAATCGAACACTTGGACGGACGAAAATTAATCGTCGGTTGCGAGCCAGGGGAGATCATTCGCCCGGGAGATTTGAAATCCATCCAAAACGAAGGCATGCCAATCCGAGGGAACCCGTTCAACAAGGGGAAAATGTTTGTGAAGTTTACCATTGAGTTCCCGAAGAATGGCGAGTTGTCCGGCGACCAAATCCAAGCGTTGGAGAACATCTTGCCGAAACGACCGACGGTTGAATTAGACTTGGAGCACGGCGAGGAGTCGGAGTTGCACGACGTCGACCCGCAAGTAGAAGCGAGAAGGAGAGAGGAAGAAAAGAGAGCGGCTGGGAACGCGTACGACGAAGAGGACGACGACGAGAGAGGAGGCGAGAGAGTGCAGTGCGCTCAACAGTAAACGAAAGAAGTCCCGGGTCAGAAAACAACGTAAGAAGAAGATATATATATTTAGACAACAGAGAGAGAGAGAGAGAGAGAGAGAGAGAGGAGAATTGATAAAATTGTATGCGAGAGAGTGTGTGTGAGAGAGAGAAAGAGAGAGAGAAAGAGTAACATGAGAAGTGCAGAGTGCGATGACGTGCGCACTACAAACTACCAAACATATCCCACAACGCCGTAACCTGCGGCCCGCCGCCGTTAATCACGTTCGTAAAACCTTTCGCCTTCAACCACTCTTTACTTTTCTGCCCTCTCCCGCCGCCGCCGCAGTGCGTGATTATCGGCGCGTCCTTCTCCGAAAACATCGAGTCCTCGAACCCGCTCAGCGCTTTCTTCTCTCTATCGAACGGTAAATTCACCGCGTTGGGACGTTTTTCAGTCCCGCAATCTGCGATGGGAAAAGGCCCGTCCGCTTTCCCGTACGTCTCGTCGGACGGTTCCACCGTGAAATCCGGGTTTCTGGAATCCACCACCGTCACTTTCTTCCCTTTGTTCTTCTCCAGGAACGCTTTCATCTCCTCGTCGGACGCGACGCCTGGTTTCCGCGCTTCTTCGGGGACGACATCACCACCATCGGAAGACGCCGACGCTTTCATTTTTCTTTCCGACGACGACGACGCGTTCCTTCTCCTTCTCCAAAAATCACCGGCGGTGGTAGCGGCGGTGGTGGCGGCGGCGGTGGTGGCGCAGAAGAAAGCGCTTCTTTGAAGCATACTAGGCGCGCGCGCTTTAGTGGGGAAAAAAAATATTCCATTTTCACTTCTCACGAGGCGCGTCAGGAGGCTCCACCACCGAAGAACCACCACGACAACGCGTTGTTGCCGCGCGCCGTGACGCTCGCGCTCTCCCACATCTCGCGTCCAAAAACGCTCTCGCCGAACGCCAACCAAAACACGGTCCACGAGGAAGCCACCGCGACCCAAACTGTGAACCCGAAACGCATCTTAGAGACGTATTCGTCGACGACTTTGTCTCTTCTCACGACGACGCCGATGGCGTCTTCTTCCCGGGAAGACGACGACGAAGAAGAAGAAAAGTAGTACGCGCACGCGCCCCAGACGAACGGGAGGCCGAAAAAACCTAACCGGTAGGAGTTTCGGCACAAAGTGCGCGCGGACGATAACGGTTCGCCGTGAATCGCGTCGTCAATGGTGGAAACGCGCGAGGGAGGCGCGTCCTGTGTGTGTTAAGACCGCGGAAAAGAGAAAAGATTTCAACGAGAGAGATTGAGATTTGTTGTGTTGAAAAGATGAGAGCGAGAGATGTCGTCGAAGAAAGAGTCGTTCGTTCGTTCGGGAAAAGAGCGCACCTCCACGTCGTCCTCGATTTCGTCTTCGCGCGAAGACATTATTATCGCGACGACGACGACGACGGCGTATTCGTGTCCGTCCTCGAAAAGTGAAGACATGAATCACTTTTTTTTCCAATTCGATGAGATTTCTTTCTTTTATGAGTAGAAGAAATAACAACACACACGCAAAAGCGCGCGCGCGCACACGCACACATCAAACACAATATGAGCACCAAAGAAGAAGAAGAAGAAGAACGACCGTTTGAAATCTGGCCCTCGCTCAGAGGCGACAAACACTTCGTCTGCTCTCTCCCTTTATCGGACGTCTATTTAAACAACGACTCCACGTGGCCGTGGGTCGTTTTAGTCCCTCGCAGAAACGGTCTCGTCGAGTACACGGATTTGCCGGACGATTTGCAACTGCAACTGATGCGAGAGATGAGTTTACTCTCGAAAGTTTTACTCGGAGGGTGGCCGGAGATAACAAAGTTAAACACCGGGATGATCGGGTGCGTGTGCAGGCAGTTGCACTGCCACATTTTAGGACGGTTTGAGAACGATATTTGTTGGCCAGGGCCGGTTTGGGGCGCCAGCGAGGCGGTGCCGTACGGCGAGGCGGAGGCGAAAGAGACGACCGGGAAAATAGAAGCGTTGATCAGAGAGTTGTCTTCTTCTTCGTAGTTTTTAAACGCGTAGTATATACTGGTACACAAGCTATGTATAAATATCATCGCGCGCCTCGAATTAAGTGGTCCCCGAGAGCACTCTTCGCCGGCGAAAGCGTCATGATTTCGCACCCGGTATCGGTGACGAGCAAAGTGTGTTCGCACTGCGCGGTCCATTTCCCGTCCGCGGTGACGGATGTCCATCCATCTTTCCACATGATATCTCTCGTCCCGCCGATGGTTAACATCGGTTCAATGGTAAACGTCATTCCGGCTTCGATCGTTCCCGGGTCGTTGTTTCTGTGGTGTCTGACGGTTGGTCCGGAGTGGAACTCTTTACCGACGCCGTGACCGACGAACTTATCCACGACGCCGAACTTGTATTTATCGGCGATTTCGTGAATGGTGGCTCCGATTCGTCGCAAAGGCACGCCCGGTTTCACAATCTTAATCGCCGCTTCCAACGCGTCCTCGGTCACTTTGCACAACGTCTCCACTTGCTCGGAAACTTTCCCAACGCGAATCGTTCTCGACGTATCCCCGTGATACCCGTTCAAATACACCGTCACGTCGACGTTTATAATATCTCCGTCCATCAAACTCTCGTCCGGTGTCGGTATCCCGTGGCATATGCACTCGTTCAACGACGTGCACACCGACTTTGGAAACTTGCCGTAATTTAAAGGACTCGGATACGCCCCGGCATCGATAATCATCGCGTGCACTTTCTCGTCGATAAATTCCGTCGTCACCCCTACCTGGCACAAACTCTCCGCGTAATCCAAAACTTGCGCCGCCAACAACCCCGCCGCGCGCATCCCTTCGATCTCCTCCGCCGTCCTCGCAAATTGATACTTGGAATCGTTATACGGCGGTAAAACGCCGCTGTCCGCGTACGGAGGTTTCATCGTGTCCTCGTATACTTTCCGCATCGGCGTCACTAACCCAGGTTTCAACGCTTTCCGGTTTTGGAAGCCATTTTCCGAGCGGCCGTTGACCGTGTTCGAGACTTTTTCTTTCGTCTTAGAGACGGCGGCGTTCAGGATTTCAGACGCGAAACCTTTCTTCTTACACGTCGTCTCGGTGTTGACCATTCTTTTATTACTCGCATTATTATTTCTAAAGGCAGAACTACCTCCTCCTCCTCCGTACGAAGCGGTCGCGCGGAGCGAGGAGAGTCTGATGCATTTCGCGCAGGAGTTGTGCATTGCGTTCATGTTTGGGGCAGCGACAGACACACCGCGCGCGCTTTTTAGTGTGAAGATTTAGGGAAAATTTTTTTATCCAAAACGCAAATTAATTCACCACAAAAAAAATGCGAAGAGAGACATAGAAAATGAGCAACAGCATCGCCGCTCGTTTTGCCGCTGGTGGTGGTGGTGGTGTGGTCTCGAGGAGGAGGAGGAGGAGATGCGATGAAAAATGCATTCGAGGTTTTTCGAGAAGCGGAAGAGGAGCAGGTGTGCCCCGTCTTCTCTGCGACGATGATGATGACGATCGTTTACGTCGTCTTCGTTCCAATTCGAAGGCGGCGAAGGAGACAGTTACGGAGGACGACGACGACGACGAAGAGGAGGAGAGAAAGAAGCAAAAGCAAAGAGACCATCGGAAACGAAACAGAAAAAGGAATAAAGAAAAGACGGACGAGGTCGTCGAGGAGGTTTTGGGGAAGTTTTTGGCGGTTTTGAAGCCTTTTCCGGAAGATGGCGCCGCGGTGTCTTCGATGTCTTCGATGTCTTCGACGAGACGACTCGACTCGTTTTTGGAGTTGTACGTTCGCGAAGACGAAGACATCGAAGACGTTCGCGAAGATGCGCCGATGATAATAAATTGGAGCGAGTTTCCGAAGAGTGCCGATCCGGTGCAATCGATTGGAACGGCGAAAAAAACGTCGGAAGCGAGAGGCATTCGGAAGCGGAAACAGATCGAACAGATTTACAACGCGTTGCGCTCGCGAAACGTGTTGAGCGACCGTAGAAATAGCAATAGCACTAGTAGCGAAAAGAACGAGAAAAAAAGGAAAACGATTGTCGATTTCGGATGTGGCACTGGGAATTTGCTCTTAGCTTTGGCGTTTTTATTCCCCGAGCACGACTTTATCGGCGTCGATTTGAACGAAACGTCGATTCGCATGCTCGAGGAACGCGCGGCGAATGCGAAATTAACAAACGTGCGATCGAAATTGTCTTTAATCGAAACGTTCGACGAAGATTTCGACGTCGCGTTGGCGTTACACGTGTGCGGAAAAGCTACGGACGTTGTTTTACAAACGTGCGTGGAAAAGCAGAAGGATTTCGTGTGCGTGCCGTGCTGCGTCGGCAAAGTTCAAGTCAACGGACATCGCTCCGTCGGCGGCATGCGTAAAAAATTGATAGACGTAAAAAAAGTAGACCCGAACGCAAACACCGACGGCGAAATCATCCGACACCCGAGATCAAACTTAATGCGATCAATCTGCGACGAAGAAACGTTCATGGAAGTGGCTAAACTCGCCGACTGGTCCGGTAACGACACCGTCTCCGCGTACGATGAATCCGCTCACTCTCGCTTACCGACGAAAGCGAAATCCGCGGTTGAAATAGACCGCGCGCAGAGGTGCGTCGAGAGAGGTTATCGCGGGTCTATTTCGCTCCATAAGATGCACCAGTCCGGATTGAGAAACGATTTAATCTTAGGCGTCGTTGAGTGATAGCGACGACGAGGAGCGGTCGTAATGGTAGCGGTCAAATTATAAAACAAAAGTATATTTATCACAGAGTCTCTCTCTTCTTCAGAATTTGTGCGCACCCACCACGCACCGCACCGTCTTTCTTTTTTTGAAAAACACAGAAAGAAATATGTTCGAGGAAGACTCGAGCGGTGGTGGCAATAACGACGACGATTCCTCCGACGCGGAGTACGCGGACGTGGACGCCACCCTCGACGATGGCGAGAAAGCGTTCGGCGCGAAAAATTCGCTCCAATCGCAGCGAGAATCGATCGTTTTTCTCGTCGATTGTTCGAGAACAAACCGGCATCCAATTTCGAAAAATTACTTTTACGTTCGCGAGGACGAAGAAGAAGATGAAGAACTAAACGAGGACGGGACGAAGAAGAAAGACGCGAAAGAAATATCTTCTTCTTCGAAGTATAATTACGTCCAAGTCGCTCTGAACGCGTACCGGAACGTTCTTCGAGACCGGGTCGTCTCTTCTCCGGAGGATGAAATCGGACTCGTGTTGTACAACACGAAAAATCGTCGAGGGGAGTTGGAGTTTGACAAGATTTTCGTCCTGCACGAACTGGCGCCGATCACGGCGGAAAGAGTCGGGTCGATATCGAATTTTATCGACGAGGGCGAGTTTGGAGAGATGCTGTTCGAAGAGCAGATCGGGAGCAGGAAGGAGGAAGACGAGGGCGAGAACGCGGTGAACCACGCGTTGTGGACGGCGTCGCACATGTTGAGTAGGAACGCGAAGACGAGGAGGAGCGCGTACGTGTTTACGAACGACGACGTCGTGTTTAAGACGAAGAGCGAGGATATAAACGACACGCCACAGAAAAATAAGAAGATTAAAAGTAGTGGTGGTAAGAAGACGGCGAAAGAAGCGACAATCGCGAGGTGCGAGGAGATGGCAAACGCGGGCGTTCGATTAGAACTGTTCCCGGGACCGAAAATCGGCGACGACGGGAGACTCGTCGAACGCGACGGGGAGAAGGAGTACGCGTTTGACGATTTCGACGTCTCCGAAGGATCGTTTTGGAGAGAGGTGTTGAGAAAGTTCCGCGCGGCGAGGAAGAAACGCGAGAAGGAGGAAATGACTCGACGGCGGAAGATTGTGATGCAAACGCTGAAAGACGCCGGAGACGACGAGGAGGTGCAGAGGATGTTGAAAGAAGAGGAACAGGCGTGGATGGAGAGACGGAAGAAAATTCGAAACAACGGCGGCGAAGTATCACATCAAGACAAGACCATCGTTAATAACATCAACATTAACGACGAATTAGCATCGGACGAAGACGAGTGTTTCGATATCGTCGCCTCATCGAAAACGAGAGTGGAGAACTTGGAAGTGGTTTCCAGACGTAAAGTCTCCAGACGTCGCCCCAGAAAAACAAAAGTTTGGTTCAACGACGGCACGTTCGCGTTACCGTTCACGATCGTGCACTTGGTGCAAAAGACAACTAAACCGGCTCCGAAGTACGTGGACGCGGAGGATCATCAAGATTTAAGAACGGAAACGGTGTATTTAGACAAAGAGTCCGGAGAAGTCGTCGCGCCGAAGAAGTCGTACTTAGAGATTGGGCCAGAGAAGCAAAAAGTCATCGTCAAGAATACGGAGAAGCAAGCGACGTACGCGGCGAGCAAGAACTTTCACGCGAACGCGTGTAAACTCGGGATGCATTGTTTGGGTTTCGTGGATACGAGCGAAGTGGCGCAACGAGATCGACTGTTGAAAGGTCAAGGCAAATTTGTACGACCAGACGAAACTGTTTTCGGCGGCAAAGAGGCATTCAGCGCTCTCTTAACGGCGTGCGCCGAGAGACGCGTGTCGATGTTGTGCGCGGACGTGTATAACACTAAATCGCAGGTGAAGTACGTCGCGTTGATTCCTCAAGTTGAAAACGATGCGTATTTAGGTGTTCCCGCGGGATTTCACGTGGTCAGAGTTCCTTTTCGGGACGATTTGCGCCAACCGGAAAAGACGCTGGGAAATGCAGCGCAAACGAGCGCGACGGAGACGCAAATTCAAGTCGCGGAAGGTTTGGTGGAATCCCTAGAACTTCAAGAATACCATCCGACGAGAATTTCGAACCCGGAGTTACAGGCTCACTACAAAGCCCTGGAAGCGATCGCGTTGAACAAACGCAAGGTGGAGAAAATCTCCGACGATACCGCCCCGCCGATTGAACAGCTGTGGAAAGAGCACGGCGTCATCGCACACATTCGAAATTTCAGTCGAGCGACGTACGGCGTCGAACAACAAGACAGGGGAGGAAACGGCGACGACGATGAGGAGGCGGACGACAACGATGGGAACGGTATCGTTGGTCGAAAACGAAAAGCCGCGAAAGACGCCGCCATCAAAACGGTTCTCCAAGAAATCCATCCCGGATTTGAAAGTTTTGTCAAGAGTGCGAAGAAAGGTAACTTGAGCGAGTACACCGTCGATAAGTTGAAAACGTACTTGGACGCGCACAATTTACCGAAAGGTGGGAATAAGGCGAGCATAATATCGCGCATTGAGAAACACGCGAGAGATTACGACGACGGCGACGGCGAAGAGAGAGGAGCGAAGGACGACATCGTCGCAGTCGAGGAGGAAGATAGATTCTAGACAACACAGGTAGTTTCATAAAGTAGATATTGTAGAGGAAAATAGAGATACGCGCATTCTTCATTCGATAAGTAGCGACTACTTACTAAGTATTTGGGCTCAGATATACACTCTAACTATTTTGTAATCATCTCGCAAGTTTGCTTTCATTCAGCGTTTTTCTCGTCATCGCCCTTTTTTTCTACCTTTCACGCAAAAGCGTCGAAATGCTCGTTCCTCGGCTCAAAATAAATTTTGTAATCACCACATCACGCGCATTCCGCGTCGTGAAATCATAAATACATTTCGGATTATTAAATCATCATCGCCGAAGAAAAAAGACCACCTCGACACCCCTGCTATTGCATATAAAACTCTACCGTGGCAAAAAATATTTCCAAGAAGAAAAGAGAGATGCAAAAAAAAACGAACCGTTACCGCCCGCGCG
>Ga0255757_10006178_pt1 | contig 10422 bp, 9 predicted proteins | sample 071ome_27_FD_179957 | JGI IMG/M metagenome (GOLD analysis project Ga0255757, IMG submission 179957) | Coastal salt marsh microbial communities from the Groves Creek Marsh, Skidaway Island, Georgia - 071409AT metaG (version 2) | ecosystem: Environmental > Aquatic > Marine > Intertidal zone > Salt...
AATACCGATTTCATTGAAGCCTAAACTCATATACAAACTGATCGCTTCAAAATTGGATGGCCTGACTTCGAGAAAAGTCATATTCACATCATAATCATAAGCAACTTCCAATAAATGCTGCATTAATTGTTTGCCTACTCCTTGTGAACGATAATCAGGATTAACACAAAGATTCAAAACATGTGATTCACCAACAGCAACTGTCATAATCCCATAGCCAACCAACAATTCATCTTTCTCTATTACCCAACAACAATAACCCACACGTAAACAATCGATAAAGATTTGTTTACTCCATGGGTAATCATATGCGCGTTCTTCAATCGCCATAATGCCGTCCACATCTTCTTCCTGCATGGGACGAATATAAACTTCAGTTGGCTTTAAAATCGCACTCATGATTCACCATTGAAAATCTTTACTGCCATTTTTAAGTCTTCCCATGACTTACGTTTTTCTTTTGGTGAACGTAATAAATAAGCCGGGTGATAAGTAACCACGACAGGAATATTTGTATCGGTATCGGTATCGGCATAAACATAACGTTGACCGCGCATCTTGCCTATCGGTGTTTCATCCTTAAGCAGATTTTGAGCAGCTATGCGTCCAACACATAAAATAATTTTGGGTTTGATTAATGTGATCTGTTTTTTTAAAAAATTTTCGCATGCCTGTGCTTCTTCCAGACGAGGATCACGATTATTCGGCGGGCGACATTTTAAAATATTCGCAATAAACACCTGTTCGCGTTTTAAACCAATCGCCAATAACATTGCATTGAGTAATTCCCCTGCAAGCCCGACAAACGGTTCGCCTTGTTTATCTTCTTCTGCGCCAGGTGCTTCACCAATAATTAACCAATCAGCATTTGCATTACCGACACCATATACCGTTTGCGTACGTGATTCATGTAAAACACAGGCAGTACATTTAGCGACCTGTTTTTCCAATGTTCGTAATTTAGAACTAGCAGCTTGTTCTGCTGATTCATTTAAGATTGACTGATTTTCAACGGCACTCTCTAGTGAAGGCATATTGCGATCAACCCAGACATCGATACCGAGTGCTTTCAGATATTGAAGCTGGGTTGGCTGCATAACTTATAGTCTTTGCGGATGTGCACGCTGTTCCGGTGCCAGTGCTTTATTCAAAGCATCAATATAGGCCTTGGCAGAGGCAATCACGATATCAGTATCAGAACCCAGACCATTTACAATCCTACCTGATTTATCAATTCGTACTGTTACCTCACCTTGCGAATCTGTTCCCGTGGTAATATTGTTCACGGAGTACAGTTGTAGATTACAACCACTATTCACCATGCTTTCGATCGCCTTAAAAGTTGCATCTACCGGACCACCACCTTCAGCTGCGGCATGTTTTTCACTCCCATCAATCGATAAGGTGATTTCGGCAATCGGTGTTTCACCTGTTTCCACTTTAGCTTTTAATGACACGAGCTTAATCTTTTCGTTGGCGCTTTCCTGAATGGTATCGCTGACCAATGCCTGTAAATCATCATCAAAGACTTCATGCTTTTTATCTGCCAATTCTTTGAAAGCAGAAAATGCAGCATTTAAATCTTCTTCTTTATCAAAACGTATACCCAATTCTTCCAAACGAGTTTTAAATGCATTTCGACCAGAGTGTTTACCCAATACCATACGATTGGTATTCCAACCTACATCTTCAGCGCGCATGATTTCATAAGTCTCACGACTTTTTAATACGCCATCCTGATGAATACCGGATTCATGTGCAAAGGCATTAGCACCAACTATCGCTTTATTTGGTTGGACAGGGAAGCCGGTAATGGTTGAAACTAATCGTGAACAATGCACAATCTGCGTAGTATCCAGTTTGGTATCACAGGTAAAAATATCGCGACGAGTGCGAATAGACATCACCACTTCTTCGAGCGCAGCATTACCGGCGCGTTCACCTAATCCATTAATTGTACATTCGACTTGTCGGGCACCATTCAATACCGCAGATAATGAATTACCCACCGCCAAACCCAGATCATTATGACAATGTACAGAAAATATGGCTTTGTCTGAATTAGGAATGTTATTGATTAAGTTGCCAATCAGTTCACCAAAAAACTGTGGCAAGTTATAACCCACGGTATCGGGAATATTTACTGTTGTGGCACCTGCATCAATCACGGCTTCCAATACACGACATAAGAAATCAAAATCTGAACGACCGGCATCTTCCGGCGAGAATTCAACATTGTCAGTGTAATTTCGGGCATGCTTGACTGCCTTTACAGCATTTTCAACCACTTCATCCGGCGTCATACGCAATTTTTCACGCATATGTATTGGTGATGTTGCCAAAAAGGTATGGATACGTGATGACTTAGCTGGTTTCAATGCTTCGGCTGCGCGGTCTATATCCTTATCCAGCGCGCGCGCCAAAGCACAAACGGTGCTGTCGGTCACCATTTCGGCAACTGCTTTGACTGATTCAAAATCTCCAGGACTGGCAATCGGGAATCCAGCTTCAATAACATCGACCTTCATCTTTTCCAGTGCCTTGGCGATACGTAATTTTTCGTCTCTTGTCATCGATGCGCCCGGCGATTGTTCACCATCGCGCAAGGTCGTATCAAATATAATTAATTTGTCATCCATCATTCTGCTCCAATACTACGCCCAGTCTATTGTTTTCATAAGGGCAATACAAATAGGGATACTGCGTCAGGGACTTGCAATAGTTCAACAATATGTAGGTGAGATTACGTGCCCCTTAGGGCAGGAGGTTTAGAGGCAAGCAAGGCAAAACTAACTGCGCGGTTTGGCAGCTAATGTTTGAAGAAATGTTTGTCTTTTTAAAGTCCATATAAAAAATATAAACTCATTTTATTTATTTTCAAGTGTATCTTGTTCTTCTGTATTTTCCACTGCCATCCTGGCTACACGATGCTTACGCACCATAAACAAGGTCAAGACAGGGCCCGAAATAGCGTAAATTAACGATAATCCGAACAATACTAATGGGGGTTGTACCGCCACCAAACTAAACGCAGCGATAATAATAACAATCGCTACAAATGGAACACGGCCTTTGAGGTCGATATGTTTAAAACTGTGGTAACGAACATTACTTACCATGAGGATACCAAGCAATATCGTCGTTGGTAGACAAAATACCAGAAAGTTATGCCCATCATCGAAACCATAATCTGTCACTACCCAAATGGTGCTGGCAATAACTGCTGCCGCTGCGGGACTCGGTAATCCCTGAAAGAAACATTTATCCTGATTCATCGCCTGAGTATTAAATCTTGCCAAACGCAATGCAGCTGATGCCGCATAAATAAAGGCCGCTAACCACCCAACCTTACCCATTTCACACAATGCCCACTGATACATTACCAATGCTGGAGCCAGACCAAACGATGCCAAATCAGACAAACTGTCATATTGCAAACCAAAATCACTTTGCGTATTGGTCAGCCTGGCAATCCGTCCATCCATACCATCCAGAATCATGGCAATAAAAATAGCAATGGCAGCTGCTTCAAAACTACTATTCATAGCTGCAACAATAGCGTAAAAACCGGCAAACAATGCCCCAGTTGTAAACAGATTTGGTAACAAATAAATACCGCGTCGACGATTACTCACAATCGATCATCCATACCTAATATTGAATATTGCCTGAGTGTAACGATGAATAAGTAATACTTAAAGGTCAAGATAGAAAGCATTTATTCGACCTTGTCCCTAATAACGCTTGCAGCTTCGGAGTGGATTAATTGTGCAAGAATTGTACTGCCAGATTTAACATGCTGACCAACTTCGACCTGAACCTTGCATTCCAATGGCAGAAAAATATCGGTTAACCCGCCAAAATAAATATAGCCACATCGTTGTCCATGTCCGACACGTTCACCTGAATGTAAGTACACATGAAAGCGTCTAATGATGTCTCGCAAACGAATAGCAGTGACGATGTCATCACCTTCATCCGATTTGATATGAAAATCAAAGTGCCGACGTGATTCATGTTTGTCCGGTGATGAACACCAGTGATTACATAGCTTACCCTCAATCGGACTGCGCAATGAATAAGGATCAATAATTCTTGTGTTGATTTGAATTCGTTTTGAAAGGTTTTTTAGAAAAACCTCATCCGCTTCTTCTATCAATGTCACGACACCATAAACCGGACTAAGAACGGCTAATGGTTGTGGTGGTATATGACGGTAAGGATCTCTAAAAAGGTAGGCAAATACGATAAATAATAAAACACATATTATTAAATAGGCAATACCAAACACAAACTGACAAGCAATAGCAATGATTGCCAGTGCAAAAAGAAATATCCAACTTTCGCGGGCAATAAAAGTATAGCGGTTACTAGGCATTAAAACTCAATATCCAATGTAACCGCCCTAATAATTTGAATTTAATTTTTAGAGTGATCAACCAGCTTATTGTCTCTAATCCACGGCATCATAGAACGCAGTTTTTCACCGACAACCTCAATTCCATGTTTACGACTAATACGACGCATAGCTTTTAAATTCGCCGCACCACTCTGGTTTTCAAGAATAAATTCACGGGCAAATTCACCACGCTGAATTTCAGAAAGAATCTTTTTCATTTCCTGTTTAGAAGATTCAGGCACAACACGTGGACCACGGGTGAAGTCACCATATTCAGCTGTGTTTGAAATTGAATAACGCATATTGGCAATGCCACCTTCATAGATCAAATCAACAATCAGCTTGGTTTCATGTAAACATTCAAAGTATGCCATTTCAGGTGCGTAGCCTGCTTCTACCAGTGTTTCAAAACCAGCCTGAATCAATGCAGTTATACCACCGCAAAGAACAGCTTGCTCACCGAATAAGTCAGTTTCGGTTTCTTCTTTAAACGTAGTTTCAATTATACCTGCACGACCACCACCATTCGCTGAAGCGTAAGACAATGAGATATCTTTCGCCTGACCGGATGCATCCTGATAAATCGCGATCAGTGATGGAACACCACCTCCACCAACATAAGTTGCACGAACAAGATGTCCTGGGCCTTTAGGTGCAATCATAATGATATCGAGATCATCTCGGGGAACGATTTGTTCGAAATGAATATTAAAGCCGTGTGCAAACGCCAACGCTGCACCTTTCTTGATGTTTGGCTCAATTTCATTTTTATAAAGTGCTGACTGATGCTCATCTGGTGCCAATACCATGACAACGTCAGAACTGGCTACTGCATCTGCGATTGATTTAACTTCCAGTCCAGCATTTTTTGCCTTTGCTACTGAAGATGAGCCTTCACGTAAACCAACACATACATTTACTCCTGAATCTTTCAGGTTGTTAGCGTGAGCATGGCCTTGTGAACCATAACCAATGATTGCAACCTGTTTACCCTGAATCAGAGACAGGTCGGCGTCTTTGTCATAATAGATATTCATAACTAAAAATCTCGATAGTTTGTATTAAGTAAATAGAATTAAGATTGAATGGCTTTATCGCCACGTGATATTCCGGACACACCAGAACGCACGACTTCCATAATCAGTTTTTCATCGAGCGCTTCGATGAAAGCATCCAGTTTTTCACCCGAACCTGTCATTTCGATGGTAAAGATATTTTCAGTCACATCAATAATGCGACCACGGAAAATATCCACCATACGTTTAACTTCATCTCTGGCACTAACATTTGCAAGCACCTTGATCAACATCAACTCACGTTCGATATGACGATAGTCGTTTAGATCAACAACCTTGATCACATCAACAAGTTTATTCAGTTGTTTATGGATTTGTTCAACCATCGCTTCAGAACCACCTGTAACCAATGTCATTCTGGAAACCGAGGGATCTTCTGTTGGCGCAACCGTGAGTGATTCAATATTAAAGCCACGCGCAGAGAATAGTCCTGCAACTCGCGATAGAGCGCCAGCTTCATTTTCCATAAGTAAGGATAATATGTGGCGCATATCAGGCAAGTTCCCTTTGTTCTGTATTTGAGTTTGGCGATAATTGCATCTCGTGATGCCCTTTACCATTAGCAATCATTGGATATACGTTTTCCGTCTGGTCTGTAATTACATCCATTAATACGGTACGGTCTTTATATGACAAGGCTTCTTTAAGCGCGTCTTCAACATCAGCAGTTTGCTCAACACGAATACCAATGTGGCCAAAACTTTCTGCCAGTTTGACAAAGTCTGGCAAGGAATCCATATAGGAATGTGAGTAACGACTGGAATAGAAAAATTCCTGCCATTGACGAACCATACCCATATAACGATTGTTCAAACTGATAATCTTGACGGGTGTATCATATTGCAAACAGGTTGATAATTCCTGAATACACATTACTAGACTAGCTTCACCACTGATACAACAAACAGTTTCATCAGGATGTGCAAGCTTTACACCTAATGCCGCGGGCAAACCAAATCCCATCGTTCCCAGACCACCGGAGTTAATCCAGCGACGAGGTTTATCAAATTTATAATATTGTGCAGCCCACATTTGATGCTGACCTACATCAGAAGTGATAAAAGCATCACCCTTGGTCAGTTCCCATAATTTTTCGATGACATATTGTGGTTTGATGACTGTGCTTTCACGATCATATTTCAAACAATCAACCGCCGCCCATTCACCGATCTGCTTCCACCATGGCTCTAATACCTTGGTATCCGGTTTGGTTATTTCTGCCTTAATCATGGCAATTAAATCTTTAAGCACATGCTTAACATCACCAACAATAGGCACATCAACCGGAACGTTTTTCGCAATCGATGATGGATCAACATCAATATGTACAATTTTTGCCTTTGGACAGAATTTTTCCAAATCACCTGTAACACGATCATCAAATCTCGCACCAACAGCAATCAATACATCGCAATGATGCATCGCCATGTTGGCTTCATAAGTGCCATGCATACCCAACATACCAATAAACTGTTTATCAGTTGCCTGATAAGCTCCCAATCCCATAAGGGTATTGGTAATTGGATAACCTAGTATCTTGGTAAAATCGTTCAGTTCCTTACTGGCTTCGCCCAGAATAACACCACCACCTGAATAGATCATAGGCCTCTTGGCGGACATAATTAATTTAACTGCTTTCTTGATTTGACCAGGATGACCCTTAACGACAGGTTTGTAAGAACGCATTTCAACTTCTTTCGGATATTCGTACTCACATGAATCCGCAGTCACGTCTTTGGGAATATCAACTACAACAGGACCCGGGCGGCCACTGGTCGCCACGTAAAATGCCTTTTTGATAGTTGCCGCAAGATCTTTTACATCCTTAACCAGAAAATTGTGTTTAACACATGGACGAGTAATACCTATAGAGTCCACTTCCTGAAAAGCATCGTTACCAATCATATTGGTTGGGACCTGTCCTGTAAAAACAACCAGCGGAATAGAATCCATGTAGGCAGTCGCGATACCGGTCACCGCATTGGTCGCACCAGGACCGGAAGTCACCAGCACAACGCCTGGCTTACCTGTTGCACGGGCATAACCATCGGCAGCATGCGTAGCACCCTGCTCATGGCGCACGAGAATATGTTCCACATCTTTTTGCTTATACAATTCATCATAGATGTGTAACACCGCACCACCGGGATAGCCAAACAAATGTTTGACTCCCTCATCTTTCAGTGCGCGACAGAAGATTTCTGCACCGCGAAGGATTTCTTTAGATTTAGCCACAACTCTTAACCACTTGATATAATGTTTAATTATAGTCGAAACTGCGGGAAGTTACTTAGAATCTAGTGTCAGGTCAAGTTATGTCTTGTATTTAAGCGTATATGAAGTGTAGTTTCTTAAAAATAGCAATTTATGACCTTGGTATTGTCTGAGTCTTACCCTAAAAGACATTTCCGTTTATAGTAAAATTACTTCAACTCAATCAGGCTAATTGATGAAAACAACAAATTTATTGCTCGGGACCTTGCGTGAGGCGCCTGCCGACGCTGAGGTAATAAGCCATCAGTACATGCTCCGTGCTGGCATGGTGAGACAACTTGCCCGAGGTATCTATACCTGGCTGCCTCTTGGGCTGCGCGTGTTAAGAAAAGTAGAAAATATTGTCCGTGAGGAAATGGATCGTGCCGGCGCACAAGAGATGTTTATGCCTGCTGTGATACCCGCTGAACTCTGGCAGGAAACTGGTCGTTGGGATAAATATGGCCCTGATTTATTAAGACTGACCGACCGCCATGATCGTGAATTTTGTTTCGGCCCAACTCATGAGGAGGTCATAACTGATCTAGTACGTCGGGAAATCAAAAGCTACAAGCAACTACCCTGTAACTTTTACCAAATCCAAACCAAATTCCGTGATGAAATTCGCCCTCGTTTTGGCATTATGCGTGGTCGTGAATTCCTGATGAAAGATGCTTATTCATTTCATCTGACCGAAGACTCATTACAGGAAACCTATGAACTGATGTTTCAAACCTATAGTTCAATTTTTACACGTCTGGGTTTGTACTTCAGGGCGGTAATGGCGGATTCCGGCAATATTGGCGGCAATAGTTCGCATGAGTTTCATGTATTAGCTGAATCTGGAGAAGATTGCATTGTCTTTTCCGAGAATGGTAGTTACGCAGCAAACCTGGAAAGAGCGGAAACAATGCCGTGCACAGAATCACGACCTATTGCTACACAAACGATCGACACGGTTGATACTCAAAATCAACACAGTATTAGTGACGTTAGCCAGTTTTTAAACATTGCTGAATCACAATGTGTAAAAACACTCATTGTGAAAGGTGAAGAAAGTTTAGTCGCAATGGTTTTACGAGGCGATCACGAATTGAATCATATTAAAGCTGAAAAGCTTGAAGGAGTGCTTAGTCCACTTACCTTTGCGGAAGAAGACGAAATCAAAGATTCGATCGGTTGTAAAATCGGCGCAATCGGTCCGGTTGGTCTGAATATTCCAGTTTATATTGATCATGCCGCCGGACAACTTGCCGATTTTGTTTGTGGCGCAAATAAAGACGACAAACATTTAATTGGTGTTAACTGGGAACGGGATTGTCCTCTAAGCACCACAGTGGATATACGAAATGTTGTTGAGGGTGAAATAGCAGCTGATAGATCGGGTAAGTTAAAATTTGCTCGTGGAATCGAAGTTGGCCATATATTTCAGTTGGGCGATAAATATAGTGCTAGCATGAAAGCGACCTGTCTTGATGAACAGGGTAAATCAATCAAGCTTACCATGGGCTGTTATGGCATTGGTGTTTCACGAATTGTTGCCGCGGCGATTGAACAAAATCATGATGATAAAGGCATTATATGGCCCGCAACAATCGCGCCATTCGAAGTTGCACTGGTACCTATCAACATGCACAAATCACAACGATTACGTGATGAGGTATTAAAACTTTATAATGAACTCCAGACAGCTGGAATTGATGTCTTACTTGATGATCGAAAGGAACGTCCTGGAGTAATGTTTGCTGATATGGAATTAATCGGCATTCCTTATCGCATCGTCTTTAGTGAAAAAGGACTTGATACGGGCAAGCTCGAATTTAAAGCCAGAACTGATAGCGACAACTCTGAGATAGAACTCGGCAGTGTCGTCAGTTTTCTGAAAAAAAAGCTTGAAAACGTTAGGTAATATTTAATCCATCAAAAGCCCGTTGTTCAAGCCAATCAACTTAAACACTGGAAACATGGACATAAGCTGGACCTTTATATGTCCATGATTCAAATATGGTTAATTTTTTACTCTCACCTGTCGCTATGACTTCAAAGCACCCATCAGTCAGATTTCTGACTACTCGATAGAACTAGCTATCTGGCTTTTAGACTTGTAGAAGCATAGTCCGGTATTGATGATCAACTTCAAAGATAATGCAAACAAATTATATCTGCTTACAGTAAGTTACTGCATAAGGAACATCATGAAATGAAACTGTTTTTAACAATAAATAAAAAGACAGTGAGTGCGACTAACTTGCTTGAGTTAGGTATCACATACGACATTTTTCAATTTGAGAATAATTAAAACTAATCTGACTTATGCATTCACTATGCATTCTTGCTTTTTAAAAAATCAGACAGCGACACTGACAAAACTGACTCTAGTTCATTTCTATGTTCACTAATACGATCTTTCAATCTTTGCGATAGTATATCTTTGTCTAATTCTTCTGCAGAAACAGGCAGTTTGACAGGTAAAACCTCATGTAATTCATACAGCGTTGTTTCTGTCATATCGCGTGATAATAACCATTGCCCGTTGGAACTTTGATTAACCCACTCAGCATGCTCCAGATACTCAAGCAAGTCATTAAGTTGATGATGAGGTAATTTAATAGTTTTCTTTCGAAAATCAGGGATACTTACTGTATGGCCAGATTGTTGTGCGTGATATAAATACTCAAGAACTTTTAATACATT
>Ga0255757_10006215_pt1 | contig 10397 bp, 7 predicted proteins | sample 071ome_27_FD_179957 | JGI IMG/M metagenome (GOLD analysis project Ga0255757, IMG submission 179957) | Coastal salt marsh microbial communities from the Groves Creek Marsh, Skidaway Island, Georgia - 071409AT metaG (version 2) | ecosystem: Environmental > Aquatic > Marine > Intertidal zone > Salt...
GAAGAATCTGGGTTTGCGACACCATCGCCGTTCCACCCGGCAAAGGAATAGCCAGTATCGGGGGTGGCGTTGATGTCGGCGGTGGAACCATAGGTAAATGAGCCACCACCTGATACGCTTCCGCCATCGCCTGCAGAAAGGGTAAGGTCGTAGGAGTTGATGGTAAATGTAGCGGTGGCTGACCTATCCTGTGCCATGGAGACTGTGGTGCTGGCAGAAGCTAAGTTGGCTATGCCGTCTCCCGTCCATCCTGCAAAGGAATAACCGGTATCCGGCGTGGCGGTAATTGTTGCATCCGAGCCGTAGGTGTAGGAGCCGCCCCCGGTCACGCTCCCGCCATCGCCTGCGGAAAGGGTGAGGTCGTAGGAGTTGATAGAAAAGGAGGCAGAAACCGATTGGTTTTGAGTAATGGATACAAATGTGTTGGCGGTAGTGGAGTCGTTGACGCCATCCCCGTTCCAACCGGCAAAGGAATAACCGGTATTCGGTGTGGCATTAATGTCGGCTGCGGACCCATAGGTAAATGAGCCACCACCTGATACGCTTCCGCCATCGCCTGCGGAAAGGGTAAGGTCGTACGAGTTGATGGTAAATGTAGCGGCGACTGACCTGCTCTGCGTCATGGAGACGGTGGTGCTGGAAGAACCTGAGCTGGCGACGCCGTCCCCGTCCCATCCAGCAAACGAATATCCCGTATTTGGGGTAGCGTTAATATCCGCATCCGAATCGTATGTGTAGGAACCGCCCCCAGTCACGCTGCCACCTTCGCCCGCGGAGAGGGAGAGATCGTATGAGTTAATGGAGAATGTGGCTGCGACCGACCGATCTTGTGTCATGGAGACTATGGTGCTTGAAGAATCTGGGTTTGCGACACCATCGCCGTTCCACCCGGCAAAGGAATAGCCAGTATCGGGGGTGGCGTTGATGTCGGCCGAGGATTCCTTGTAATAAGTTCCACCACCAGAGACCGTTCCTCCACTATTTGCAGAAATTGAGAGATTAAAAGACGGCCAGTCACTATCTCTTTTACTAGTTCTTCCAAACATGGGCCAATCAGAATTGGCGGGTCCGACACCAATATCCAAGCAGTAGAGCTTTTTATCAAAGCATCCAAAGTACAAATTTCCGTCATCACTTAAGAGAGGGGAGGAGTCGACCACCGAAGGAATTTCAAAGGGAGGGGAACTAACATTGCTGTCCCACGCTTTAGCTCCATTTGCATCGTAGGCAAACAGATGATTCTCCCCACCACCAGTATAACCTATCACATAGACCCTTCCATTTTCATCCACCACTGGAGTGCTGTAAAAAACATCGCCCACAAATACTTCCCAATTGGGCAGGTTTTCACTTGTGGCAGAGAAGGTGGGTAATGACCGCATATATCCATCCCGGGAAACAAAAAAGACCTCGTCATTGATGCCAAGCACAGGGGATGAGTCCACTCGGTCCCCCGTTTCATATTTCCAGTTCAGGGAAGCACTATCCCCGTCGTCCGAAAGGCTGTAACAAAAACCATTTCCGCTGCCAAAATAGATATTGCCTGATGTATCCAGTGCAGGAGATGAAAGGATCGATTTATTGGTATCTACAACATCCTCGATCTCATAGGTCCACTTAACTGTGCCGTCTGAATTTATGGCATGGAGAGTGCCGTTTTCGTCCCCAAAATAAAGGGTGCCATTGTCTCCAATGGCAGGGGAGGAGAAAACGGGTTGCCCCACAAAATATTCCCAGATCAAAGAGCCGTTGCTTTCCAACGCATAAAATATCGAGTCCATCGAACCGAAGTATACTCTGTCATTTAAATCAACTGCGGGACTTGATGTGATATAACTGCTGGTTTCAAAGCTCCAATTAAGAGACCCGTCATCAGTATTTACAGCGTATAGATAGTTGTCCCACGAACCCACATAGACTGTGCTTCCATCTTTGCTGAGGGCAGGGGAGGAGTCGACCCAGTTGCCGGTGGTAAATGTCCACTTGATCGAACCATCGGTATTAAAAGCAGTTAAATTATTATCGTTGGACCCCACATAAACGATTCCTTTCTCATCGATTACCGGTGAGGAGAAAATAATACCCTGAGTCTCACTGGTCCATGAAAGAGTCGCTGGAATGGTCTGAGCCCAAGCACTGGGCAAAATAAGACTAGCAGAAACAATATACCAAAGGTATTTAAAATACGCATGTGATTGAATCTGCAGAAATCTTTTCAACGCTAACAAAATAGAGTAATTTTCGACCAACCCGCAATCTTTCTGAGCGTGTAAATTAGCTATGGTAGGGAATCGAAAGCCGAAAGGATGTGCCAGTTTGGTCAGAATGAACAAGGGTTAGTTTGGCTCCCATACTTTCAGCTAATTGTTGACTGAGTGCGAGCCCGATTCCAGAGCCTCCTTTTTTACTAACCACAGGTTCGAAGAGGCGATTCTTTACTAAGGTAGGAATCCCGCTGCCATTATCAGATATATCCAATTCAAGAGAACTTTCACGCTTCCGGCAGGATAAAGAAACGCTCACTCCGTTTTTGGCATCAATGGCATTTTGAACAAGGTTGGTTAAAATGGCCAAAGCAAGATTGGATTGTAAATTATTGAGGGTTTCTGAACAACACGCTTTGGGGTCTACATCGAAAGTTGTAGAGAGAGCAGTTTTTCTGAATTTTCCCTGAATAATTTCAAAGAGTTCACTTATACTTAGAGAGTAAGCGATTTCTCCATCTTGCATCTCTTTGATCGAACCAAGGGACTGCTGAACCAGTAGCTGGATTTGGCTGATCTGTTGCTGTGCACTTTTATCCTCAGTCACTAAATTTTGGAGGTTGGTTAATTGACCTCTAAGTCCATGCATTAAATGTCCGGTCATTGCTCCTAAGCCCGTTGTTTTATAAGCTCGGGAAAGTTCTTCATTGGTTTTTTTCAAAACCTCTGTTCTTTCCAGCAGGAGTTTCTCTTTCACGGCAATTCTGCCGATCATAATCTTGAAGATTACCCATAGAATGACCAGCATGGTTAGTCCAATAAGTAACCCCTGTTTGATTAATGCCGCGTCGATTTCTATCCATGACTTTTCGTAGGAATTCGGGAGTAATGTAAACTCTAAGCAGATCTCCACTCCTTCGTGGTGGATAGTGGTCAAGAGAGATAATGCATTGCTCTTGATATTACGGTAGCTCCATCCCTTGTTTATTACTTCTTCAAATTCTTTGGGTGATGGATATGCGTTACTTACTGAAGTTGAGAGATCAAAAGCTTCATACTTTTGATTAAATGCCTCAATGCCTTGGATCTGGGGGATGTTCAGACAACTGATCGCTGCTCGGTTCAAAAGAGTTTCCAGTCCGATCAAATTACTGGTGGAAAGATCATTCTCAGCAAAGAGAAATTCTGACTCCAAATTTTGCAGGTAAAATTCCTCAAGATTCTTTTCAAAAATGCTTTTGAGAAAACGGGCATCAGAAGCGATAACTTCTTCATGAAGCTGAGTACGGGCAAAAATCAGAACACAAAAGACCATTAGGCACATGGTCATAGATGCCCAAATAAAGCTTGTCCATGAGCGGTCTTTTGGGGTGGTACTCATTTCTCCCAAGCGAGACCAACCGACCATATATTGTTATCAAAAGTATAATTAGGATCATTGGAACGATCGGACTCATGCATCCATTTAGCATAAGTTTTCCAATCCTCTTTCAATTCCCGATTAATCCCCACCTCGACAGACCATTGATCTTTGGAGAATTTTCCTTGGTTATCTACCAATCTTTCAGAATAACGGGTACGGTGGTGATGGAGGGATATTTCGCTTTCCCACTTTTCGGTTTGAAACTTTTTACCCAGTGATGTTTTAAGGCGATGGTAATTATAATAACCTCCCTGGTTGTCCTTTACTTTTTCAATGGTAGAGCCCAAAGAAATGCCTTTGCTCCAACCATTTTCAGAAGCAGTTGTAAGCTTGGTGGACAGTCCAATGTGTTTGGTTTTTGAATTCCCATTTAGGTCAATTCCTAACCCATCCTTCGCTGAACGGTCTTTGAAATCGGACTTTATATGAAATACTTTGGCATGCCATTTCAAGGGTCGCGTTGTTTTGTTGGATAAGGATGCGGAGATTCCAAATTTAGAGCTTTGATCTTCACGCTGGCGTAATTTTTCCTCACTCCAACTTAGTTCTATTTTGCCTTCCTCTCCATTATCTCGCTTCCATTTTAAGTAAGGTGAAATTTCGGAGCGATTGGATGTAATTTTTTCACGATTGGGATCATCAATCGTGGACAAGTCCATCGGTTGGTCAAAATAAGTGTGCTGGAAACGAAGTCCGTAAGATTGCCCGCCTGCTGGAGGTTTGTAGGAGTAATCGAATTGAGAGAGAACCAGACCTGCCATCTCATCTTTTTCGAGTTCAAAAAAATTCTTAGCCTCGGCGAAAAGATAGATCAAGGTTTCATGCTGTGGGTTTGTTTGATTTAGAAAAAAGCTTTCGAGATTCAGCTCAGCAAATGAACTGCTTTCAGGATCATGAGACGCACCCAAAGGATTATCGGCATATCCCCCACCCAGTTCGAAAGCATAAAATTTGTACCAATCTGAAGTTTCCACAAGAAACTCTTCTTCCTCTTCTTCCCACTCAAATAATTCATCGAAGAGCAGGTCATTAATCTCCTCATCCGTGAGAGTGGTTTTGCTTTCGTTTTCTTTCAGTCGCGTGCCCTGACCAGAATCTTCATCAATACCTAGTTCCTTGGCTTTAGCTTCTTCATTCTTAACAGAAATTTCTGCAGTTACTTGTTGCGATTTTGGCTTAACTTCTGGGGTGTCGAGGTTTTTGAAAGCATTCGGAGGAAGAATGATTATCTTACCCAAGTTAGAGTGAAACGACTCGAAAGGATCAAATGCCAACGAGTTATGACTGCAGGCTAACAGTAAAATGAATGGTAAAAATTTTGTTGGTTCCAACATCCAAGACATACCCTAAATTTAATCTATCTTTTTTAAAAATAAAAATGAGAGACTCCGTTTCCAGAGTCTCTCATCAGATGCAAAATCAAAGAAGGCAATACTTTCTGACTTCGCAAAGAGTCAGTTCAAAAAATAGATTAATTATAGATCGGAAGTTCGGGTTGCTTCGGTTTCCACCTGATCTCGAATTTCTTCTTTCAGTGCCTTGGCAGTCTCCTTGATTTCGCGATGTTTGGCTTTGTTATTTTCTTTGAATTGCTCGATGATTACTTTTCTCTCTTCTTTGGAGGCATCTTTAAGAGTGGTCAGCATTTCTTTTTGAGCTTGGTGGAGTTCTTCACGCTTGTCTTTGAGGTTGGCCACTTTTGCTTTTAATTCTTCGGATAATTCGATTTGTGGGCGTTCTGGGCGTGCTGGGCGAGAAGCTTTCAATTCCTCGCGGATGGCTTCATGCTCAGACTTAATCGCTTCAAACCTTTCCTTGTTAGCTTCCTTAAATTCTTGTGCAGCGGCTTTGATTTCTTCCTTGGTCGCATCTTCGCCCAAATCCGCAAGACTTTCTTTCAATTCACTGTGCAAGGCTTCCTGCTTTTCTTTAATCCCATCAAGCTGGGTCTTTACTTCTTCAGAAAGCTCGCCTTTAGTGGGGCGTTGCGGGCGTCTAATGTCTCCATTTTCAGCTAACTTATCTTTGATCAGCTTAATTTTTTCGACAGCTTCTTTTTGGGTTATTTTGCCATCCTTGATGGCTTGTTTTATTTTTTCAAATGGTTTGCGTGCTTCAGGTTTTTCGAGCCCAATCGCCCCATCTGGTTTTCCTTCAGGTTTGGAGACTTCGGGCTTACTCCTGTCTTTAAACCCCGCTCCCGGTTTTGATTGTGCAAAGAGAAAAGTGCTAAATAAGAAACATGTGGTGAACAAGGTGATTAAATATTTTTTCATTTTAGATTATATTTGGATTAGTGGATTTGATGTTTAGCTATATCCATTATTTGCGCCAGATTTTTGGGTCTACGCAAATTCATAAAGGACATGTAGTTACGAATTTCTGATTTTAATTCGTCTTAGGTTTTTTGTCGAATGTGGGTAATATACCCCAGATTTGGGATTATGGAGTTGGGAAATAATGCCCAATTTACTCTTTATTTTGGTTGAGGCGGTAGCGCAGATAGTCCCTAGGTACTCCAAGTAAGCGGGCAGCTGCAGAAACATTGCCATTGCTTTGGTCGATTCCGAGTTGAATTAAGCGCAGAATTTCTTTCTCCAGGTCGAAGCCTTCTTCCGGGAAGCAAAAATTTTCGTTCAGCCAATCACTCTCGCTGTTAGAATCTTTTGGGGAATAACTGGTTGATTGTGCTGAGCTCAAACTCAGCTTCGTGCCTGGTTCGTGTAAAACCAGTGCCCGTTCCAGTTCGTGCAGTAATTCTCTGTTGTTACCGGACCAGCTATGACTCTGGAGGTATTTTATACTTTCCGAATTAAGTTCCGGTTTTTTGAGATGATATTTTTGCGAAAGTGTGACCAGGAAATGATCCGCCAGCTTAGGTAAGTCCCTGGACCGTTGAGAGAGGGGAGGGATGGAAATGCGGAGGAGATCGAGTCGGTGGAAAAGATCTTCCCTAAATTTTCCTTCAGCGATCATTTTTCTTAAATCAAAATTAGCTGCGGCAATAATACGGGCATCAATGAGAATATCCTTATTTCCTCCCACCCGGCGGATTTTCTGGTTTTCAATCGCAAGAAGAAGTTTTGCCTGTGCCGCTAAGGATAAACTCGCTACTTCATCAAGAAAGAGCGTGCCGCCATCGGCTGCTTCAAACAGACCAATCCGGCTATCCTTCGCATCAGTGAACGCTCCTTTTTCATGACCGAATAATTCGGACTCAACTAGGTTCTCTGCAATTGCCGAGCAATTTACCGCAACAAATGGGGCATCGGATCTCGGTCCATTCGCGTGTACCCATCTGGCATAGGTGGATTTACCTGCACCAGTCGGGCCATCTATCAAGAGGGGAGGGAGGCTTTTTTGTAAACGGTTATCGGCAGAGAGAATTTTTTCCAGTTGTTCTAAGTCCTGAGAAAAAGAACCTTCAAAAAATAAATGCTCCACACGATCTTTGGAATCCTTTGTGACATGCTCGACCAATCTCTTATTTTTGAGGTTCGCCTCCGCCTGGTTGAAAACAAGCGGCAGTTCCTCGATATCAAACGGTTTGGATAGATAATCGGCTGCTCCAAGCCGGATCGATTCCACGGCAGATTTTACTCCACCTTCACCAGTCATCAAAATGCAGAGAGTATTATCAGGAATATATCCGGCTCTCAGTAAACTGAGGCTATCGCCATCGGGTAAGTTCAGGTCAAAAAGAGCGAAGTCAAAAAATATCTCTTTTAACGCAGTCTGAGCTTCGGCACAGGTGCCAACCCGGGTAACTTCCATCTCTAGTCCGGATAAAAAAGCTTCGATCCTCTTACCAAGAAGAAGATCATCTTCAAGCAATAAGACTTCTTTTCCTTTCAGCGAGTGCACAGTTTGCATGGATTAGATGAAATGAACCGCAATTCTTTTTTGAGTCAATCTAGCTTTATTAAAATATAGATCTAAAACTGGGTTGCATTGTAGTGATTATTCTTTTTTTGACACTGTCATTAAACTTCACTGGAATAAGGAAAAGGAATCTAGAAACGCTCATTTGCAAGTTTTTGAGTAGGATCTGAGTTTTTACTATTTGAATTCGTTTGATAATGAATCGTTTCGATGAGTGGATTATTCGAAAATAATGCACGAGAGGGGTGGGGTACCTGGAAACAAATTCCCTTGCGAGGACGATCAAGATCATAATCGCCCAAAATTAGTAACCTAGTATTAAAAGCCCCAACTCCCTCATCGCACAAAAAATGTTATGCTAATATGAGGTAGAGCTAACTCCAATCGAACTGGTCGCCTACTTGCTAAAAGCATAAAAGTCGTTTTGTCAGTACATTAGAATAATCTTTCAAAGCATGGACCTGAGGAGTTTGTCATCTTTGTGTTCATACGACTTTGAGCAATTTTTGATTAGCCTCATGAGCACTGGAAACCTGTTTGAGTCCAATCATCTCAATTCCTCCTAAAACTTCCTGAATGGAATTTAACAAAGAATTTCGATCCTTATCTAATGAATCATCGCTGTGATATTGATGAAGGAGATTGTAGAGTTCGCTCAACTGATTTTCACTTACATTGAAACTTTCCTTTATTCTGGCTTTTACATGTGGATGCTGAGGCTGAACTTCAGACTTTTTCTCGACATTTTTTTCATCAAGCCCTTCCGCCAACATTTTCTGCTTCAATGCTTTAATGGGTCGGTTTCCAGCGTTTTTAGCGACTGTTTGTGCATCAATGCCCTTTGCCAACATTGCTTCTTTTAATGCTTTGATAGGGCGAACTCCTGCTTTTTTGACGACTTCTTTTGCGTCAAACCCTTCCCTGGACATTGCCTGTTTCAATGCTATGCTAGGGCGGATCCCTGCTTCCCGGAAGCTTGACACAATCTCTTTAGCATCAGCTTTAGTGAGATTATTGGGGTCGTGCTTACTTAGTGTGTCTTTAATATGCTGAGCTTGGCTATCTGTTAAGTGAGCACGGCCTTGAGTGTGAGATTGAGACATCAGTGTGCCTAAGATTCCATTTGATTCTATCATGACAAATAATTTAATTATTAATTTAAGATTGGATGATCAGATAGCTTAGGTTTAAACCTGATCGCTACTTTTTGCTCCTTCCGTATTAAGAGTTTTAAAAGCTTTCGATTTACGTTCTTGAAATGCTTTTCTGATTTTGGACCATTCCTCATCATTGAGGGTGCCATCCCCATTTGCATCAAATTTTTGCATTAGCTGCTCTTTTCTTCCCTGCATTTTCTTTCGCAAATTAGTACGCTCATTTTTGCTAAGCTTGCCATCTCCATCACTATCAAATCTGTTTAAAATGTGATCACGGATTGGAAAACTGGTTTTCTCATCATTATCCTTGAGGTCGGGAGTGCCAAATAAAGTGGTAGATAAAAAAAGAGGTATTGTGGTAAGTAATTTTGTTTTCATGTAATTTTTATTATTAGGAATTGTTGGAATGACCTCTTTCATATTTTGCGCCAAATAGTGCAGATTTTCATAAGTCATTGAACATAAGCAGACACTGTGGAGTCTGTTTTATTTTTATAGATGGACTGCAGAAGAAGCTGGGAACTATTACCAATGTTGTTCAATTGTTTTGGGAAATAATCCTTGGTGTGTCCTATCCCATACTTAATGGAAATTTAGTAATACCAATTTTCATACACTTGGGAAATACATCGGCGACTCTTTTTTGCCCAATTTACCCAAGCATCATCTCTTCTCAGATTTAGTAAATCAACAGAAGCTACAGGCCCATAAAATTTAGCCTTTGTCTTCTACAAATAAAATTAGATTAATTCGTTATGGATCTGTGCCAATCTACGACTTTGTTCGCAAGCTCTTTGGTCACTTCTGGCTCAGAACCAACGAGGTTTTAGACTCGCTGGGATCAACCGAAAGATCGTACAATTGAAGATTACTTCCATCGTAGTCACGAAGAAGTTTCCAGCATCCTCGGTGAACAGCAAGGTCAGGAAGTTCACCTTCAAACTCAGGCATCGGCATTTTTTAAAACCTTAAGATTATGACCCTAAAGGTAAGGGAAAATCGATTTTGAAGTGAATAGCCAACCGTGTTGGGGAGGAAGAAACCTCAAATAAAGTTTCATTATTCCATTTCTCGCCAAGCTTCATATTTAGCACTGTAAATCATAAGCGTGGAATCGGTAGCATGAAAATATAACCAGTCACCTTCCACATGCGAATATACCCATGGATAAAGATCGAACCACATCCAGCCTTTTGTCGAAGATAGTTCCTCGGCAGTAAAATCTGCGATCGTAAAGGTATCTGCGCCTGATTCTTTGAGGAAATTCTGTCCACTGGTATCCGTGTCCCAGTTTTCCCATTCAACCGAACCCCCGGCATTACTGGTGAAAGTGAGTTTCAATACCTTGTCTTTATCTTGAGGTGTGCCGTCGAGATAGAGAGTGGCAGTTGTTTCACTGGCATCCCAATGGTAGGATTGCCTTTCCCAATCGCCTGAGTCCAGATCTTTTACTTTTGCAGAGCTTTGTTCATTTGCCATGACTAGAATGGGCAGTCCAACGAAGGTGAGTTTCTTCCAAAGTATAGAGGAAGGAGCATATTCTGGATCTGGATCCGATGTTGTTTCTGAAGTATTATTGGTACCAGTTACAGAGAAGTTTGCGACGATGCTTGTATCTTGATTGATGGTAATCGAAAGCGGATTACTTGAACCGGAAGCATCGCCAGACCAATGACTAAACTGATAGCCATTGGATGGGGTTGCCGAGATAGAAATTGTTGAGCCTGAGCT
>Ga0255757_10006220_pt1 | contig 10387 bp, 9 predicted proteins | sample 071ome_27_FD_179957 | JGI IMG/M metagenome (GOLD analysis project Ga0255757, IMG submission 179957) | Coastal salt marsh microbial communities from the Groves Creek Marsh, Skidaway Island, Georgia - 071409AT metaG (version 2) | ecosystem: Environmental > Aquatic > Marine > Intertidal zone > Salt...
CTTTAAGCATTGCTTAGAGGGCTTTTTTTTTGCAGAATCTAACAATGGATATCACAGAAGCAATCAATAGATTAGAAATTCAACAGCTCCTAACCACCTATGCATCAGCAGTAGATCAGAAAAACTTCGATAAGTTTTATGATATTTTCACAACCGATGCCTTTATTGACTACACAGCTGTTGGAGGGATTGCAGGCACTTTGGATGAAATCGTAGAATATTTAAGAGTTGCCCTAGAACACTTTCCTAATTATCAGCACTTCAATGCAAATTATGATATTACTTTTTCAGATGAATTGAATGCATCAGGGTCCATCATGTGTTTTAACCCCATGCAAACACCAGATGGTAATACCTTTTTCATGGGCATGTGGTATCACGATCGTTATACAAAGGTTGATGGCTTGTGGAAAATTTCTGAAAGGATCGAGAAATCGTCCTGGAATCATAATGTACCCTCAGGTGTTAAGGTTGATTGATGCTGGTTGGTCTTACTGGTGGAATAGGTAGTGGCAAAAGTGCCGCAGGAAATTTTTTTATTGAACTAGGAATAGATGTTGTAGATGCAGATGACTTAGCTAGAGCAGCAATTGCAGAAGGAACCCATGGCAGCGAACTAATAAGAGAGAGATTTGGTAACGATATTCTTGATCACTCCCAGCAAATAGATAGGAAAAAACTTAGAAAAGTTATTTTTGAGAATCCAGAAGAAAAGCAATTTGTAGAAAGCATCATTCACCCTGAAGTTGCAAATGCGATGACTGATTTTATCAAGAATGCTCAATCTTCTTACAAGATTGTGATAGTTCCATTGCTGTTTGAAACGGATTCACAAAGCATGTATGACAGAGTTCTATTTATTGATACCTCAGAGGAGTTACAGGTAAAAAGAGCATCGGCAAGAGATGGTGTTGATGAAGCAAATATAAAAGCCATCATCGGTAATCAACTTCCAAGAAATGAAAAGTTAAAGCTTGCGGACGATATTATTGTAAATAATGCGGGGCTCGATAAACTCATGCAGTCTGTAAGCCAAACCCATAATTTTTACTTATCTCTTTGTAATGAATAAATGCCCACAATGTGATGGTTTCGTTGATTTATCTTCTAAAAATCAATTTAGACCTTTCTGCTCAGAGAAATGCAAGCTACTTGATTTAGGAGAGTGGACAAACGAGGAACATGTCATTTCTAGACCATTAGAGCTTGATGATTTAGATTAACTGGAAAACATTGATATCCCAGCAATGCCACTAGCACCATATGCTAAGGCCTTTTCAAGGCAGTTGATAGTAAGTCCTCCTAAAGCAACCACTGGATGTTTTGATTCTTTTGCTAACGTTGCAAAATTTTCCCAGCCCAGATAAGAAGGATACTTAGCAGTCTGAAGAACAGGGCTTAAAAATATAAATTCTAGACTCAACTCATTTGCTACTAAAATTTCTTCTTCATTATGACAGCTTGCGCTTATCCACTTTTTATTATCTGAGGCATTCAATAAATTGCTTGAATTCAAGTGCACCAAAGTATTGCTGGGTATATGTTGATGAGAGATTTTTCTTGGATTAATAATTGCTTTTACCTTCGAAGGGAGATGTTTTATGGCTAGATCTCTGAAACGAAGAAGCTCATCAAAGGTAAGATTTTTATTCCTTATGATGAAATGCGAAATAGGGTGCTTAATGACTAAAGAAATGAATTGTAAAAATTGATGCTCATCATCAAAGTTTGGAGTAATTGCATGTATCAAGCCTTAGGCCTTTCCGTGACAATGCTTAAACTTTTTACCGGATCCACAATGGCAAGAATCATTTCTACCAATTTTTGGATGGTCTCGTCTGATAGGTTCTTCTTTGTTGGGTTCAATATTTTCTGATTTAGCAGACTCCATAGGATCGAGTTGAGCATCTTGATGAATTTCAGATGATCGTGACTGAGACTTTTTATGCTCTTCCATAGCTCGTCTTTTTAATTCTTTTACTTCTGCTTCTGAGGTTAGTTGCAAGTTAAACAGCAGTTTGATAGTTTCCTCATCTATGCGAGATAGCATAAATTCAAACATTTCATATGCTTCTCTCTTGTATTCATTCTTAGGATTTTTTTGGGCATAAGCTCTCAACCCAATACTCTGTCTTAAATGATCCATTTCTGCTAAATGCTCTTTCCAGTAAGCATCCAAAACTTGAAGCATGACTTGTCTTTCAAGGCTATGGATGTTCTCACCTAGTATGGAGTATTTATCACGATAGAAAATGTCAGCTTCTCTTAAAACAAATGAGATCACATCATCTACATACCATGATTTCTCATCTTCTATTTTCTTAGAAATATCTAAGCTCATACCAAATGAATCAGCGAGATGATCGTCTAACTCTTTTGGCCTCCATTGAGATTCAATAGAGTCTTTTGGAAAGTAACTGAGTGTGATGTTTGTAAATACCTCCTCGATAAGACTTTGGATATTCTCTGAAATATTTTCTTCAAAGAGAAGCTGATCTCTTAAAGAGTACACGGCTTGCCTTTGATCATTGGCCACATCATCATACTCAAGCAGGTTTTTTCTAAGATCAAAATTCCTGCTTTCTATTCTTCTTTGAGCGTTTTCTATGCCCCTTGAAAGCATTTTGTGTTCTATGTGGTCATCACCCATTCCAAATCTTTCAAACAGAGCTCTTCTGCTATCTGAAATAAATAATCTCAATAAATCATCTTCCAATGAGAGAAAGAATTTTGAGTAGCCTGGGTCTCCTTGACGCCCAGCTCGACCCCTTAATTGATTATCAATTCTTCTTGATTCATGTCTTTCTGTTCCCAGAATATGCAATCCTCCAGCTTCTAATACCAAGGTATTATTTTTCTTCCATTCATCGTCATTTTGATCTTCTTGTTTGCCTCCTAGCACAATGTCTGTACCTCTTCCTGCCATATTGGTAGCAATAGTTACTACACCTGGTTTACCGGCATTCGCAATAATTTCTGCCTCTCTTTCATGTTGTTTGGCATTCAAAACTTGATGACCGATAGATTTTTTAGTAAGCAGAGATGAAACTATTTCAGATGATTCAACTGAGGCAGTTCCAATAAGTATGGGGGCATTTTGTTTTCTTAGTGCCTCAACTTCTTCAATAAGCGCTTTGTATTTAGCTTCCTTGGTAAGAAAAACAACATCATCCATATCATATCTAACCATTGGCTTGTGGGTCGGAATGATGACTACACTCAGGTCATATATTTCTTGAAATTCTCTAGCTTCCGTATCAGCAGTTCCTGTCATACCTGATAATTTAGTAAATAGCCTAAAGAAGTTTTGGAATGTTGTAGAGGCAAGAGTTTGAGATTCTCGTTGTACGTTAACATTTTCTTTAGCCTCAAGTGCTTGATGCACGCCTTCGCTAATACGCCTTCCTGGCATTGTTCTGCCAGTATGCTCATCAACAAGCAGCACTTCTCCACCCCTCACTATGTAGTGAACATCTTTTTTAAATAAATAATTTGCTTTTAAAGTCGCATGAACATAACGCATCATTTTTAGGTTTGCTGAAGTGTACAGGCTCTCATTTTCTTGGAGGATTCCTTTTTGAATGAGAAAAGCTTCTGTTTTTTCATACCCTGCATCAGTTAACTCGACAGTACGCATTTTTTCATCTATTAAATAATCTCCTTTCTCTTCATTGTTTAGAGGTTCCTCTTCAGTCTCTTCTCTTTGTTGCTGCTTTAAAGAAGGGATTATTTGTTTGAGATCTTTGTAATATTCAGGATTATCACTTGAAGGTCCTGAAATGATTAAGGGAGTTCTAGCTTCATCTATAAGAATAGAATCCACTTCATCAACTATGGCAAAATCAAGTGAGCACTGCAGCTTATCCTCAGATCTTAAAGCCATATTGTCTCTAAGATAATCAAAGCCTAATTCATTATTAGTGGCATAGATTACATCGCATTGATAAGCCTCTTTTTTTTCATTCCAAGGTTGATTGGAATAAATAACTCCACAAGTCATCCCTAATTTTTCATAGACTGGCCTCATCCAATCTGCATCTCTGTTGGCTAAATAGTCATTCACAGTAACAATGACCACTTTATTCTTTAACACAAAGTTATAAAACGCTGGCAAAGTTGCGACCAGAGTCTTGCCTTCACCTGTCTTCATTTCAGCAATGTTTCCTTCTGCTAAAGATAGGCCACCAAGTAACTGGGAATCAAAGTGCCTCAGCCCAAGAGTTCTTTTGGAGGCTTCGCGAACCGCAGCAAATGCGTCTGCCTTTAATTCAGCTTCGCTCTTACCACTTTCCCTGAGCACTTGATGAACATTTCTTAAATCAGCATCCGAGACAGACTCATAATGCCATTCGAGATCATTAGTAAGCCTAGTAATTTTGCCAATCCTTTTAAGATATCTATCGTTACTAGAAGGAAATATTTTTCTAATTAAAGACATCTGTTTTAATTGCTATGCCACTTCAAAAGGTGGTCTTGAGTAGGAAATAGGTGCATTTGATGAATCTTCAAAATCAACAAGTTCCCAGGCATCTTCAGAATTTAGTATTTTTCTTAAAAGCTCATTATTGAGAGAATGCCCTGATTTGAATCCAGAAAATTCTCCAATTAAATTATGTCCGAGCAGATAAAGGTCGCCAATCGCATCAAGCATTTTATGTTTCACAAATTCATCATCAAAACGTAATCCATCTTCGTTGATGATTCCATCCTCTCCAACGGCAATAGCATTCTTTATAGATGCTCCAAGTGCTAAGTCTTGAGACTGTAAATAATCTAGATCTTTCATTAATCCGAAGGTCCTTGCTCTGCAGACTTCCTTTACAAAGGAAGTGGATGAGAAATCAATGGTTGAACTAGATGCATACTTACTAATTACTGGATCATCAAATTCTATAGTGAAGGAGACCTTAAACCCATCAAAGGGCTTAATAGAAGCATATGCGCCAGCCGACTCAACTTTGACTTCTTTTTTTACTTTAATAAATTTTTTAATCGCATCTTGTTCTTCGATCCCTGCAGATTGAATGAGAAATACAAATGGTCCTGCGCTGCCATCCATCAGGGGTATTTCTGGACCGTCTACTTCAATAATTAGATTATCTAATCCTAGCCCAGCCACAGCTGAAAGAAGGTGCTCAATGGTCGCAACTCTGGTGCCTTTTTTAAAGAGGGTAGTGGAAAGAGTGGTGTCTCCGACGTATTCAAAGATAGCAGGAATAATAACAACAGGTCTTAAATCTGATCGAACAAAGTTTATCCCAGAATTTGGCGGAGCAGGTTTTAACTGTAAAACAACTTTTTGACCGCTGTGCAACCCAACACCAACTGCCTTAATGGGATTTTTAATAGTTCTCTGTTTTAACATGTCGGTGGATTATACCTATATTTTTTGTCTGTTGATTTCAAATATCATTATAGAAGAAGCAACAGAGACATTAAGGCTGCTAAATAACTTGTTACTAGAAAGATTAACTATGTGATCGCATGATTTTAGGGTTTGCTCCCGTATACCTTTCTCCTCAGAGCCTACAACAACTGCAATAGGTTTATTCATATCTAATTGAAGATATGAAGTCGATGACTTTTCTGAGGTTCCAATAACCTCTAAGCCTTTTTCTTTTAGCATTTTAATAACATTTATGAAATTTGATACCTGATAAATGGGTATGGATTCAGTGCCACCCGCAGAAACCTTTCGCACTGTTTCAGTTACTGGAGCACAATGGAATTTATTTATTACTACTCCAGTTATGTTTGCTACTGCAGCTGATCTGATGCATGCACCCAGATTTCTAGGATCCGAAAGGTTATCAATTAAAAGCAAAGTAGTGCCTTTATCAGTTTGATCTAGGACCTCTTTAAGATCTTGTTGGGTTAATAAGCTTTCTTTGATAAGGAGTGCCTCGGGATCCTTCTTAAGTTTTTTCTTTTTTTCAACTGATATCCCAAGCTGCCTCGCTTTTGCTGTCAAAATATCGATACGCTTGTCTTCCCTGTTTGCAGGAATAAAAATTTTTTTTATATTGCTAGGATTCTTTTCTAGAAGTGCCTCCACCACATGAAAGCCCTGCCTTAGAGTGTTATTTGTTTCCATGACTTCTTATGAGTTTAAGATCAATTTTTCCTTCCATTGGAACTACATTAAGTATTTTAACTTCTACCATCATGCCTACTTTTAAAGTATGCCCACTTTTTTTATTTCGCATAGTTATTTTTTTAGCATCAAAGATATATCGCCCATGACCAATGTTACTAATATGAATGAGCCCGGAAGAATAATAATCATCAAGGATCACAAATATCCCAAAATCTGATAACCCAGATATGACTCCCTTGAATACACTTCCAATCTTCTTTTCTAAATATTTGCACACAAGCTTTTGAAGAAAGCTTCTCATTGCTTGCTCTGCATTTTTTTCATTTTTAGATGAAATATCTGCAATATCTTTAAGCTCTTCTTCAGAGTAAGGTGATTTTTGCTTTCTAATGACTGCTAGTAAAAGCCTATGCAGTATAAGGTCTGGGTATCGTCTGATTGGTGATGTGAAGTGAGCATAATGCTCCAATCCAAGCCCAAAATGACCTTTATTCTCTATTGAATATATCGCCCTTGGTAAGGTTTGAAGAATTAATATACTTGAAAGAGGATTGTTGAAATATTTTTGTGCTAGTGAATTAATTAATTTAGCTGCCGGCAACCTTTTAAATTCTTTACTCCGCAGAACCTCTTGGGCGGTATTTAATTTGTCTTCTTGGGGTTCTTCGTGGATTCTGTAGAGGAGCGATCTTGAATGGTTCTCTAAAAACTTTGCAGCGCAAATATTTGCAGCAATCATAGCTTCTTCAATCATACTTTCAGAGAAGCCGTTTTTTCTTCGGATTATTTTTGTCGGTTCTTGAATGTGATTTAGAGTAACTTCAATTTCAGTAGAATTGATTGATAAGGCATTTCTATTTTTTTTTAGTTCCAATCTTTTTGATGCAAAATCTTTAAGAGCAATAATTGAGGAATTTACATCTTTAGCAAACTTAATTTGTTTATTACTGAAGAAGTTATTTACTTCTTTGTAAGTTAGTCTTTGTTTAGAGATTATTTCTTGTTCAAAGAATTGATACGAAATATTTTCTGCCTCTTCATTGAATGTCATGGAGCAAACAATGGTTAGCTTAGGTTTGTTGGGATTTAGAGAGCAAAGCTCATTGGATAAAAGCTCAGGCAACATAGGAATTACAAAATTTGGAAAGTAAACCGATGTACCTCTTTTAAAGGCTTCTTTGTCCAGAGGTGAATCTTTTTCAATATATGCTGCAGGATTGGCGATCGCCACTTCTAGTGAAAAACCGCCCTTTATTTTTTTACAAAAGATTGCATCGTCAAAGTCTTTAGCGTCTTCACCATCAATAGTTACGAAGGGATTATTATTTCTTTTGATTTTTTTCTTGGATTCAGACCGTTGTATTTGTTCTAACTGCAGTGCAGTTGCCTCATTCCAGAGGTAGGGCAGTTCAAATTTATTAACAGTATCCTCTAAAAATTCTTTATAGGAATGCATTTGCGAATTATAGTGCATACAATAAAAAGAACTTGAAATGAAAATTCTAAAAGTGTTATATTATAACATAACACTTATGGGTCACTAAATGTATAAACTCTATTCTCTTTTGGGATTTGCTTTATTTATTTCATTCTTTAGCGCTGCTGAGGAAGAGGAAGTAATAATTATAGGTTCATATGTTGAAAGTAAAGATAGGGATGCCTCGCCAGTAGATTTAGTTGATAGAGATTCATTCTTAGGTACCCAAGTAGTCACGTTAGGACAAATCAATAAGTATTTAACGGTAAGCTCAGGCTCACATTTTCAATCCAATACCTTAGATGGTGTTGACCAAGGCATGAGTTCCATCACTTTGAGAGGCCTGGATCATGCTTCCACACTATTGCTTATAAATACAATGAGGCAAACTCACTCAGGAACACCATCCCATGAGGGAGAAGGGTACGTTGATGTAAATATCATCCCTGAGATCGCTATTGATCGAATTGAAATTTTAAAAGAGGGAGCAACCTCGCTTTATGGATCGGATGCAGTCGCTGGGGTAGTTAACATTCGAACCCTAAAAAGTTTTAGCGGCACAAACATCAAGCTTGATGTTAACAAAACTTCAAATTATTCACAGAAAGATACAGTGCTTGGCTACTTAACAGGTCAACCTATGCTTGGGGGACAAATTACTTTTGGTCTCAACTTTTTAGACAGAACTCCCTTAAATGCTAGCGAAATTCCAAGGGTTGCTGAACTTGGAATCAGTACTTTAGGAAACACATTTAAAGTTCTCGAAGACACAGCTATCTCAAACGGCCCCTATGCTGGCTCTTATAATGCTGGAGAATGGGTCAAAGATGCTAATTGCGTTTCCAATGGAGGATTAATTCAAGGACCATTTTGTAAGTTTCAATATGGAAACCGATTTAACATTGTTAACGATGAAGAACACGTAAAGGCCTATTTAAATTTTGAAAAAGACTTTGAGGCCTTCACTTATGATCTTACCGCAATGGTTTCTCAAGTTGATGTAAACGATAACCCTCAATCACCCTCATATCCTGCCTTGTCATTTCTTTCTCGGGAGGTAGGAATTAATAAGGGTGGAAATCCCTTCGGGGTTCCAATCATTTGGTATGGAAGACCACTAGGATCAGCTTTTCCTTCTCCCAAATCTCCTAAAGATATTTTTCAATATCATCTAGCAGAAACTATGAAATTCATCATTGGCGAGTATGCATTTGAAACCTCTATTGCATTTTCTGGTCATACCAACAAACACTCAAGACCAGATATTATTGATTCCAGATTTCAGGCTGCGATTGATGGCCAAGGGGGCATGAGTGGCAATGAAACTTGGAATATATTCGAACCAACCTCTAATCCAGAAAGCTTGATAAGTTTTCTCAGAGGCAGCGAGGATTCAACTAAGGATGCTTCGCTAGCAAGTTTAAACCTAATCGGAAAAAGGAATTATGAAGGAGTTGATATTGTATTTGGAGCTCAATTTAATTGGGAGGACCTCAGCATCAAATACAATGATCTTAGCAGAGTCGATTTTGATGCCGATGGCAAACAACTCAATCAATCAGATTTATTGTTTCTAGGGGGAGGAAAAAATGTTTCAACTTCTCGAAATAAACAAGCTGTTTTTTTTGAGATCAACAAGTATTTTGATAACACTGAGCTTCGATTTTCTACCAGACATGAAAGACTAGTTAATACCTCATCGACTGATCCAAAATTGAGTTTAAGACATGCTTTCAATGATTCAATAGTTTTCAGGGCTTCTAGAGGATCTTCTTTTACTGCTCCTTCAATGGCTCAGATGTATTCATCAGAAATACAGCTTGGTAGCGTCAGGGATATCAACGGCTCACCTTTTGTGAGGCTCGCACAGATTGGTAATCCAGATTTAAAACCAGCAACTTCTGATAATCAAAATTATGGGTTGCTCATTGATATAACTGAAAATATTAAGATCACACTGGATTGGTGGGAAATAGATTATAAAAATAGGGTTGAAGCAGAGAGTGCACAAGCTTTAATTGAAGAGGATCCATTTGGTTCATCAATTACTAGAAATAAATTTGGAGATTTGATTGGAGTAACCACAACCTACTTCAATGAAGAAACTACCAAAGTCAGTGGCCTTGATTACCATATTGAGTTATCTACTCCTACATCAAAGGGCGACTTTGTTTTCAAGATTGAAGGAACTCAATTAAGAGAGTTTTTGACTCCAAATCATGAGGATGATGATGGTCATGAAGAAGAAGGTCATGAGCATAAAGCATTAATCAATAGAGTTGGAAAATTTAACTTTGATGCACATACTCATTCTCTGCCAAAAAACAGAATTAATTTATTTATGAATTATTTAGTTGGATCTTATGATTTTGGATTAACTTCAAGGTATATCAGTGGTTACAGCAATAGTAGAGATATTTCTGCTTTTGCACTAAGTCTAGGCTATCAAAATAAAGTGGATTCTTTTTTAGTGCATGATCTATCAATCAAGAAATCTATAAATCTTAAGGAAGGTGATCTTGATCTAGTTTTTTCCATCGAGAACTTTCTTGATGAGGGGGCTCCCTTGCTATACGACGAACCAGATTTCAGCTTTGATACAAGGGTTCATGATCCTAGAGGAAGAATTTTAAAGTTATCTTTTGATTACAGCTTGTAAGAATGGAGCCACCTGTCAGATTCGAACTGACGACCTGAAGATTACAAATCAACTGCTCTGGCCAACTGAGCTAAGGTGGCTGAAGATGTGTATTATATATAAAAATCTATTCAGGAAAAGAACAACCTGTTCCGCCAAGACCACAGTAGCCATT
>Ga0255757_10006243_pt1 | contig 10369 bp, 6 predicted proteins | sample 071ome_27_FD_179957 | JGI IMG/M metagenome (GOLD analysis project Ga0255757, IMG submission 179957) | Coastal salt marsh microbial communities from the Groves Creek Marsh, Skidaway Island, Georgia - 071409AT metaG (version 2) | ecosystem: Environmental > Aquatic > Marine > Intertidal zone > Salt...
TCGAGCGGCGCGTTCGCGGACGTGCGGCGAGATGATGGGGAGGATGACGGCGGCGACGCGCAGAGCGACGGGAGTTACGCGGTGTACATTGACAATCCGGAGGAAGGAGACACGACGTCGGTGCGCGTCGTGGGGCCGAACCGCAAGGGTTTACTCGCAAAGATTGTCACGGCACTCACAAACTACGGGTGCGACGTGCAGAGCTCGTTCACGCGATCGACGAGTGGGGGTAAAAACGTGGATGACGTCTTCTACGTGACTTGGGATTTGAGAGAGGATGGAAAGCTCTTTGACGCGTCTGCGACGAACACGTCTCAGTGCTTGGCTGATGATCGGTTTGACGATTTGAAGGCGTTCATCACGGCTGCGCTGTGCCCGCCACGGGAGACCAAAGCGTTGAGATATGCGTCTCGTTTGCCAAAGATTTACGGCATCGCCGCCGAGACGGAAGTGTTCGCGCTCAAGCGTCGGACGGAGCGCATGGAGAAGCTCGCGCGCGAAAGCGGCGTCGTCGCCAAGGAGCAACTCTCCAGCGATCCCGTGTTTCTCGCGTCTCAGCTCGAAGTCGTCGCGGCAGAGCTCGCGAGCACGACGGCACGTCTCGTGCAAATCGAACAAGTTTACGCGCACGTAGAAAATTGCGGCATTGAGAGCTTGTACGAGACGGATGTTGACGAATCCGCCGCGACGGCGGCGGATGTGGAGTGCATGAATATCGAAAACGAGAGAGCCGACGCTCGCGCCATGTTTGAGCGTAAGCTCGCCGCCATCGAAGCTGCGCTCGCAGCGCGCGATAGAAATCGCCGTGACATTACCGAGAGCATCACAAAGGCTCCAATGTCAACCATGTCCAAATCTTCGCAACCCGTGGATGAGCAAATGACTCGGGCGGCGCCCAAGGGTGTGGTGGTGGCTGATTCGGCGCCGCAATCGTCCCTGGCGTCTCCGTTGAGTAGACCTCTCCCGTCCACGCCCTGTGGCAACGGTCGCGAGATCATCTTACAAGGTTTCAACTGGGAATCGTGCAACGAAGAAGTGAACAGCGGAAAGAGCTGGTACCAGCTGTTGACGGCGCAAGTGCCGCAAATCGCCGAAGCTGGCTTCACGGCGGTGTGGATGCCGCCGCCGACCAAGTCTGTGAGTAAGCAAGGCTACTTACCGACGGATCTTTACAATCTCAATTCTTTCTACGGGAGCGAAGATGAACTTAAAACTGTCGTCGCTCGAATGCGCGAATACAACATCACCCCGGTGGCGGATATCGTCATTAACCATCGGTGCGCAGAGGCGCAGGACGACGTCGGCAGATGGAACAAGTACACGGGGAAACTCGCGTGGGATTCGAGCGCCATCACGAGCGAGAATCCCGATTTTGGTGGCAGAGGTAACCGGGGCACGGGAGAAGACTATCTCCCCGCGCCGAACATTGATCACACGCAAGAATTTGTCAGAAACGACCTCAAGGAGTGGCTCGAATGGCTTCGCCAAGAGGTTGGCTTCAGAGGATGGAGATTCGACTTTGTCAAGGGTTACAGCGGTGTCTACACTGGTGAATACGTCAATGAAACTCGCCCCTTCTTATCCTTTGGTGAGTTCTGGGATGCGTGCTCTTACCGAGACGGCGTGCTCGAATACAACCAAGATGCACACCGACAGCGGACGTGCAACTGGGTCGATTCGACAGGTGGAAACACCGCGGCGTTTGATTTCACGACCAAGGGTATCCTTCAAGAAGCTCTCTCTAGAACAGAGTACTGGCGTTTGATCGACACTAACGGTAACCCGCCCGGTTTCTGCGGCATGTGGCCGTCTCGAGCCGTGACGTTCATTGAAAACCACGACACGGGATCGACGCTTCAGCACTGGCCCTTTCCATCGAGCAAGGTTTTGCAGGGCTACTGCTACATCTTGACGCACCCGGGAACACCGACGGTGTTTTACGATCACTGGCAAGACGCTGAGTTCACCGACGCCATCAACTTGATGATGAAGATTCGCAAAGACACGGGTATCACTTCAAACAAAGCCGCTGTGCACATTGAGCGAGCGACGGCGGGATGCTACGCCGCGCACATCGGCCAAGCCACGGAAGTGTTGCAAGAAGGCATTAGCAACGAGGTAAACACTTCTGTCCCGTCAATCTGCATGAAAATTGGAAAAGAGGAGTGGTCGCCGAACGCGACCAAGGTGGCTAATTTATCCTGGAAGTGCACCGCCTCTGGCGACGGATGGGCCATTTGGGAGGATAAACGTTTCCTCGACTTGAGCGACGATCCCGAGTAGTTTACGCGGCGGAACGTTGCGCATCCATAGCTTTCTATTTATACGCATCGAAAACCAAAAATAAACGTTGAAATACGACGACTTTTGGGGGCGCGAGAGGGTGGTGAGAGAGAAACGAAGCGATTGAACCTCGATCGACTCACGTCTTAATTACAAGTAACTATCGCCGCCGCCCGCGCGTTGGATTGGCGTCGAGCGTCAAAAAGAGATTCGTGTTTTTTCGTATAATTGTGAAAGATCTGTGTTGTTGAATCAGCTCAGCTCTATCACTGGCGTCGAGACATTGTACTGGTCACGCGCCCGCTTCAAAGCGCGTGGGGACGCACCGCTTAGTAGAAGCCGAAACCCTTGGCCGCGTTGGTGAGGACGTTGGAGTGAACCGGGTCCGCAACGTGGGATTGCCAGTTGGCGATCGGGCCTTCTTGGGTGGCGAGCGCTTGGAAGATGCAGCCCAACCACGCGAACATGGAGAGGCGGCAGTGCTTGAGCTCCTTGATCTTGAGCTCTTCGAGGTCGCCAGACTCGGCAAGGCCGAGCGGGTCGAAGCGTCCACCCGGGTTGACGTCACCGACGGTGAGGCCATCATCGAACGGAGAGTCGGAGATACCGGTGCGGTACGCTTCGGCGCCGCCGACGAGGATGACTTCAATGGCGAGCACCGCCCAGAAGGACGGGTAGCCAGAGCCTTCCGGAGCGAGCGGGGCGACGGCGCCCGGGAACTTGTCCGCAACGGCGGTGCAGTCATCCGGGGTGCAGAGGGTACCCGCGGTGAACCACGGGATGCCAGTGCCGTTTTCGGCGGCCCAGGCGCCGGTGACGCCGAGCATCGCCCAGCGGCCGTGGATCACTTCGCGCTCGGCGTTCTTTTCATCACCGAACGGGATGATCGGGGATTCACCACCACCCGGGTAGGTACCGAATTCCGGGTAGATGTCAGCCTTGACGGTCGTGGAGACGGACTTGGACTGCGCGAGGTGGAAAAGATATTTTCTTCGTCAGTCTCGCTTCGCTTCGCTCGCTTGTGGATGAAGAAAATCACCCGAAAAAAAATCTCATCGAAATCCGAATCGAATCGCCACGCTGGATGACGAAACCGTTCGTTCGCGTCCCACGCTGGATGACGACGACGACCCGGTCGAACGCGTTCCGACGCCGACGCCGACGCCGACGCGCGCGATAAAGACGAGGACATTTCTAACGTCCGTCCCGCGCGATTTCCTCGTCGAAATCCAATCGCGCGAGGGGTCGTACGCGTCGGTAACGATTCGCGCGAACCAGATACGCCGGTCCGCGTATCTTCCACTTCGCGTTCATCATCCAGACGACGACGACGACGACGACGCGCCCGACGACGACGCGATCCGAATCGATCGATTTAAAAAACGAATCTCGCCGTTTTACAAGCGCACCTGAACCTTGGTCGCCTTGAAGGCGGCGACGCGGCCGACGAAGGAGGAAGCGAGAAGCGCGGACATTATATTATCTTTGTGCAGGTGTGTGCTGAGAATGCCGCTCGCGGCGCGACCGAGGCGCGAGATCTTTTTCGCATGGCACACACACATTCGTGGAGCGCCAAAAGTCGACACGATACGACGCGCGCGCGCATGGTTTCATATAATGACGGATATATCCCTGTGATACGTGAATGACTTTTTAGTAAAAAAAACGTTTTATCCGCATGGTTTGTTTTTTATGGATATTTGGATAGTAGGCGCGCGATCGGACCGATGGAACACGGACGCGGACGTTTTCAAACGGGCTGTCGTCGCGCGGCTCGACCGGCAGATTTCAACGAAAATGCGCGACGACGACGACGACGACGACGCGCATCGGGCGTACCGAAGGACGGAACTTCGGAACGCGGCCGATGCGTGTCGGGCGAGAGGGTTGACGCACGCCGCGGCGTGGGCGTGTGAACAGCTCTGTGGGTTGCCAGCAGGCGAGGATGGCGGTGACGGCGAGAACAGAGGAGCCCGTCGGAAACCGACGACGACGACGATCGGCGGCGGTGGTGGAGGTGGGGATGGGTCGTCGGATGGAGACTCGATGGATCTCGCGACGACGCCGGATGCGTTCGGGATTCGTGGACGGGTCGAGGCGGTGGATGACGAGGACGAGGACGCGTACTCCTTGGCCAAGGCGTACTTTGACTTGGGAGAGTACCGGCGGTGTGCGCACGCGTTGAGGCAATCGCGCGGGAGTTTGGGGATGTTTTTGAGAGAGTACGCGACATTTTTGGCGGGAGAGAAGAGTAAAGGACAGTCGGGGGTGGATGCGGCGCAGCCTAGAGGTGGCGGGGAGGCGACGTCCGGGGTGAACGCCGAGCTCGAGTCTTTGAACGATTGGTTAGGGGCGCAGGGTGAGGGGAAGGATGGGTTCCTGACGTATCTGCACGGTATCGTATGCAGAGAGAGCGGTCAGCCGGACCACGCGAAGCGGTATCTCGCCGAGGCGTGCTGTAAGTTTCCGCTCAACTGGAGCGCGTGGCAGGCTTTGATTCCGCTCCTCGCTTCCGAGGAGGAGGAGCAGAGTCTCGAGCTTCCTCGGGGGCATTGGGTCTATCGTTGGTTTGTCGGCGCGTTTCAGCTCGAGATTCAAAAGAACAAAGAGTGTTTGGACACTTTCGTGTCTCTGGGATCGGAATTCCCCAATAGCAAGCTGTTGCTCGGCCACATGGCGGAGGCGCACTACAATTTGCGCGAATTCGACGAGGCGCAGGAAATTTACAAGGATATTCGCGAAATCGATCCCTACCGCGTCGATGGCATGGATAACTATTCCAACGTGCTCTACGTAAAGGAATCGTTCGCAGAGCTGTCGCACTTGGCGCATCATCTCATGACGACTGATAAGTACAGACCAGAGACGTGTTGCATCGTGGGCAACTACTACTCGCTCAAGTCGCAACACGCCAAGGCTGTGGTGTACTTCAAGCGAGCATTGAGACTGAATCCGCGCTATCTCAGCGCGTGGACCTTGATGGGACACGAATACGTTGAGATGAAGAATCCCGCCGCGGCGATCGACGCTTACAGACACGCCGTGGACATCAACGCTAGAGATTACAGAGCGTGGTACGGTCTCGGCCAAACGTACGAGATTCTTCAAATGCCGTACTACGCCCTGTACTATTACCAACAAGCCGTCAAGCTGCGCCCAGACGACGCTCGAATGTGGTGTGCAATGGGCCAGTGTTATGAATCCGATCAGCTTCGCATGTTCACGTCGGCGATTAGGTGCTACCAACGCGCCGTCGCGAACAACGAACGAGAGGGCATCGCCCTGTCCAAGCTCGCCACCCTCCATAGAGAGAAGAATGAAAAGGCGGCGGCGCACTACTACCTCTTGAATCTCAAGCGTTTAGATGAACAAGGAATCGAAAGCGATGAAAAGATAGCGGCTCTTGAGTTCTTGGCGCACTTTTACAAGAAGGAACAACGCCTAGACGAAGCCGAGCAAGCCTGCACTCGCTTGCTTGACACGCCGGGACCGGCGAAGCACGCGGCCAAGGCGCTTTTGCGAGAAATCCATAGCATGCAAAGTGCAAAATGACAACTTTTAACAACAATCTTAGAATATTCCTAGCTAATAAAATCTACTGCTGCTGCTGCTGCAACAGCTCTTCACGGATATTGGAAAGCATCATGCCGAGCAGATTTTTTCCCGTGCCATCCCTGCCTGCGCCCCAAATCATGTCAACCGGGGAGTCCTCGATGAGACGTGCGCGTCCATCGTTACAAACACTCGCCATCAAGAGCCTCCTCGGGCCTTCGTGCGTCGCAAACTTTTCTTTTAGTCCACGGCGCATGACGGACAACTTGGCTTCCTCCCAGTCGCAGCGCACGCTTTCCGGATGCTTCGCCTGAGTGGTGCGACCAATCTTGGCCGCTGCCTCTGGAGAGTCGGCACGCCTGATGCCTTCGATGGCTTTCTTTGCGATTTCAGAGTCCACGCCGGCAAACTTTTCGGCTTGGTAGTAATGCTCAACGGTGGGCCACACGAAGCCGTCGATCTCTATGGGGAAGGGAGAAAAGTTGCTCAACGCCCCGTACTCGTCCCAAGCCTTGAAGAACTTGATGGGGGGGAGTTCATCCATTCCGCACACTTCATCGTGATTCACCAGAGATGCCGCGGCGAGCTCGACTGCGATTAACGTGCCATCGTCGGCCCGTTCGTCGTCGTCAGAACTCTCGCCCACGTCGAAATCCAGGCCGCGGACGCTGTACCCCACAGTGGTGATTTGACCCAGGCGCCCTGTGCTTTGCGAGTTTGGAGCGTAGCCACGCATGAGAATGTCGCGCCCACATGTCTCAACTTGGACTCCAGACAACGGAAGAGCGTCGTGCATGGCTTGCAAGCCCAAATCTCCCAGGGGTGTTGGAGCCGACGATCCGCCACCGATGAGCTTCGGCGCAATGAACGCCATGATGTTGTGGAAAACTCCACTCTTCATCGCAGGCGCAGCTAAACCACCGCCACACTCCCAGAAACACCTTAAAAAGCCGCGAGCGTACATGTACTGCGACGCGGCGAGAGGCGTGAGCTCATCGAACTCGACCACCTCGACGCCCTTCGATCGCAACATCTTTTGGAAATCAGACCGAACACCCTTGTTCGTGAGCACTATGGTCGGCGCTGCCGACACGTCCCACAGTTTTGCATCATCTGGAAGATTCAGGGACCGACTGAGCACCACACGCGCCGGCTGGAAGCCCCTTTCTTCTCTGCACGTTAACCGTGGGTCGTCCTTTCTCACCGTCTCCCCTCCGACAACGACGGCATCCGAACGCTTACGCTCGCGAAACACCCTCTCGCGCGCCTCCGTACCCGTCACCCACGATGAGTGTCCCGTGCTCGTCGCAATCTTCCCATCGAGCGTCATGGCGTACTTGTACACGCTAAACGGTAGAGATGTCGCGACACGATAGAGCACCGCCTCGTTCACCGTTCGACACTCCTGCGCAGCTCTTCCCTCGACTCCGTCCGCATCAGCATCCAATACTTTAACTTCGATTCCGAAATCTCTAAGCGCCCGCACCCCGCGCCCTCTCAACCCGGGAATCGGGTGCAACATCCCGACCACGACGCGTCGCACGCCCGCTTGCTTCAACGCCTCGACGCTCCTCGTCTCCCCAGCAACCGTCCCGTGTGTCGGTTCCAGGTTTGTGTACGCCGTCAATCCACCCTCAAACGCATCCACGCCTCCTAACCGCCGTACCGCCGCCTCACACGCGATCTCCGCCCGCGTCCCGCCTTGTCCGAGCTGAAACGCTTCGACCACCACTTCGCCTCGCGCGTCCTCCAGCACCACCCCGCTCAGCGTGTGCGGCGCCGTCACCCCTTCCGATCGTCTCGCCAGGTCGCAACACCGCAAGATTCGTTCGGCGTCCCGCTCGTACCGCGTCGTTCGCGTCGTCGTCGGATCGCCATCGATCGTCGCGTTGCGTCGCGTCGTCGGTCGGCGTCTCGCCGCCAATCGAGGAATTGAAAACCGTCGAGCGAACGTCGACGACGACGCGCGTCGTCCGTTCGACACCGATGACGACGGTGCCGACAGTGCCGACAACATGTGTACCGCGCGCATCTCTCGACCGGTGGGTGACTCTCGTCGCGCCGCGTGCGGGTATGTCGACGAGTGTCGTCGTGTCGAGGGTCTCGAGCAGAGCAAAGCTCTTCTTTAAGTCACGTGTCACGTTTTGACGATTACAACACTTTTTTTGACTATTCTTCGCGTCGAATTCGACGCGAACGCTGCGCGTATTTTGTTCTCTAGCCAATTTTTAATCATTCTCCGTTCCTTCTTACGCCGCGGCAACAGGGGTTTGGGAAGCGGCGGAACGCTTCTTGACGACGCGGCGACGCCTCTTGACAACCTTCTTCTTGGTGAGCTGCGGAATGGCAGCGGCACCAGCGGTTTGAGCCATGGTGGCGTGCATCGGTAAACCAAGGGCGAAGAGACGCGTCGGTTCGCCGAGTTGGTTGTTGACGACGCGACCGAGTGCCGTGGCGGTGACGGAGGATGCCAGAGACGTGAGGTGCTCCGTCATCCAGCGATCGGCGCCGCCAAGAAGCTGGTAACGCAAGTTGCAGGAAATGCCGAGGAAGGCACCCATACCCAACGCCGAGGTCTTGAGATCCGGAACCGGGATGGACGGCTTCCATTCTTCACCCTCCTTCTTCTTGTGCGAGTTGACCAAGCCGGCGTTGACGGCACCAAAGACGCCACCGGTGAGAACGCCGACGGCGGACAATTCAGCCGCCTTTGTGACGACACTCAAACCGCGAGTAGCGTTAGTGTACTGACGCAACGGTCCAGCGCGGTCGAACGCATTGTTCGGCATCATCGCCATAAACTTGGAGAAGCCATTGGTGGCGTTGGAACCGAACGAGCGCGCCGGAGTGACGCACCAGACGGTGAGAGCGTTGGCCAAGGAGAGCTGCATGATGTTGCTCAGCGCGAGATCCCACTCCGACTTGAGGCGTTCACCGCGATGCGCCACCTCGTACATGGTCGCGGCACCAATGGTGACGACTTGTTCAAAGGCGAGCTTGTACAAGAAGGCTGGATCAGCCATGAGTCTACCGATAAAGGCGCGGGAAAACGCCTGGGGCGTGCCCCGCGAGACGGCGCGCACGACAGACGGACGCACGTTGACGCTCATAAATCGCACCAAGGCGAGAGAAGACACGATACCCATCTCAACCGCCATACGAATACCACCCGGAAGAGACTCCATGGTCTTAAACCACTCGGACAACACGGCTTGGATAGCCTTTCTGTCAAACGTCTCGCCAATGGCGGCTCTCGTGCTAAAAAATCCCTCCTCCCCGTCGTCGTCGTCGCCCTCCTCAAAGTAGTCATCATCGTCGCCTTCATCCCCGTCGCCGCCTCCACCACCGTTGTTGATCTTACCGCCCATTCCACCGCCACCGCCGCCATCGGCAAGCTTTGGCGAGGAAACCTGCGCCTGTTGCTGAATGTTCAGACCCGTCTTTTCCAGCGTCGCCGCCCCGCCGCCTCCGAGCTGCGACCCAATCTTCGCCATTGTCGTCGGCACTCGCATCGACGCGTGGAAACCCTTATCATCGCTCACGGCGGCATCCTGCGATACGCGCGCACACGCACATTGTTTCGTCAGTATCTCTCGTTCGCATCGACAAATCCCGCGAATCACGCAAACTCCAAATGCTATCCAACTAGGACTTGGCTCGAGTCGTACCCCCGAGGGCACCACCCACGTGGAATTCCCACGCCCCGCGCCCCGCGTCCTGCCGACGCTATCCCCCCCCGCGCACCGAAAACAAACGAAAAACAAAACCTACCTCTGCGTCCGCGCACCCGCTCGCGCATCGCGCGACGTCCCGCGCGACACCGACGCGTCGAATCGCGCCGACGCGGCGCACCGCCCGTCCGCCTCGCGCCGATGCTCCCGGGCGAAGAATCACCCGCGTCGCCCCGCCCCGCGTCGCGGAAATCGTCGCGACCGCCGACATGTCGACGCGTCTGTTTTTTTCTTTAGTCTATCCGCGTCTCCCAACGGGTCGCGCCCTCGCGTTTCCCTCGCCGGTTTCCGCGCGCTTCGATCGCCCGCGTGTCGAGCGCTGCTTCGCGAAGGAATTCGTCGCGGATTTCCTTCCTCGAGCGAAGGTTGAATGAATCGGGTGGAGCGCTGGTCCTCTCCTCTCCTCTCGTCGCTGTGAAACAAACGAAACCTCGCTCGTCGTCGCCGTCGTCGTCGTCGACGCGCGCGTGCGTTTTAGAATCGGTTCTTCCGTCACCGACGCGCGCGCCGAGAGACCAAAGCAAGGAATGAATGAACCGGCGACTGAGTGAAAGTCGTGCGGATGTGTGCCGAGCACGGCCGAGGATCTTCTCGGTCTCAATCTCAATCTCAATCTTCTCGACGGTCTCAATCTTCTCGGTACATGGGACATTCGGAACCCCGAATACGGATGGGAAGAGGAGGGGGGGGGATGTGTTCGTTTTGGGGGGGGAGGGGGCCCGGGGAGTCGAGTATTATACACCGCGATGTTTAAAGCTATGTAAGGTTAAAACTAAAGGTAAAGAATCTCGTTTAATAGTGAC
>Ga0255757_10006253_pt1 | contig 10355 bp, 13 predicted proteins | sample 071ome_27_FD_179957 | JGI IMG/M metagenome (GOLD analysis project Ga0255757, IMG submission 179957) | Coastal salt marsh microbial communities from the Groves Creek Marsh, Skidaway Island, Georgia - 071409AT metaG (version 2) | ecosystem: Environmental > Aquatic > Marine > Intertidal zone >...
AGTTGCTAATGCGCTTTGTCCTTGAGCGAAACAACCACCATATCCAGTGGCACTTGTCGAATTTCCTTGCGCAAATGAACCATAGCTACCTAAAGCTTGGCAATTATTACCTTGAGCGAAACAACCAGAATTGGCATTTGCTGTTACAAGATCTCCTTGAGCAAAACACCCGTAGCTCCCTGTTGCGAAAGCATATCCTTGAGCTAAAGATCCAAAGCTACCGCCTGCACTTGATAAAAATCCTTGGGAAAAACAACCGTAAGCGCCTGTCGCCAGGGCGCTATTACCTTGAGCAAATGAACCATTATTGCCAAAGGCTGTTACACCATTTCCTTGAGCAAAAGAACCATTATTACCTGTTGCTGTTGCTCCTCCACCTTGTGCAAATGAACCTCTACTTCCTGTCGCTACGGAGTTTGAACCTTGCGCAAATGAACCATTAGGACCTGAAGCAGTTGCACTTTGTCCTTGTGCGAATGAACCATTGTTTCCGCTTGCCGCTATACTTCCACCTTGCGCAAACGATCCGAAGGAGCCAGATGCGGTTGCTGTTGTTCCTTGTGCGAATGAACCATCAGTACCACTAGCTGTTACGTTAGTAGCACCCATTCTATAATTACTATTCGAAGTAGCGGGAAGTCTTTGTGTCATTTTATTTTGGCGAAATTATTTGCTTTAAAACTATATATTTTAATTTTTAGCCATATTCTCCTTTAAATTATAAATCCTGTTATCAAGAAATACCCTGTATGTGCTGCTGCCGTGCTTCCCACGACTACACTTCCATATATATCTGTTGGCCCATTTATAAGTTCTTTAGGTTGATCAACTAAGAACCTTGCATTTACAGAATTAGAATAAGATTCTACATCTGTTTGTATGCTATCAAAATCTGGACTCTCTCCGAATCTGATTGTAGGTGGAGTTCCAGGGGTTGTTATACTTGTAGTTATCATTTCTACTGTTTGTATTAATATTCCGTCTGTTCCACCTACAGACATAATATGAAAAGGAACGCCGTCTGTATCTTCTTGAGTAAAGTCTACTATTCCGCTCTTCCATATCATTAAAGCTCCACCACTTTTTGTTTTAATAGCACCTACAGTAGAGTTCGTTACAGAATCTCCTTGAGCGAATGAACCATCAGCAAGGTTCGTAACACTTGATCCCATAGCAAAACAACCATTATTACCTATTGCTGTTACATTTTGTCCTTGAGCAAATGAACCATTATTACCTGTTGCTATTGAATTGTAACCTTGAGCAAATGATCCCCTACTACCTGATGCTGTTACACCATTTCCCTGAGCAAATGATCCACTACCGCCAGAGGCTGTTACAAGATCTCCTTGAGCAAAAGAACCATTATAGCCAGATGCACTTGCATAATATCCTTGTGCGAATGAACCATTATTACCTAGAGCATATGCACTTGATCCCTGCGCAAAACAACCATAGTTTCCTGTTGCCGTTGCGCGTGAGCCTTGAGCAAAAGAACCAGTAGCACCTGTAGCTTTTGCACTTTGTCCTTGAGCAAATGATCCCTTACTACCTGTTGCTGTTGAATTCTGTCCTTGAGCAAATGAACCATTATTACCTGTTGCTATTGAATTGTAGCCTTGAGCAAATGAACCAAAGTTGCCTGATGCTGTTACATTTCCGCCCTGAGAAAATGACCCATATCCACCATATGATTTAACTATTAGGCCTTGAGCAAAAGAACCACTGTTTCCAGTAGCTGATACTGCATCGCCTTGTGCGAATGAACCATTATTGCCAGTGGCACTTGTCGAATTTCCTAAGGCAAACGAGAAGTTGCCTGAAGCAGTAACACCTTGATTGTCTGCGTTAGTCGCAGAGCCCATCGCAAAACTTGCAATCCCTGTACTTTGTATGTTTCTATTTGTTCCAGAGAAACCTGCACCTCTAGCTACAGATGCTACGCCGTTAGCAGTAGCTCTAGACCCTTGAGCAAAAGAACCATAGTTTCCTGTTGCTGTGGAAGAATTTCCTTGAGCAAAACAACCAGTAGCACCTGTTGCTGTTGCCAATTGTCCTTGAGCGAAACAACCTGTATGGCCTGATGCTTCTACTATTTCACCCTGAGCGAAAGAACCATTATAGCCAGTGGCACTTGTCGAATTTCCTTGCGCAAATGAACCATAGCTACCTAAAGCTTGGCAATTATTACCTTGAGCGAAACAACCAGAATTACCATTTGCTGTTGCCAATTGTCCTTGAGCAAAAGAACCATCATTACCTGATGCTGTTACACTATTTCCCTGAGCAAAAGAACCAGTAGCACCTGTAGCTTTTGCACCTTGTCCTTGAGCAAATGATCCCCTACTACCTGATGCTGTTACACTATTTCCTTGTGCAAAAGAACCACTAGAACCTAATGCACTTGCATAATATCCTTGTGCGAATGAACCATTATGACCTAGAGCATATGCAGCGTCACCCTGAGCAAAACTACCCTTGCTGCCTGTTGCAGTTGAGTAATACCCTTGTGCAAAAGAACCATTAGAGCCTGTTGCTGTTGCAAATCCACCTTGAGCAAAAGAACCATTATTGCCAAAGGCTGTTGCAGCAGTTCCCTGTGCAAACAATCCAAAGGAACCGTTTGCCAAAACTACACTGCCTTGGGCAAATGACCCTCTGCCCCCTATAGCTGTAGCATCGTAACCTTGTGTGAATGTACCTTTATCACCCAAGTTTGTGACTCTAAAACCTTGGGCAAACATACCATTATTATTTTGTGCAGTTACATTCCTGCCATGAGCAAAGATTCCGTTTAAACCAACTGCCGATGCTGACATTCCTTGAGCGAACGTTCCCCCCGTACCATCTGCTAATACAACCGAACCTTGAGCGAAGTTTCCAAAACCATCTAATGTTGTAGCCGATTGCCCCTGAGCAAAAGAACCATAGTTTCCTGTTGCAGTAGTGTACCCGCCTTGGGCAAAAGAACCATTACTCCCCGTATTAGTAGACCTAGATCCCTGAACAAAAGATCCTTCTCTACCAGTATTGGTAACTCTGAATCCTTGAGCGAACCCCCCATATCGTCCATAGCAATATGCTATTCTTCCCTGAGCGAAAGAACCGCCGTTTCCCCATGCTCTTGCTCTATATCCCTGTGCAAATATTCCCCAAACAGCAGAAGCAGTAGATTGTTCTCCTTGTACGAAAGATCCTCTATTGGCTAAATTAGTAGAGTCTATACCTTGAGCAAAGGCTCCTGCCGTTCCAGTGTTAGTAACATTTGTGCCTTGTGAAAAAGATCCGTAAGTTCCTGTGTTGGTAACTCCAGATCCTTGAGCGAACGAATTGTTTAAGGCTGTTACATTTGTACCTTGGGCAAAAGATTTAATAGCATCAGAACCATCACCTTGAACAAAACCCTCAGTAGGATTTATCCTAATGGTTTCTTCTACCTTTAGACCATTTTTTACTTTAAAATCGTTTGGCATATTACCTCTTAATTAAAGGATCACCTACGCATTGAAAATAAGCAGTGTTTCTCCAAGCCCAAGCTCCCTCTATTGCCAGGAACATTGGTCCAGCAGAATCTTCTTGTTCCCACATTTTAAAATATTCTCCGTCATTGATTCCTCCTAGCCCTGGCTCTTCTACGTGACTCACTCCTATTGCTGGAGTATTAGAATAACTTGTTCCTCCAAAAGCATTAGCAGCAAACCATCCTTGTATGTTTTCTTGGAATGTGGTTCTCCTTCCATTAAAAGATTCGATAGACATAATTGCATACCAATTACTATTGCCAGAGAAAGTTACAGAACCATCATTGGCATAGTTGCCTCCTTGTCCTCCATTATTTCCCCAAGTGCAATAGCCCGAAACATTAGAAGCAGAAGTAATATGAGTTGTTTGATCTGGCACTGGATCGGTATCCCCTGAGTCGCCTGCATAAGTTATTGTAGCACTAGCATTAGCTTCTAATACTTTGAGCCTGTTATCGTTTCCTGGTTTGGAATAAGAATATATTCTTCCGTTATCATCAAAATAATAATCTGTTCCACCTTGATTATTCTCGCTAGCAGATATAACTACATTTGATACTGCCATTCCATCATAAATTGTTTTTAATTTATCTATGTATGCTTGCGCATCAGCAAGGGTAGCCATATTAAGAGAAGATATTAAAGCTGTTGACCCTTGATATTCAGCAAGAGTGAAACTATTTTCTATATGCCTAAACTCTGTTCCTGTTCTAGAGCCAGTTTCTTGAAGGGCTTTAAACAATTGATACTGAACACTTTGACCATTAGATGTTACCCTGCTTGGCATTCCGTACATCATCACAATATATCTAATATTCTTTGTTGGATTAGCTGTCATCCAATTTAATACAACTGTTCTAATTTGATTTTCAAAGTTAGATTGCGTTATACTTTCAAACCCGCTATCTCCAGTTGTAGTACAAGGGCAGTCTAGTGTATTAGGTGCAGAACCGCCTCCATAAGTACCAAACTCTGGTCTATTAGCCAAGTAATAATTCTTACAAGTAGTAGAATCGGCTACGTTGCTATTCCATAATACAAGAACATGCTCTGATACGTCTAATGCATCTGGGATGAAATAGTTCACCACCGTTATATCTCCTCCTGAGGTAGAAAGAGTAAGTGCTATTTGAGCAGTGGAAACAGCACCGTTTCTTCCAGAAGGATCTGACTGTGCAGTAATTGTCACTGTGCCATCTGAAACATATGTTACATTACCTCCCGAATCTACAGTGGCAACTGATTCGTCAGAAGAAGAATAAGTATCTATATCGGGGGCTTCGCCTTGGCTAAGAAAATACTCTATAACTGGAGTAATCTTAAACTGTGTTCCAAAAGTAGCATCGGTATATTCGATGTCAACTTCTGTTGAATCTAGAACTTGAGTCTGTGTCTCATTAGAAGATTCAGAAGACAACACCTTACTATCTCTTGGTTGAGAGGTAAGCTTAAATTTTAAGAAGGGTTGAAATCCTCCTCCGTATATGCCTTGAAAGTCACTTCGTCCTGCCATTTTAAATCTCCAAGAATATGCCTCTAATCAAGAAATAACCCTGATGGGATGCTGCCGTACTTGCTTCAGAAATGCCTCCTGTAACTTCTGTTCCACCAGAGATTAAATCTTTAGGCTGTTCAAATATATGTCTAGCATTTTCTGCATTAGAGTTAGAGGCAGTGTCAGTTTGTATGCTTTCTGTGTCAGTTGTATCTCCGAATCTAATTGTAGGTGGAGTTCCAGGGGTTGTTACGCTAGTTGTAATTACTTCATAACTATCTATTAAGAGTTTAGCATTTGTAGGAACAGTCAATATTGTATAAGAAAGAGCTTCAGTATCTTCTTGTGTAAAGTCGATTAGTTCTGACTGCCACACCATAGGAGCAGTAGCATTTTGTAATACTATTCTTTGGGCAGATGTGTTAGTTACAGAACTTCCCATTGCGAATGAATAGCTTCCTGTGTTTGTAGCATAAGAGCCCATTGCAAAGCAACCCATGTCCCCAGCAGAGGTAGATGAAAAACCTGCTGCAAATGAGCCACTGCTACCAGTGGCGGTAGAGTATCCAATGGCAACAACGCCCAAGTAGCCATTGGCATTTGCTGTTGGCCCAATGGCTACATGACCATATCCTGCCAAAGACTTTGCACCATTTCCCATGGCTATAGAGCCTTCATTTCCAATTGCTGTTGTGCTATTACCAATAGCAAAGCACCCTAAACCTCCAGTTGCTGTAACCCTTGAACCTTGAGCAAATGAACCATAGCTGCCATTTGCTGTTGCAAATTGTCCTTGACCGAAACATCCGTAGCCCCCTGTTGCTGTTACACTATTTCCTTGTGCAAAAGAACCAGTAGCACCTGTAGCTTTTGCACTTTGTCCTTGAGCAAAAGAACCATTATTGCCAGATGCACTTGCATAATATCCTTGTGCAAAGCAACCATTATCTCCTATTGCAGTTGCAAATTGTCCTTGAGCAAAAGATCCTCTTGTGCCAGTTGCTGTTGCGCGTGAGCCTTGAGCAAAAGAACCAAAGTTGCCTGATGCTAAAGCATTTTCACCCTGAGCGAAAGAACCATAGCTGCCATTTGCTGTTGCAAATTGTCCTTGAGCAAAAGAACCATAGTTTCCTGTTGCTTTAGCATTAAAACCTTGAGCAAAAGAACCATTATTTCCTGTTGCACTTGCACTTGATCCCTGCGCAAAACAACCATTATAGCCTGTTGCTGTTGCCAATTGTCCTTGAGCAAAAGAACCATAGTTTCCTGTTGCCGTTGCGCGTGAGCCTTGAGCAAAAGAACCATTATTGCCAAAGGCTGTTGCTGAGGCTCCTTGAGCGAAAGAACCACGATCACCTGTTGCTGTTGCATAAAAACCCTGAACAAAACAACCATTATTACCTGTTGCTGTTGCACCTTGTCCTTGAGCAAATGATCCCCTACTACCTGATGCTTCTACTATTAGGCCTTGAGCAAAAGAACCAAAGTTGCCTGATGCTAAAGCATAATCTCCCTGAGCAAATGAATTATTACTGGCAACAGCTCCTGTGCCTGAGATAAAGCCTTCAGTAGGATTTATCCTAATGGTTTCTTCTACCTTTAGACCATTTTTTACTTTAAAATCGTTTGGCATTTAAATTTCCTTAGAATTCTAATAGTGTTCTAATTGCTTTAACTTCCCATGTTCCAGAAGTAGCAGTCATTAGAAGGGCGATAGTATCGGCAGTATCATTTTTAATAACATCAAATGTAACGGCTGTTGTAGTTCCTATATCATTTGTAGCATATTCAAAGAATTTTACAGCACTGTCTGGGTCGCTTTCTTCCCAAACTGCTGTAATTGTTCCTGCTCTTAGGTTTCCATCAGCGCCTGTGTTTCTTAACACATAATTCCAGGTTACCGAATTGGCGTTTAAATCATCTATTACGTCAACATGAGTCGTGCTACTTGACACAGTGGCACTAACAGCGGTACCAGTTGTTGGGGCTTCCCAGTCGATTGTGCCGTCACCCTGATTGACTAAGTGGTAGCTGGTTTTTGCAGCGTCTACATCTGTAGGAATATTGACAACATCATCTAATCTAGTAGAAGGTATTCCCGTGTCCTCTAAAGAACCATCGGCTTTAAGCTTAACTAAATTGCCAAGTGTAGCAGGTGATATTTTGGTTAATTGATTATTATTTAGAGCTTCTAAACGGTCAGCAATATACTTAAAGTTATTGTTTAGAGCTTGCCCCCCTGCTCCTGTAAGCGGCTCAGGTATGACATATGTTAAATTTTTATAGGTATCTGGTCCAGTTGCCATTGTGTAATCCCAAATTGATAATTGATCGATCTAGAATTACAATAGAGAAAAAATTGACAAAATCCTTTGTTAATCCCCCTAAAATAAAGATATGAAGGAAATAAAAAAAGCCAGGATAATTCCTGGCTTTTAATTAATTATTATTTTATTGAAATTTATACTGTGACACCATCAATTTCTAGGGCATCACTTGCAGCTTCTGCATCGCTTACGGAGTATGGCTTTTGTGTATTTCCACTTCCAGATGTAGAATTGCCATTAGAGTCATTTTTGGAGTCAACGAATTGGAAATCCTTTACTTTGACAACTAGTTTGCTTCTATTTTGGCCATTATTATCTTGCCATCTTTCTTGCCTCAAGCTACCCTCTACTAGAATTGGACGGCCCTTTGAGAAATACTTATTAATTGTATCAGCCTTGCCACCATATGCTTTGCAATCAATATAATCAGTAATTTGTTGCTGTTGTCCGTTTCTGTCGCTGTAGTATTCATTAACTGCAATGCTAAAATTTACTACACTGTCTCCGCTAGGTAGAGTATTAAGCTCTGGATCGCGGGTCAAGTTTCCCTGTTGAATTACAATGTTTACTCCCATAATTATCTCCTATATTTGAGTTGTTTAAATTGTATCTTAAGATTAATCACTTAAATAGTCTCTTTCTCTAAGTATTATAAAAATTCTTCGCGGATCAGCAGAGTTTTCGACAGCACCATCATAGACAATATCCTCTCCACCTTCTAGTCGATCCACTACTCCCCAAGCAATTTCAATATCTTCTGGAACTCCTTGTAAAGCCTGCTTTAATTCACCAACTGTATTTAATCCATAATTTTTCATAATTTATTCCTTTACCAACTAGGTTCTAAAATTTTATCAACTAGCTTAGAATCGCCAGAACCATTAAATCCCAAACTGGGCAGATAATCACAAGATGCAGAATATCCGTATAAATCACATTCGTAATTTACAAGCATTTCTTTTACAGCTAATAATTTAAACAATTCATCTCTGTTTTTGAAAAAATCTTTGCGCAAATAATTTGATCTTCTATTAACTTTGTCAATTGCTCGACGGACTCTTTCTAGTTCTTTAGTTGCTTCTGGAGTTCTGCCATTGAAAAACACATAAAAAATACACCAAATTTTATAGAAAAATTTACTCATCATTATCCTTTTTTATCATGGGTTGCTCCTTAATAAGTTGTTCATGGGCAGCATGAAATGCTTTTCGATCTAATTTTTGATATGCATCCACAGCTTCTGCCATGCGTAATGCTACCATTCCGTTGTCGATCAATCCTGCTGCCTTTAACATTTTTCTAGCCCGTTCAAAGCAACTATCATCAGAGCTTATTTGTATTTTCTCTTCTTGTTTATCGATCATGGTACCAATCCTGTTCTTTACGAGCTTTACGAGCCTGAATGACTTTCTGGTGTTCATCACAAGAGCAATCAATTGCCTCACCTAAACTGCCAACTACCGTCAAGCATGTTTTGCAAACTGAGGCGTGACAAGTGCTGTCGGGGTCAGTGAAGTACCATGACAAATTTCTAGCTATGGCATGGGGTTCATCACTCATCGTCTTGCTCCTTGAGTTGGGCGGCTGCGGCTTGAATATCTGCGATTGCATCCCACGATTCAGGGCGGTCGTGTGCGTCAAGGGGGCAGCGGTTGTATCGCTCCACCGCCTCCACCAGTTCCGCCGTCTGCTTGCGGGCGGCGTCCCGCTCGTCGGTCAGCCTCTCCGCGATGGAAGCGGACTCGGCAAGCAGGCGCGCTTTCTTGGCATACTTCTCCTCAAGCTCGGCGATGCGGGCTCGGTAGTCAACCCGCAGCGAGTTGTACTCCGCGCCGATGACGTACTCGGTCATGCACGGCTCGATCGGGTCGGCGTTCCACTGACCGTCTGGGCCTGCGAAGATTCGGTCGGGGGTGTCACTCATCGTCTTGCTCCTTGAGTTTGAGTGCGAGGTTATAGACATACTGCCAGTCGAGAATGTCGGCTTTGTTCGTTTGCAGCACCGCCTCCACCAGTTCCGCCGTCTGCTTGCGGGCGTGGGCGAGGTCTTTCAGCAGGGCGTCACGCTCCCTCACAATTCGCCCGACGCCAGACTGGAAATCCATTGGGTGTGTCGCGGGCTCGGACTGTATCTTTTGGTACTCACTCATCGTCTTGCTCCTTGAGTTGGGCGTACTCGCCGTATGGGTCCATGTCGATGTAGTCTGGGTCGCCACCGATTCGTCGGTAGTCATTGCCGCCGTCCAAAAAGCAGGCCCCGCACTGGCATTTCTGCAAGTCGTGGCGATGCTTCGACTCGATGACGTTGTTGCATTTGAGGCAGCGGATGGCGTTACGCATCGTCTTGCTCCTTGAGTTGGGCGAGGGCGAGTAATTCGCGTTCCGCCTCCAACTGCTGCTTGCGGGCGAAATACACCAAATTTTATAGAAAAATTTACTCATCATTATCCTTTTTTATAGTTGGATGCAAACCACCCCATTGATCTGTTAGGCAACCAGTTTCACTATACTTTAATTCTTCACTTCTGTCATACTTTTCATCTTCTGACCATCCACAATCTGCACAACCATATGGACCATGCATTATTCCAACGCCAACATCAACGCTATCTCTCCATACTTCTATGCTTTTACATTTAGGACATTTCATTATTGTCTTTCTCGTCACGTTTTTTCCATCTTTTTACATCTTCTGCTGAGGCGATGAGAGTGACTTCCTCTCTAGGAACATAATTTTTATTATCTTTGAAAACATATCCATCATAATTTTGATGCTGAACTAAAAAATCTCCTAAAGCGGGATGGTGGGCTATGTCTCCCTTTTTAAATTGATAATCACTCATTGTCTTTCTCGTCATCAAACATTTCGTCTAAATCTTTTTTTAATTCTTCCCAAGAGTGAGTTTCAATTGTTCCATCTTTAATGCCTTCGACGGTTGACTGAAGATCATCGAACTTTTCATCGCGTTCAGAAGGTGCGCCCATAAAGGATATTTCCCACAAGATCGCTTG
>Ga0255757_10006263_pt1 | contig 10345 bp, 9 predicted proteins | sample 071ome_27_FD_179957 | JGI IMG/M metagenome (GOLD analysis project Ga0255757, IMG submission 179957) | Coastal salt marsh microbial communities from the Groves Creek Marsh, Skidaway Island, Georgia - 071409AT metaG (version 2) | ecosystem: Environmental > Aquatic > Marine > Intertidal zone > Salt...
GGATCTCGTGCTGTATCAATTGGGTGCACTCGATGCCTTCGCGCAGGTAGCCGGCACCGAGATTGCCTATGTCAAGCCTCATGGTGCGCTGTACCACGCGGCGGTCGGCGATCCGGCGGTGGCAGGAGCAGTTGTGGCTGCAACCGCCGAGTACGACCCGTCGTGTGCAATTCTCGGCCCACCCCAGTCGGCACTGCTCACGGCGGCCGACGCTGCGGGTCTCGAGGCAGTGTCCGAAGGCTTTGTCGACCGCGCGTACCTGCCCGACGGAACCTTGGTGCCTCGCGGCCACGAGGGTGCGGTGCTGAGCGATGTGGCGCGTATTGCCGAACGCGCCGTTCGGATGGTGGCCGACCACACCGTGGAGGCCATCGATGGGTCCTCGGTGGCGTTGTCGGTCCGGTCTTTGTGTGTGCATGGCGACACGCCGGGGGCGGTCGCGATGGCGCGAGCAGTCCGGTCCGCGCTGGTGGCTGCCGGTATTGGGATCCATCCATTTACCTGAGCAATGGACATCGCTGCGCCGGTCGTCGTTCCCTTCGGGCCTGATGCATTCATGATCGACACCGCCGGTCGACGAGCCGACGTTGTCGCCGATCGGTGGCGCGCGGCACTGGCGGGTCGCGATGCAGATGTTGTTCCCGCCGCCGAGACGGTTCTGGTGCGCTGCAGTGACGACGATGTCCTGACCGCTGGTGATCGCGAGATATTGGTGCATCTTGCGCGCGAGGTCGTCCCGGGAGAGGACGTCCACACGGGGCGGACCGTGACCATCCCCGTGGTCTACGACGGCGACGACCTCGCCGATGTTGCTCGGCGGTGTGACATGAGCGTCGACGCGGTCGTAGCGGCGCATACATCCACCGAGTTCCGTGCGGCGTTCTGCGGTTTCGCCCCGGGGTTCGCCTATCTGGTCGGGCTTCCGTCAGCGCTCCATCTTCCACGCCGCGACACACCGCGCACTGCGGTTCCTGCTGGCTCAGTGGCGATTGCGGCGGAGTACTCCGCGGTCTATCCGCGATCGAGTCCCGGAGGGTGGCATCTCATCGGCCACACGGATTTCGCAATGTTCGATGTCGCGCGTGACCCACCTGCGATCGTGGTGCCCGGTGACACGGTGAGGTTCGTTCATGCGGCCCGATGAGGGGCGGCGAGGGTCGGGTGCGGAGCGCGTGCCGACACTCGAGGTGATCGAGCCGGGAATCGCCACCACCGTGCAGGACCGTGGTCGAATGGGGCTTGCGGCTCTTGGGGTTGGACGTTCGGGTTGGGTGTATGAGGAGCATGCGCGGGCGGCGAACCGGGCCGTCGGGAACTCCGCGTGGGCGCCGGTGGTTGAAACGGTGGGTGGTCTTGTTCTGCGCGCCAATGCGCCATGTGTGATCGCTGCCACAAGCTGGGTGGCACCGCGGGCGATGCGAGTCGATGACATCGTGGAGATCGGCACGCGCCGCGATGGTCTATGGACCTACGTCGCGGTCGCGGGAGGGATATGCGGCGACGCCATGTTGGGGTCGCTGTCAGAGGACACCCTCGCTGGGTTGTGTCCGCTGCCTGTCGTGGCCGGTGGTGTCTATCGCATCGGGGATGCCAGTGCGGCTGCGGCAGCGGACCTTGTTGCGCCGCCGCAACCGATGTTGGACCGTCTGCATGTCCATCCCGGTCCGCAGAGCGCACGGTTCTCGGTGGCAAGTGCGCAACTGGCATTGGCGACGCTCACCGTGGTGGCGTCGTCGCGGGTCGGCATCCGCCTTGGTGGGGCCGACCTTGGATCGGTGACGTGGGACCAGATGCCGTCTCAGCCGCTCATTCCCGGCGCGATTCAGATTCCTCCCGACGGCCAGCCGATCGTGATGGGTCCCGATCATCCGACCACTGGTGGCTACCCGGTGATCGGAGTGCTTGGACGCGACGACCTGAGCAACCTTGCTGATCGTCCACCGGGCACGCAGGTGCAGATGCGACCGGCTGCGTCAGAGGTTGCACCGGATGGGGTCGTAGGGTGACGGTGGTGCAGCGGCGCATCTACGGGCTCGAAAACGAATACGGCGTCACCTGCACCTTTCGAGGTCAGCGGCGGCTCAGCCCCGATGAGGTCGCGCGGTACCTTTTTCGTCGCGTGGTGTCGTGGGGGAGGAGCTCCAACGTCTTCTTGGTCAATGGAGCGCGCCTCTATCTTGACGTCGGTTCGCACCCTGAATATGCCACCCCCGAATGCGATTCGCTGGTGGACCTCGTGGCGCATGACCGCGCCGGTGAACGAATTGTCGAAGACCTCGTTGTGTCCGCCCAGGAACGATTGGCCGAGGAAGGCATACGTGGGACGGTGTACCTGTTCAAGAACAACACCGACTCTGCAGGTAATTCCTATGGGTGCCACGAGAACTATCTGACGTCGCGTACCGACGACATGAAGTTCTACGACTCGGTTCTCATACCTTTCTTCGTCACACGGCAGATTTACGCCGGCGCGGGGAAGGTGGTGCAGACGGCTCGGGGTCCTGCGTACTCGATGGCGCAACGTGCCGACCACATCTGGGAGGGGGTCTCGTCGGCGACCACGAGGTCACGGCCGATCATCAATACCCGTGACGAACCTCATGCAGATGCTGAGCGCTATCGGCGGCTGCATGTCATCGTCGGGGATTCGAACATGTGCGAATACACCACCTTCGTCAAGGTCGGTGCGGCGGCCTGCGTCCTGCGCATGGTGGAAGATCGCGCGGTGGTCCTGCGCGACCTGACATTGGAGAATCCAATCCGCGCCATTCGTGACATCAGCCAGGATCTGACATGCCGTCGGCCGGTGCGGCTGGCATCGGGTCGCGAATTAAGCGCGCTCGATATTCAATCCGAACTGCTGGAGCGGGCTCTCGCCTACGCCGACCGGGGTGGTTTTACCGACGAGGAGCGACAGGCCCTGGCGATGTGGGAGCACTGTGTGACGACTCTGGCCGATGACCCGATGCGCCTCGACACCGAGGTGGACTGGGTGATCAAGTACCGGCTGATCGAGGCCTTTCGGGCGCGTCACGGGCTGGAGCTGGGAGATCCGCGTGTGGCTGGACTCGACCTTCAGTATCACGACATCACTCGTTCGCGCAGCCCGTTCCACCGACTTGAAGCCAAGGGGCGGGCGCAACGGGTCATAGACGACGACGCCATCGAGTTGGCCACCACCACTGCGCCGACCACTACCCGGGCCCATCTGCGCAGTCGATTCATCGCCCGTGCAAAGGAACGGCGCCGTGACTACACGGTGGACTGGGTGCATCTGAAGCTCAACGATCAAGCCCAACGGACCGTGATTTGCAAGGATCCATTTGCCGCGCAGGACCCTCGGGTCGACCGCCTGATCGAACAGCTGTGATGAATGCGACGACCACGTCGCGGGTGATGCCGCTACGGTGTGCGCGTGCCCGAGTCCGACGCTGATTCTGATCTGTCCGGAACTGAGCACCCTGCCCCGACCGACATTCTCGATCCAGATGATGCGCAGCGCGTGAGCACGGAGACAACCACGGATGCCGAGCCACCGCGTGGGCGCGCAGCACTGGGACGTGGGGCGCGCGCTTTTTTCGATTGGGCCATCGTGGTCGTTGTCGCGCTGACGGTCGCCCTTGGCGTGCGGACATTTGTGCTGGCACATTTTGTTGTTGAGGGGTCGTCGATGGCGACCACGTTGACCTCCGGCGATCGGGTATTCGTCAACAAATTGTCGTACCGCTTCGGAGATCCCAGTCGTGGTGATGTCGTGGTGCTCCACGAGATCCGGGGAACAAACGAACGGGATCTGATCAAGCGTGTCATCGCCCTGCCTGGTGAAGAGATCGAGATCAGGTCGTGCGAGGTACGCATTGACGGACGTCTGTTGATCGAGCCCTATCTCGACCCGACAGTGGTCACCCCAGGAAACTGTGGTGGGGATTTCGGCCCGTTGATGGTTCCCGAGGGGTCGGTGTTCGTCATGGGTGACAACCGCCCCGGATCCCAGGACTCGCGTGCGTTGGGACCGATTGACGATGACGACATCGTCGGACGGGCGTTCGTGGTGTTCTGGCCGCGGGCGGATTGGCGCTGGCTCTAGACGCCGGGCCCGAACTCATCCCGGGCCACGTCGACCATGCGGTCGACATGATCGCTGAAGATGCCATCGAGGCCCATTCGCAGCCCCGGACGTAATTGGTGTTCATGTTGGAGGTCCCACCCCAGCGTGTGCACACCAAACCGGTGAAACAGCGTGGTCAACCCACCGTTCCAATCGTCGATGCGCATATTGATGGCATCAACACCGGCATCGGCGAGGCGTGCGGCACGTCGCTCGGGGCCCTCGGCGATGCGGTGCAGCCGAGTCGAATCCACAAGTCGTGCATCGCGGTGACGCTCGCGGAGTCGCAGGGTCACATCGATATCGGGATGGCACAGCCACACGTGCGGGCGCCATGCGGGTTCCACTGCATCGAGAACCGCGTCGGCAATCGCGTCGGGATCATCGCCCTTGATATCCAGTGAGACCGGCACCGAGTGTCGACGGGCGAGCTCGAGCAGCTCAACCCAGTCAGGGATATGCGCCGGGAGGTCACCACGTCGCACTTGAGTGATGGAACGGGATCGACCGATGCGGCGCCCGATGCGGCCATCGTGGTCCAAGACCGCCACGCCGTCGGCGGTGCACCATACGTCACTTTCCAGACCGGTGGCCCCAAGCCGCAGCGCCAACTCGAAGGCATCCATCGTGTTCTCTGGAGCGTGCGCGCGAGCGCCACGGTGCGCGAACAGAATCGGTGGGTCGATCAGGGAGGGGAGTTGCTGCTGCACGAGGTCGCATCATCGCACGGTCGTAGACTCACGTCGTGTTCAACCTGCAGGGCGGCGAGCTGATCATCATCGCCGTGCTGGCCCTCGTCGTGCTGGGACCTGAGCGACTTCCCGATGCGATGCGGCGACTTGGGCGTGCTCTGGGGCAGTTGCGCCGAATGGGAAATGAAGTGACCGAGGAGTTCCGCTCTGCGGTCGCCGACCCGATGGACGATCTGCGTTCCGCTGTTGTCGACCCGGCGCGGGATCTACATGATGCTGCGCGCGGCACCGCGGAATCGGTCCGCGACGGTATGGCCGACCCCCCAGACCCGTCAGCGACGGCGTCAGGTGACGCGCCCGGCGATCAGCCAGATGCAGATGACCGCGATGCCGCCGATGACGACGATGTGGCACCAGATCGTGATGATGCTGGCCCGGGTGGCGCTCAATGAGTCGTCGCGACGCATCGGCAACGATGTCGATCACCGGCCACTTGGCGGAGTTGCGCAGTCGCATCATCAAATCAGCTGTCGCCGTTCTCGCTGGAGTGATTGTGGTTGTCGTGGTGTACGACCGCGTCCTCACATGGTTGACCGCGCCGTATGTCGCCCTGTGCCGGCGATCACCAGCGGACTACTGCGGTCTGTCCTATGACACGATCGCCGACGACGTGAACCTGTTCACCCTCGACCCGGTGGAGGGCCTGACGACGCGGTTGAGGGTGGCGACCTACGGGGGAGTGGTCCTCGCGTTGCCGATTCTGTTGTGGCAACTGTGGCGGTTCATCGTGCCGGCGCTGCATCGTCGCGAACGCGGTTTCGCCATCGGCTTCGTGCTGGCAACCGTGATCCTGTTCGTTACCGGTGGTTTGCTCGCCTACAGCACACTCGATCGGGCCCTTGAGTTCCTCATCGGATGGTCAGGCGAAGGAGTCGACCAGGCCTTCCGAGTCAGTGCATATGTCCGCCTCGTCACACTGATGATCGTCGCGTTCGGCGTCGGCTTCACCGTGCCGGTTCTGTTGGTGTTTCTGCAACTGGTGGGCGTTCTGACGCCGCGAACCCTGGTGAGAGGATGGCGTTACGCCGTCGTGGGGACGGTGTTTATCGCTGCGGCAATCACACCTAGTGGTGACCCCATCTCGCTGGCCACTCTGTCAGTGCCGATGGTGGCGCTCTATTTTGCAGCCGCGGGAATCGGCCGACTGCTCGTGCGTCGCCGTGATGAGTGAACATTTGCGGCGGTCATTTCTCGCCGTACGCGGAGTCGATGCCGATCGCTTTCAAGTTGAGGCGATGGATGCGATCGATGAGGGTCGGCATGTGGTCGTTGCCGCACCGACGGGCAGTGGAAAGACGTTGCCCGCCGAGTACGCCATCGAACGGGCCATTGCCGCTGGTCGACGTGCCTTCTACACCACGCCGCTCAAAGCGCTGTCCAACCAGAAGTACCGAGACCTCGTTGAACGCCATGGTGAGGATGCGGTCGGGCTGCTCACGGGTGATACGAGCCACCGTCCCGGCGCCGATGTTGTGGTCATGACGACCGAGGTGCTGCGCAACATGATCTACGCGGCATCGCCAGATCTTGACGAACTGGCGGTGGTGGTGCTCGACGAAGTTCATTTTCTCCAAGATGCCTACCGAGGACCGGTCTGGGAGGAAATCATCATCCACCTCCCCGACCACATCGGCTTGGTCGCGCTGTCGGCAACGGTGTCGAATAGCGGCGAGTTGGCGGAATGGATCTCGACGGTTCGCGGACCAACGGACTCGGTTGTGGAGACCCGGCGACCAGTTCCGCTCGAGGACCATTTCATGGTGGAGGACCTGACCAATGATCGGGTGGTCTTCGAGCCGATGTTCCTCGACGGAGGCCAGAACCGGTCGCTGTTGCGACTTGATGAGTCAGCAGGTCCACGCCACCGTGGTCGTGACCGCCGCCGCCGTGCACTGAATGCGCGTCGATTGGCAACCCCTGATCGCGTTCAGGTGATCGAGCAATTGCGGCGACGCGACATGCTGCCGGCCATTGTTTTCGTGTTCTCGCGAGCGCAGTGCGAGCAGGCGGCGACGAACTGTGTGGATGCTGGCTTGGTGCTCTGCGATGACGATGAGCGATCGCGAATATCGGACATCGTGTCCGAGCGGCTCGCGGGTCTTGACCCTGCTGATCTCGAGGTTCTCGATGCCGCGGGGTTCGAAATGCGGCTCGCGGCTGGCATTGCCGCACACCACGCGGGAATGGTGCCGCCGTTTAAAGAGGCGGTGGAGCGCTGCTTCGCAGAGGGTTTGGTCAAGGTCGTGTTCGCCACCGAGACCCTTGCCGTGGGTGTGAATATGCCGGCGCGCAGTGTGGTGATCGAACGCACCACGAAATACAACGGAGATCATCACGTCTCGTTGTCTGCAGGTGAATTCACGCAGCTAACCGGGCGGGCCGGCCGACGTGGGATCGACGAGATGGGGGCCGCGGTGGTTCTGTGGAGCCCGTGGGTGCGGTTCTCGGCGATTGCTGATCTTGCCGCCAGCCGCTCGTTTGCCCTGCGCTCGGTGTTCCGTCCGACGTACAACATGGTTGCAAACTTGGTGCGCCGTCACGACCGTGCAACAGCACGACGCCTGCTCACCATGTCGTTTGCCCAGTTCCAAGGCGATGCCGAGGTGGTGCGCCTCGAAGGTCGCCTCCAGCGTCGCCGCGACCGATATGACGAGTTGCGCACAACAGCGACGAGCCCATACGGGGATATCGACGATTACCGCACGGGTGGGCGCGTGGTGCCCGGCGATCCGATCGCCGCGGGTGTCGCAGCGTTACGACCGGGCGATGTCATTCATGCTCGGGTGGGCGGATACCGAGGCCCGGTCGTTGTTGTGGCCACAGCAGCTCGCTCGGCGGGGATTCGCCTCGATGTGGTGACCGCACCTGGTCGGGTTGCGTCGCTGTCGACGCGTGATTTCGATGCGCCACCGGTCGCGGCCGGCCGCGTGCAGCTTCCCGGGGCCTATACGCCGCATCGGCGTGAATACCGCCAAGAGGTTGCGCGGCGGCTCAAACGGGCTGACCTTCGGCCGTCGGGAGCTCGCAGCCGTCGCAGCGCTGCGAGCCAGTCGCAGGGGCATCCGGTGGAAGCCGACCCGGATTTGCGGCGCCGCCTGCGCGCCGCAGACGACGCAGACCGTGTTGCGCGGGACATCGCCGAGATCGAGCGCCGTGTGGGTGAGCGGCGCGGGTCGCTCGGACGTGACTTCGATGCGGTTGTTGCCGTCCTGGCCGAACTTGGCTACGTCGATGCTTCGGCATGGTGCCTGGCTGACGATGGTGATGTGATCGCTGGGCTGTTTCATGAGAGCGATCTCTTGGTTGCCGAGGCGGTTCGCCGGGGCCTCTTCAACGGTCTGTCAGCTCCTGAAGTGGCAGCTCTCGCATCGTGCGTGGTGTATGAGGACCGCAGCTCTGAGCCGGCACCGCCAGCGCGCCATCCAACCGCTGAGGTTGCCCGCCGCGCGCGTTCACTGGAGCGTCTGCACGCCGAACTCGTCAAGTTGTCCGATCGGTACGGAGCCCCTCGTCCCCGCGATCCCGACGGGGGGTTCAGCGACATTGCCTTTGGCTGGGTCGATGGTGAATCGTTCGCCGATCTGATCGACGGGACCGACCTGACCGGAGGCGATTTCGTGCGCACGATTCGCCAAGTGGTCGACCTGTGCGAGCAGCTCTCGCAGGTGGCACCCGATGATGCGGTGGCCGCAGCCGCGGCGGCCGCAGTGGCGGCCGGCGTCCGCGGCGTTGTCGCGGATTCGGCCGTAGTGCAACCGGCATCGGACGATGGGGGAGCGCAGCGATGATCACCTCGGGCCAGGAGTGGGCGCGGCGCGACAATGCGTCGGCCGAGGTGACCGTGACGAGCGATAGGGAGTTGGCGGCCGCAATGGGAGGTGCTGTCGTCCTGCGCGGCGGTGACGTGCACCGTGCCCTCGGGGCGCCGATGGGTGATCCCGGCGATGCGACGGTCGCGGTCGATCTCATCGAGGTGTGTGCAGACGGCGCCACGATTGCAGTTGCGGCGTCGTATGTCTTGATCGGTCGCGCTCCACGTCAGCTCGGCCGATTGGTCGGGGCATGGCATGTGCTGACCAACGCCGGTTTCGTCGGACGGTATGAACTGGCTCCGCGTGCACATCCCGGTGATGGGGCAGCGGATCTGTTCAGTGTCGACTCGTCAATGTCGCTGCGCCAGCGCGTCGGGGCAGCGCGCCGGTCACGCCTCGGTGCCCATCTGCCGCATCCCGCCCTTCGCGTTCGTCGAGTGCACGACTATGTGCATGACCTCCAGCGAGGCGAGCGGGTGTGGGTGGACGGCCGCCGCATCTCGGACCGTGTCGCATCACTGCAGTTGCGAGTTGTGCACGAAGCAGTGCGCGTGCGGCTCTGAGAGTATCCACGCCGACTCGGCTGAGCGATCGTACGATGTGATGTCGTGACCTACGTCGCCGAGGAGTTCACCCCCGATGAGGCCGATGTCCTCCGGCGTTACTTCACGAATCTCGACCGCCCGGTGTTCGCCCTTGTCAACTTGCCCGAGGTAGTGAAGGGCGCATTGTTCGCTCGCTATTCACGCTCGCCGAAGAGCCTGCGCCGTTTGTTCCTCGATGAGTTCGTCGGCGAACTCGATGTCGGCGGCGATGCAACTGTTGACGCCACCGTTGGGCTCGATCGTGCCGAGTCGCTCTACGAAAAGGTGTTCGTTGAGTACGGCGACGATTCGGTTGCGCAACTCGGTGGTGTGCATTTGGCTTGCGAACAGGCATCGAATCTGCTCACCAAGGTGCTGGAGTGGGGGCGGCTCATGAGCTACCTCGAGCAGAGCACGCGTTACATCTCCTATGACGCACGCTTCGGCGGCCGATACCGCTTCCATCGCGATCCGGCGCTTCTCGCGAGCCGTCATGGCACTCGGTACATCGGCGAGATGGACCGCATGTTCGACAACTATTCGCAGGCCGCGCAGATCGTGACCGACCATGTCCGGCGCACCGTGGTGCAGGAGCCCGGGGACTCCGATTTCGTCTACCGGCAGGCCACGCGTGCCAAGGCGCTCGATGCCGTCCGGGGAATGCTGCCCGCGGCGGCCACGTCGAACGTGGGCATCTATGGCAGTGGCCAGGCCTATGAAGCTCTGCTGTTGCGCATGCGCGCACATCCGCTTCCCGAGGCCCGCGAATACGCCGATCAGATGCTCGTCGAGTTGCGCAAAGTCATCCCGAGCTTCTTGCGGCGTGTGGACGTGCCCGAACGTGGCGGCGTCTGGTCCGAGTATCTCAGCAACGTGCGTGGCGATACCGAAGAGCTTGTCGATTCATTGTTCGGACGCACGCCGGTCGACTCGGTGGCCGAGGTCGAACTCGTTGATTTCGATCCCGAGGCCGAGGACAAACTGCTGGCGGCGATCTGCTACCCGCATTCCCACCTCGGCGAGCGTCAACTGGCCGCACTGGTGGCGGATCTGGGTACCGAACAGCGGGCCGCGCTGTTGCGCGCTGCG
>Ga0255757_10006277_pt1 | contig 10330 bp, 9 predicted proteins | sample 071ome_27_FD_179957 | JGI IMG/M metagenome (GOLD analysis project Ga0255757, IMG submission 179957) | Coastal salt marsh microbial communities from the Groves Creek Marsh, Skidaway Island, Georgia - 071409AT metaG (version 2) | ecosystem: Environmental > Aquatic > Marine > Intertidal zone > Salt...
GCAATCTGCCCCGAAGACATCCGTTTCCAAAAATAACACCCCCACAAAAAAACCTCCCACGGAAAAAACCCCCGCGAAAAAAACTCCGGAGAATACTGATACCGGGGATACAGATACCGATGGCGCTGAGGCAGATATCTTAAAAGCAGATATTGCCCCCGAAACCTCCTCCGAAAAATCCCTTCAAACGGCGCAGGAAACCTCCTCCGAAACAGTTCCGGAAATACCCGGAACGCCGCCCACAGATGCGGAACCTGAAGATACCAGCGTCAGTTCTGCCGGGGCTGAGCCGGACCGGACCGAAGATGATAAACCTGCGCCTGCCCGGAAAAGCTGGTTTGGCCGGCTGAAAGACGGGCTCGGCAAATCGGCATCCAAGATCACCGAAGGGCTGGCCGGTATCATGGGCAAGCCAAAGCTCGACGCAGGTGATCTTGAAGACATTGAAGATGCGCTGATCATGGCCGATCTCGGGGTGGCCGCAGCGGGACGCCTTACCGAAGGCCTGAAAGGCCGGTCCTATCCTGATGGCGTCAATGCGGAAAGTCTGGCGCAGGCACTGGCCGAAGAAGTCGCCACTATCCTTGAGCCGGTGGCAAAGCCCCTTGAAATTGATCCGGGCAACACGCCCCATGTCGTGCTGATGGTGGGCGTCAACGGGTCAGGCAAGACAACCACCGCAGGCAAACTTGCGGAATACTGGCGATCCGAAGGCAAGACCGTGATGCTGGCCGCGGCCGACACTTTCCGGGCGGCGGCGGTGGAACAGCTCAGGATCTGGGGCGAACGCACCGGCACAACCGTCATCGCCGGTGAGGCAAATGCCGATGCGGCTGCGGTCGCCTATCAGGCACATGAAACCGCCATCCGGGAGAAGGTGGATATTCTCATTGTCGATACGGCAGGCCGGCTTCAGGCCCGGGCGGAGCTGATGCAGGAGCTTGAAAAGATCACCCGTGTCCTTGGCAAACAGGATGAAACAGCACCCCATGACCGTATCATCGTTCTTGATGGAACGGTCGGGCAGAACGCGCTTTCCCAGGTGGCGGCATTTCAGCAGGCGGCAAATCTGTCGGGCATGATCGTCACCAAACTCGACGGCAGCGCAAGGGGCGGGATCGTGGTGGCGCTGGCCGAGGAATTCGGCCTGCCCATTCACGCCGTCGGGGTGGGTGAAGGCAAGGATGATCTGCGCCCGTTCGATGCCGCAGATTTCGGCCGTGCGCTGGCCGGACTTGGCGGCTCTTGACAAACAGGGCTGTTTCCATCATTAAGGTGGCTATACCGGCACTGTCGAAGCCAGACCTTAACGGGTCACGTCTGTCCCTGAGTTTCAGGCACAGGCGGTTTTCTGCTTTGCCGTCATGTTGAGCAAGATCAGGTGAAACCGGATATAGAACCATGTTCGATCGGCTGAGTGACAAACTGGGATCTGTCCTGGACAAGATCAGGGGCCGTGGCGCTCTCACCGAAGCGGATGTTGATACCGCGCTTCGTGAGGTCAGATTAGCCCTTCTTGACGCCGATGTCGCCTTGCCGGTGGTGAAATCCTTCATCTCCCGGGTAAGGGAACAGGCGGTCGGCCAGGATGTCCTGAAATCCGTCAAGCCCGGTCAGATGGTCATCAAGATCGTGCATGACGCGCTGGTGGAAACGCTTGGCCCCGGTGATGCGGCGCTCAATATCAATCAGCGCCCGCCGGCGGTCATTCTGATGGTTGGTCTTCAGGGCAGCGGTAAGACGACAACAACCGGCAAACTGGCCCGCCAACTCAAGACAAAACAGAAAAAATCCGTCCTGCTCGCCTCGCTTGATGTCACCCGCCCGGCGGCAAGAGAACAGTTGCGGATTCTCGGCGTTGAAGCCGGGGTGGACGTGTTGCCCGAACAGGATGGCGATACACCACTTGGTATCACCAAACGTGCGCTCAATGCGGCCCGTCTGAAATCGTCGGATGTTCTGATCCTTGATACCGCCGGACGGACAACGATAGATGAAACCCTGATGGCGGAAGTCCGGGACGTGGCAAGCCAGGCGGAACCCGCAGAAGTCCTGCTTGTTGCCGATGCCATGACAGGTCAGGATGCGGTCACCACCGCAGCGGCTTTCAAAGAAGCCGTCGGCATCACCGGCATTGTGCTCACCCGTGCCGATGGCGATGCCCGTGGCGGCGCGGCTCTTTCGATGCGTCAGGTGACCGATTGCCCGATCAAGTATCTCGGTGTCGGTGAAAAACAGGACGCGCTTGAAGAATTCAATCCCGAACGCATGGCAGGCCGGATCCTCGGTATGGGTGATGTGGTCGGGCTGGTGGAAAAAGCGGCTGAGACAATCGAAGCCGAAGACGCTGAGCGCATGGCCAAACGAATGGCGTCGGGCCAGTTTGACATGAACGATTTTCTCTCCCAGTTGCGCCAGCTCAAGAAAATGGGCGGTATGGGTGGCCTGATGGGGATGCTGCCCGGGATCGGTAAACTTAAAAAACAGATCGAAGCCGCCGGCATTGATGATAAACATTTCAGCCGTCAGGAAGCGATCATCCTGTCGATGACAAAGCGTGAGCGGGTGCAGGTCGCGCTTCTCAACGCCTCGCGGCGCAAGCGCATTGCTACCGGGTCCGGCACATCGGTTCAGGACGTCAACAAACTCGTCAAACAGTATCAGGATATGGCCAAGATGATGAAACGCCTCGGCAAGATGGGGGGCGGCAATCCGGCCACGCTCGCCTCCATGCTTGGTGGCGGCGACGGCCCGTCCGCTGGTCTGCCCGGAATGGGACCAGGCATGGGACCAGGCATGGGATCAGGACTGGGCGGGTTGCCCGGTCTTGGCGGTAAAGGTCTTCCCGGAGGTTTGCCCGGTCTGGGTATGCCGCGGGGCGGAAAGAAAAAGAAACGGTAGGGCATACGCTTTGCCGGACAGACATCGTTCTTATATCAAGGAAAGGAAAGAACATGGCACTTAAAATCAGACTGGCCCGTGGTGGCGCCAAAAAACGTCCGTATTACCGCATTGTGGTTGCCGAAGCCTCGGCGCCCCGGGATGGCCGTTTCGTTGAGCGCGTCGGGTCCTATAACCCGATGGTTCCAAAGGATCATCCGGAGCGGCTGACCCTCGATTCCGAACGGGCTATGTACTGGATCTCCAAGGGTGCAAAACCAACCGAGCGGGTGCAGAAAATGATGGCTCAGCTGGGGCTCATCGAAGCGCCAGCACTTCGCGAACAGCCGAAAAAGTCGGCGCCGGGCAGAAAGCGTCAGGAGCGTGAAGCGGAAGCCGCGGAAGCCGCCGCCGCGGCCGCCGAAGCTGCTGAAGCCGCCGCAGCAGAAGCTCCGGCTGAAGAAGCACCTGCCGAAGACGCGGCCGCTGAAGAAGCACCAGCCCAAGAAGCTGCCGCCGAAGAAGCGCCAGCAGAAGCCCCTGCTGAAGAAGCTTCAGCTGAAGAGGCTCCTGCGGAGGAAGTCTCCGCTGAGGAGGCCGCCGCCGAAGAGGACGCGGCAAAGAGCTAAATGGTGGTGCGGAAGGTCTGTCTTGGTGCCATTGCCTCACCTCACGGGGTGCGGGGCATGGTCCGGATCAAGCCCTTCACCGAAGAGCCGGAAAACATCGGTGCTTATGGGCCGGTCAGTCTGGCTGATGGACGCCGGTTTTCCTTATCGGTGCGGGGCGTTGCAAAAGGCATGGTTCTGGCGTCTCTCGATGGTGTAGCCAGCCGGGATGAGGCCGAAGGGCTGAAGGGCGAGAAGATCTTTGTCGATCGGGACCGCCTGCCCGAAGCCGGCGATGAAGAGATCTATCATGCGGATCTCATCGGCCGTGAGGTTCATGACCCGGCGCTCGGGCTGATCGGAACCATCACAGGGATTTATGATTTCGGTGCTGGTACTGTGATGGAAGTCCGGAGACAGAAGGGCAGGGTCGTGATTCTGCCTTTTCCCGAAACGAACCCATTTGAGGTCGACCCGGGTGAAGATGGGCCGGTAACACTTACGGTGGACCCGGTCTGGCTTGAAGATGGAGCCTGAAATGGCGGATGCCGGAAAAAGCAGGTCAGAAGGAACATGCTGGCGGGTGCGTGTATGCACCCTGTTCCCTGAGATGTTTCCGGGCCCTCTTGGCCAGTCGCTGGCGGGCAAGGCTCTTGATAAAGGGATCTGGTCGCTTGAGCTGATCGATATCCGGGATCACGGGATCGGCAGGCACAGGGTGGTGGATGACACGCCCTTCGGTGGCGGGCCCGGGATGGTGATGCGGCCGGATGTGATGGATGCCGCGATCACCACCGCCATGACGGGGCTGGATCAGGGCACGCCGAAACTCTATTTCTCGCCCCGGGGCAAAAAGCTCGATCAGCACATGGCACAACAGCTTGCCGCCAGCCCGGATGTGGTCATGATCGCCGGTCGTTATGAAGGTCTTGACCAGCGCGTTATCGATGACGCCGGGCTCACCGAGGTCAGCATCGGGGATTACGTGCTTTCAGGTGGTGAGCTGCCAGCCCTTGTTGCGATCGACGCGGTGGTAAGGCTTCTGCCGGGTGTCATGGGCAATGCCGACGCCCATGAAGACGACAGTTTTTCCGCCGGGCTTCTTGAGCATCCGCTCTACACCCAGCCCAGGGAATGGAAAGGGCATGAAGTTCCGTCGGTGCTGACCAGTGGCAACCATAAGGCAATAGCCGACTGGCGGCTCCGGCAGGCCAAATCAGTCACCCGCATCCGGCGCCCGGATATGTGGCAGGCTTGGCAGAACAACGAAGACAAGAAATAAGCGCCGTGCATTGCCCTTTGGGGGTGACAGACGGCATGGACAGTGATATATGAGCGTTCACCGCATTAAATGGTAGCGCATCGAACCTTGGAATAAGGAGACAGGGCCATGAACATTTTGGATCGTATTGGCCAGAAGGAAATGGATAAGGTTATCGCCGAACGCGAGATTCCGGATTTTGCTCCGGGTGATACGCTTCGGATTGACGTGAAGGTTGTCGAAGGCACGCGTGAGCGTATTCAGGCTTTCGAAGGTGTCTGCATCGGCCGTAAAGCCGCAGGTGTCAATTCGTCTTTCACGGTGCGCAAGATTTCTTATGGCGAAGGCGTGGAGCGGATCTTTCCGCTGTATTCACCCCGTGTTGCCGGTATCACCGTGATGCGCCGTGGTAAAGTCCGTCGGGCCAAACTGTATTACCTGCGGGGACGTACAGGTAAAGCCGCACGGATTGCCGAAAAATCACGTGAGCGCACCGCCAAGACCAGCACTGAAGCCAGCGCTTGACCAAAACCCCCGTCATCGCCATCGCATACGTATCATTGGTATCGTGACGATGGCGGGATCTTTCTGCCCGCAACGGGCGGATCTTGAGGAGGGGGCCAATGTCCGAACCACGTACACTTTTTGATAAAATCTGGGACGCGCATCTTGTCCACAAGGACGAAGATGGCTCCAGCCTGATTTATATTGACCGGCATCTTGTCCATGAAGTCACCAGCCCGCAGGCTTTTGAAGGTCTGCGTCAGGCTGGCCGCAAGGTCGCCTGCCCGGAACGTACTCTTGCTGTCGCCGATCACAACGTGCCGACCACAAGCCGTTCCGAAGGTATTGCTGATACGGAATCACGCATTCAGGTCGAAGCTCTTGAAAAGAATGCCGCCGATTTCGGCGTGCCCTATTTCGGCATGGATGATATCCGGCAGGGCATTGTCCATGTGATCGGGCCTGAGCAGGGCTTTACCCAGCCGGGCATGACCATTGTCTGTGGCGATTCCCATACCGCAACACACGGTGCGTTTGGTGCCCTTGCCTTTGGTATCGGCACGTCAGAAGTTGAACATGTCCTCGCAACCCAGACCCTTATCCAGCAACCGGCAAAGAATATGCGGATCACCGTGGATGGTCTGCCCGGCCCGGGGGTGACGGCAAAGGATATCATTCTGGCCATTATCGGGAAAATCGGCACCGCCGGAGGCACCGGCCATGTGATCGAATATGCCGGGGAAGCCATCCGTAACCTTAGCATGGAAGGGCGGATGACGATCTGCAACATGTCCATCGAAGCCGGCGCCCGTGCCGGCATGATTGCCCCGGATGAGGTGACGTTCGAATATATCAAGGGCAAGCCAATGGCGCCCCAGGGTGAGATGTGGGACCGGGCGGTGGCCTGGTGGAAGACCCTGCCTTCGGATGAAGGGGCCAGCTACGATAAGGAAGTCGTGATCAGGGCAGCGGATATCGCGCCGACCATCACCTGGGGAACCAGCCCCGAAGATACAGCCCCGATTACAGGAGTTGTTCCGGATCCGGCCAAGGTTTCTGATCCTTCGCAAAAGGCAAAGATCGAGCGTGCTCTCGATTACATGGGGCTGACCCCGGGTATGGCGATCACCGATATTGCCATCGACACGGTCTTTATCGGCTCCTGCACCAACAGCCGCATTGAAGATCTTCGTGCCGCCGCCCAGATTGCCGAAGGCCGTAAAGTGGCAGATGGCGTGCGCGCCATGATCGTACCCGGATCAGGTCTGGTGAAAAAACAGGCCGAAGACGAAGGCCTGGACGTGATCTTCCGGAATGCCGGTTTTGACTGGCGTGAAGCCGGATGTTCGATGTGTCTTGCGATGAATGCCGACCGCCTCTCCGAAGGTGAGCGTTGCGCGTCGACATCAAACCGCAATTTTGAAGGCAGGCAGGGCCGTGGCGGACGTACCCATCTCGTGAGCCCGGAAATGGCTGTTGCCGCGGCGGTTACCGGCAAACTTGCCGACGTCCGGTCACTTTAGGGAGAGCATCATGCAGAAATTTGATAACCACAAGGGCATCGCCGCACCGCTCGATATCATCAATATCGACACCGATATGATCATTCCCAAGCAGTTCCTGAAAACCATCAAGCGCACTGGTCTTGGCGCCAACCTCTTTGATGAGATGCGGTTCTCCCGGGATGGGTCTGAAAAAGCCGATTTCGTGCTCAACAAAGAGCCATGGCGCGGCGCCAGCATTCTCGTTGCCGGGGACAATTTCGGGTGCGGATCAAGCCGCGAACATGCCCCGTGGGCACTGCTTGATTTCGGCGTCAGGGCAGTTATTTCCACCAGTTTTGCTGATATTTTCTACAATAACTGCTTTAAGAACGGTATTCTGCCGATCACTGTCTCCCCTGAAGAACGTGACGCGCTCATGGCTGATGCGAGGGATCCTGAAAACCCTGAACTTGAAATCGATCTCAACGAGCAGGTTATACGCCGCCCCAATGGTGCGTCGGTTTCATTTGAAATAGATCCCTTCCGCAAACAGTGTCTTCTTGATGGCCTGGATGATATCGGGCTGACAATGGAGAAGGAATCCAGGATCTCTGCTTTTGCATCCGACCGTCAGCAAAGCCATCCCTGGCTCTGAAATTTCGATAAGGATACGTGATATGGCATTGAATAAGAAACTCATGGTGATGGCGGGCGATGGTATCGGCCCCGAAGTGATGTCTGCAACGCTCAAGGTGGCCGACTGGATGGCCAAACACCGGTCACTGAATTTCGATATTTCAGAAGGTCTTGTGGGCGGGGCCGCTTATGATGCCCATGGAACACCTCTTTCCGATGAAACGCTGGCCGATGCAATGGCCGCGGACGCCACGCTGTTCGGGGCTGTGGGTGGCCCGCAATATGACGATCTGCCGTTTGATCTCAAGCCTGAACGCGGCCTTCTGCAACTGCGCAAAGAAATGGATCTTTTTGCCAATTTGCGCCCGGCGATGGTGTTTCCGCCGTTGGTTTCGGCATCAACCCTCAAACCTGAAGTGGTCTCCGGTCTCAATATCATGATCCTGCGTGAGTTGACGGGGGGTGTCTATTTTGCTGAGCCACGTGGCCGCCGCACCCGTGATGACGGCATGGTTGAGGCTTTTGACACCAATCTCTATACCCCGCCTGAAATTGAACGGATCGGCCGGGTGGCCTTTGATCTGGCCCGCAAGCGCCAGAGCCGCGTGACCAGCGTGGAAAAAGCAAACGTGATGCATTCCGGCGTGCTGTGGCGTGAAGTGATGACCGCTCTGCACAAGGCCGAAGGTGAAGGCGTCCGGCTTGACCATATGTACGCGGATAATTGCGCGATGCAGCTTGTTCGCAACCCCAAACAGTTTGATGTCATTGTGACAGACAATCTTTTTGGCGACTTGCTTTCAGATTGTGCCGCCATGCTCACCGGTTCGCTCGGAATGTTGCCTTCGGCGTCTCTCGGGGCACCTGACCCGGTGACGGGCAAGCGTTACGCTCTCTATGAGCCTGTCCATGGTTCGGCACCGGACATCGCCGGCAAGGGGCTTGCCAACCCGCTCGCGCAGGTCCTGAGCTTCTCGATGCTGCTTCGCTATTCCTTTGATCAGGCCGAAGAAGCGGACCTTGTCGAGGCTGCGGTGGACAAGGCGCTCAGCGGTGATGTCCGGACCGGGGATATCATGGCCGACGGTTTCACCCAGACAGGGACCGATGGCATGATTTCAGCCGTGCTTGACGGGCTTGACCAGCTGGCAAGGTAGTTTTTTCAAGTTTTGATCATACGGTAAGACACATATCGAAAGGATATAGCCATGGGCTATAATATAGCGGTTGCCGGAGCCACGGGCGCGGTCGGGCGTGAGATGCTCCAGACCCTTGCGGAGCGTAATTTTCCGGCGGATTCTGTTCATGCGCTGGCGTCACGCGGATCCGTCGGAAAAATGATATCCTATGGTGAGGACAGAGATTTAACGGTTGAAGCGCTGGAAAGTTTTGACTTCTCGAAAGTTGATATCGTTCTGTTTTCGGCAGGTGGCAGTGTCGCCAAGGAATATGCCCCCAAGGCTGGTGCGGCGGGTGCCGTGGTGATCGACAATTCGTCGGCGTTCCGGATGGATGATGATGTCCCCCTGATCGTTCCTGAAGTCAATGGCGATGTACTGGATGGATTTCTGGCCGATAAAGACCGCCGCAATATCATCGCCAACCCGAACTGTTCCACAGCACAGATGGTGGTGGCGCTCAAGCCTCTTCACGATGCGTATGGCATCCGCCGGGTGGTGGTTTCAACCTATCAGGCGGTTTCCGGTGCGGGCCGCGCGGCGATGGATGAGCTCTTCAACCAGACCCGCGGTGTCTATGTCAACGAGCCGGTCCGCCCGGAACAGTTCACCAAGGAGATTGCCTTTAACGCCATCCCGCATATCGATGTTTTTCTGGACGACGGTTTCACCAAAGAAGAGTGGAAGATGTCGGCGGAAACCAAAAAAATACTCGATCCTGCCATCGAAGTGGTGGCCCATTGCGTCCGGATACCTGTTTTCATCGGCCACAGCGAGGCTGTTTTCATTGAATGCGGGAAGCCGCTTGACGAAGATGCGGCGCGGGAACTCCTTCGCAAGGCTGAAGGTGTGGTGGTGATTGATCATCGCGCCGATGAAGGCTATGTCACACCAAAGGAAAGCGCGGGCGAAGATGCGGTCTATATTTCAAGATTGCGCCGTGACCCGACGGTTGAAAACGGTCTCGTCTTCTGGTGTGTGTCAGATAATCTGCGTAAAGGGGCTGCCCTCAATTCGGTTCAGATAGCCGAAGAGCTCATCAGGCGTGGTCTCTGATTCCGCGGACTATCCGGCGAACAGCATCCAGCGATATATTGGCCATATTTTTATCGTCGCTAAGTTTCAGCACCTGGCCTGAAAGCTGGCTTGCGGATGCGGCGGCGTCCTGCCAGCACGCGCCATTGAGCCAGTGCAGCATCATCAGGGCGGCAAAAAGATCACCGGCACCGGAATACCCGCCGCTGTTCCGGATAAGCGCGGGTTTTTTGAACAGCGTCATGCCTTTCCGGTCAATCCAGGCATCCGCCACGTCCTGATCAAGGGGAAGGCCTGTTACGGCAATGCCTTCGATATTCACGTGGTCCTGAAAAAGACTGAACGCGGCCTTTTCGGCGTCATCAGGTGTTGAAATCAGCGTTGAGGTCAGATAGCCGAGCTCAAAGGCGTTCGGCGTTACAATATTTGCATCGGGCAGAAGCTGCGTTGCGACACCCTTCGCCGTTTCCGTGTCGACATAGATGCGGCCATGATCACCGATCGCCGGATCAAGCATCACCGGCCCGTTGCCGTTGAGCCTGTATCCGGCTAGGGCTGATTTGATCGGGCCGATCTGCCCGGCACGGCCGATATAACCGATCATCACGGCAGAAAAACCCGGCCAGAGTCCAAGGCGGCTGATGCCATCAAGAAGATCTGCAAAATCGGTATCGGAAACCGATCCGCCGGCGCGGAAGCCATGCCCGGGATGGGCCGTCAGCTGAACCGTGTCAACCCGGCAGA
>Ga0255757_10006305_pt1 | contig 10299 bp, 14 predicted proteins | sample 071ome_27_FD_179957 | JGI IMG/M metagenome (GOLD analysis project Ga0255757, IMG submission 179957) | Coastal salt marsh microbial communities from the Groves Creek Marsh, Skidaway Island, Georgia - 071409AT metaG (version 2) | ecosystem: Environmental > Aquatic > Marine > Intertidal zone >...
GGTCGTGGGACTTCGTGTTCGACCGCACCTACGACGGTCGTCCGATCAAGCTGATGGTGGTGATCGATGAATACACCCGGGAATGTCTGGCGATTCATGTGGCACGGTGTATCCGGGCCAAAGATGCAGTTTTTCAACCGCCCTCAACCCTAGCGCAGAGTCACAGGTGAGAGCCAATGCTACTTTTCCTTTCATTTAGATTTGTATATTCTTGACTGTTGGTCGCAGAGCAGAATAGATTGTAGTCATCTCCCTAGACACAGGTGCGAATACTCGGATTTAGAATTGAAATGCCCGGGACCAAGAGGCATGGGCCGCTAGCCCGAGGCTTAATTATTAAGGACTTATCATGGCACTTATTAACTTCAGCTCATTGAAAAATATGATGACAAATCATGGTCAAGACAATGATGCGAGAGCTCTTTTCGAAGAGGTTTTATTACTGGTTCTCGCAAGAGCATCTCGTGTTGATTCAAATATCGAATCTATTGAGGTAAGGCATGTTCAAAAGGCCTTGAAAGAGATGACAGGAGCGGAATACTCTGAAGCGGAGGTGCAAACTGCTGCGTCTTCTGAAATATTCGAGACTCAATCTCTTGAAAGGACACTTGCAAAGGCATCTGGAAACCTCAGTTCTGAGAATAAAGCACAGATTCTGCACTGTCTTGCCGAGCTGCTTCAAAGCGATGATGCAATTAGACACCCTGAACTCGAGTTCTTTGATCATGTAGCAGCCGCACTTCGAGCATCGCCATCTGAAATAGCGGGGTTACAAGCTACCGATGGCTGAGCTAGTTGATTAATGGAAGCATTGTCACTCCATTACTGAAGGTACGATTAATCGTACATCCGCGACTAAGCGAACCGTAACTCTTGCGAGTAGATGAATGCTACTCAAAGCGATTGATCCAAACAGCCTGTTACTCTAGTTTTTGGTGTAACCGACTAAGGTCTATTGATTTGCTTTTCATACCAATGAAATAAGTATTTCGTAGGCAACGCTTTTACGCGACCAAAGCCCTCCCAGCGGGGGCTTTTTTATGCCTGGCACAAAGAAGCTATCGATAACACCATAGCGCGTCAACAACCCTGCGCAGTGCTTATTCGGCCGCCGTGTTGAACTACGGCGCGGCCTCAGCCAAAGGACTCAAAGACGGTCAGGGGAGCAAACATCATGAGGGCCAAAAATACCCAGCTCTCAATCAAATGCCAGTCGAAGTAGCGAGCTTCTTTGGAGTCTATTGAACTCTGACCTCCAAGAATCGTCGCGACATACACCAAGAACGACCCATAAAGGATTGTCAGCACACCAACTGCTGCCGCTGGACCCATAAAACGAGGCCCCATTGCTGCCCCATAGCTGTAGAAAGCAACACCCAGAACAGCCGCCATCACGCAAATGAACAGGCCAGATTTGACGGCATTCTCTTCCTTGCTTAGATTTTCATTCCCGGGATAGACCATGCAAATTGCCGTAACAGCAGCGCTTATTACCACTGGATTTGCATCAGTGAGGGCAGCAAAACCCCACTGATCCTGAAACAGAAAGACCCAAACAACATACAAAGCCACCAATGCTAATGCCACGGTGATAATTTGCTCTTTCTTCGACAGTATCAGTTTAGGCTTTGGCTCTGCCGTATCCAGAAGCGGCAGGAGATACGAAACCAACACACCAAGAGCCAGCGGCGCAAATACTAACCGCGACGCAAACATACTGGACTCGAGGTCTCTCATATTCCCCATTTGGTAGATGGTATTCAGAGAGGCAATAACGACACCCATTGGCACACTTGCTCTGCTGATAATCCCGATAACCTTTGATTTATGCCTGACGGCCATCAAGACAGGAACGGCCATAAAAACAAGGTAGGCGCCTGCACTGTATGAATTGAGCAGCGTAAATCCCATAGTCCAGTCAACGTAGACCAAGGCTGGGATCGCCAAGATAAATACTAATCTTCTCGCTAGCGTCTCAGATTCGGTAGAGGTTTCAGCCGCTTTGCTGTCCATGGTGAGTCTCCTGAGGTACTTTGACCTCAGTATCTCACAGCTGAGCCGGGCGGGAGACCGTTGTCCAAAATCGCCTGGAGCGAGTCTGAGCGGCTACAGTGACAATATTCGCGAAGGGAATAAGACCCCCGGGGTGCCAATTCGACCCCCCTTCGATCTGCAGGTCCTCAGGTCCAGTTACAGGAATAGTTACAGGAATTTAGTCACGGCACCCATAAATCATTGATCTTAAAGACCAAAAATAGGGGCTTTTAGGGGTTGTGGTGCCCAGGGGGGGGAGTTGAAATAATTTCATAAAATACTGAATTATAATGATATATAACTATTTAAAAGCTTCTGGTGTTACTTTCAGTGTTACCAAACCTTTAGAAAATCGCATCGTTACCCTAGCCATTTCTGAAACCAAGACGAATGAGGATGATGGCCCCAGTCAGAAGGGGCGGGGGGCTTATGTGCACTTCTAAGGATGATCGTAACAACTCACTTTTGCATGAGCTAATTTTTTTAAAAAAAGCGGTTTTCCACTCCAAATTTTACATCTAAGACGATAACCTATACAACATTCTGTAGTGCGTAGACTGTACTCTAAACGGAATGGAATCAAATACATACGAATAGCTGTTCCATAGGTGGATTGGGGTAACCGAGATGAATGAATATTGGCAGAAGTGGAAACACCGTAATGTGGCCAAAGTTGCGGCAGCCTACGCCGCTTTAAGTTGGTTTCTCCTTCAAGCTCAAGAGGCAATACTCCCAACGATTGGAGCACCAATATGGGTAGCACAAACTCTCCTTTTCCTTATGTTAGTCGGTTTTCCCATTGCCTGTGTCATTGCATGGGCTTCTGATGTTAATTCTCAAATTGAAAGAGCTGAATCTCAATCAGAGACTGAATCCTCGAGAGATCTCCCGTTAGCTAAGCATCAAGCCAAAAGATCGCTTTGGCTGGGGCTTCCAATCGTACTAGTGATAGCTTTGTTTGCTTTCTACATATCACCTTATGTCTTCGATTTTGAACCAAGAGCTCAGCGCACTGAATTAATACCAACCAGATCGGTTTCAATGGATGAAACTCAAAGCCCTAGGTTTGAACTTAATATTGGTGACACTGGTACAAGCGAGTGGGGGCTTACTACGGAAATAGCGATTTCGCCAGATGGACGATATGTCGCTTTTACGAGAAATGCTGATGGCGCCGGTGAAGTCTTAGTGCGAGACCTTTTAAGAAATGGGTCTACCAATAAGCTTGCTGAATACAGATGGGCAACTGATGTACATGGGATATTGAATTTTTCAGAAGATGGAGAATGGGTTGCATATTTTGACTCAGGAATTCTCAAACGAGTTCGGGTAGCTGGGGGTGCCTCTCAGGACATTTTAAGCACTACCCTTGGCAGAACCAGTGGATACCATCTCTTGAGTGATTCGCTGACCTTCACTGGAGCCGAAGATTTCGTTGAGCAATTGAACTTTGTTACTGGTGAGCGCTCAGTGGTCGAGGGGTTTGACCAGCTTGACACTTCGCTAGTCTACCGCTGGCCACAACAATTGCCGGACGGAAAAACTATAATGGTATCGGCCGCATCTAATGTGGCTAATTCCGAGTCGGTGATTTTACTGTTTGATAAAGAAAGTTCTCAAGCAGCTGAATTAATCACAAATGCCGTTAATGCCCGATATGTTGTTCAAACTGGTCACATTGTTTTCATGAGGGACTCTGCATTATGGGCAGTGCCCTTTGATCTTGATACGCAGCTAACCGTCGGCCCCGAAACGAAAGTCGTCGATAACGTGCAGACTAACGGTATTCTTGGGAGTGCAGGCTATGCATTCTCAGAGCGTGGCAGGTTGGTATATTTAGAAGGGGGTGACGTAGCTGTCGCCACCGCTGAACTCAAACTGGACGTGTTAACACGCGCAGGTGAGATTGTCTCCACTTTAGATACTCGAGGCCGAATCGGCCAACTTGATATTTCGCCGGATGGCGCCCAGCTATCCTTTACGAGGTATGAAAACGCCGAGTCAGATATATGGGTTTATAACCTTGATCAATCAATTCCGGGCCGCAGAACTTTTGACGGAAATTCAGCAAGAGCAAGATGGGCAGATTCCTCCACAATATTTTTTAATGTTTTTTCAGAGACACGCGGTTTAAACGGCATTTGGACTTTAGTTGCGGATGGTTCTTCTGCGCCTGCACCATTTTTGGCAGACCCGGATTTATTTTCAGGGGCGGCCACACAACTTATGTCCGTCTCGCAGACAGATGGTAGGCTGTATTATTTTTCTGGCGCAGCTCAGATAGGGCAGGGTTCTCACTACTCAGTTGATCTCTCTGGTGAAGAAGAGACGACGATTACAGAAATTGATGTTACGCCGAATGTTGAAGATGTTTGGTGGTCTAGACTTGAGGTGTCGCCAAACGGTAAGTGGATAACTTACGTGAGCAACGAGTCTGGCTCGAACCAAATTTACGTGCGTCCTTACCCAGAAATTTCGGGCGGGAAGTTTCAAGTAAGTGCCCTAGATGCCGTCAGCCCAGTCTGGTCGGAAGATAGCAAGGAAATATTTTTCAGGTCAGGGAATCAGTTCTTTTCGGCAAGCTATGAAGAGGTTTTTTCTGAGTCGCGTGCATTCATTGACTTGAAGGATCCAGAATTTCTCTTTGAACATTCGATAGTAGAAAACCACCTCACTTTCCCCGGTTATGTCCATGACGCTTCTTCTGACAATTTTATAGTATTGTCCACAACTGATGACGGAAACTCAGCTTTCCAGGAAGCTTCTTATTCCGGGGAGACAACGCTCACGGTAATTGAAAACTGGTTTGCTGAGTTAGAGTCGTTGTCTCCAAGGCTTCAATAGCATTCGCACCAAATCTCTTTTGCCTTTCAAAACTATAACTTTACTAGCTGCTTGTTTAGGTTTTTCTATGGACGACCGCCAACGTCTTTAACCAACTCCACCGCTAGACCTCCGTTCATCGATTTCATCAAACAGAAACACAGTCACCATCTTCCGCACATGACTGGCCAAAGATATGTCTTCGGGTTTGTCTGGTAGCACCCGTATGTAGAAGAAATCACGCCAGTTGTTCCAGCCGTCTTCGTAGGCTAGGACTTCAAGTGCTTGCCAGTATTCACGCTCCAAAGCTAAACAGCTTCGCCCGCTGTCTAGGTCAATGTGACGCTGTTCTAAGTATCGTTTCAGCATTATTCAGCGCATTCATCTGGAAGCGATTCTAAAAATGCTCCGAATGCTGGGTCAGCATTAACAGGCATGAAATCACGAAGGTGACATTCAGATTTTCTAGTCTTAGCAAAAATCAGGCTCTGCTCCCAGGTGTCAGCGGACAATAAACCCAGATTGTTTTGGAAAAAGTTATTTTGCAAAGAGTTCCACCGATACAGCTGCAACATACCTCTAGCTAGCTTCTGATCATCAGTCATTTCCTCCCATTCCAGAAACCGGACTTTTGCCACATCGATGTTTCCCTGGAAAGGCGTAAGTAGCTCCTGTGCTCTCAGTTCTGCTCTGGCTTGTTGCTGGGCGCCTATCGCAATTAGCTGGGATTGTCGCATCTCCAATCCAACAAAAATCAGACCACCTAGAAGCCCAACCATTCCCAATAATTGAATCCATGTATCTAAGCTAACTCTTTTCAATTCTGTACCCCTCTATATGAGCCAAGATTGATAGCTTCGACTAATGGGGCGAAAATTTCACCTCTACCTTGAAGCCTTTGTTTGAACAACGGGCGGTCATAACAGGTAGAATCACCCTGAGACTTGGCTATATCTAATCTGACTTGCATCTTCTCTTGGTTTGCAGAGTAAAAGTCTTGCTCCCAAGCAGAAGCCAGCGCGAAAATCTGATTCGCACATAGATTAAAAAACACTACTTCCTCTTTCTCTGTAAGTGTGTAACCTGCCGAGCCTTTAACCCATATGTCAATGTTGTCGATTATTTCTCTTCTTACCTCCAGAGAATTGATGAAGGCCCTATCTGAAGCTTCCATCCTCGCTAAGTTATTACTTTCCTCCATAACTATATAATTTTGTTGAAGCTCGAGAAGTACAGCGATTAAGGAGCCAATAATGCCTATTGTCCCTATTGCATTAGTTGCCGCTGCAAACGTAATTCCTGTGGTTATTTTTGAAGACATATGCGGTATCTCACCTATTCGATGCATTCATCAGGTAGAGTTTCTAGATATTCAGTGAATGCAGTTTCCAAGTAATTTTCATCGTATAACTCTCTCGACGAGCAGTTATTCCAACTCTGAAGAATCCGCGCAGCAATAATTTCCCACTGACTATCGGATATGAATCCTTCTTCATATTGGAAAAGCGTATTTTGTTGCATTTGCGTTGCCCATTCCCAATGCATTTCCCGAAGGAAACTTTCTTTTGGTGACAGCTGACTGAGCGACTTACCACGCGAGTTTGCAATTGCTTCAGCCTCCCCTGTAAGAAATGCCAAAGCCCTATCAGTATTCTGCTCTGACCTTCGCTGCTCCATGTCTGCGAGTGCTATGCGTTGCGTTTGCCGTAATTCCAAGCCAACAAAAATCAACGAACCAATTACTCCAAGTACGCCAAGGAAATTGGCTACTCCTGTGAATGATATTGCTACGGGTATTTTTGAAGACATCGGGGCTTTCCTTTATTCAGCGCATTCGTCGGGGAATGATTCTATTACCGCAGTAAAACCATCAGGCATGTACCTCGAGCGTGAAGTATACAAGTCTCTCAAGTCGCATCTGTTGTACCAATCTTGGAATGCTCGCAGTTTTGCCTGCCAAACAGCTTCGTCCATCAGGCCCTGCATATATTGAAAGTAGTCGTTTTCATATAGGAACCACGAGGAATGATACGTATTCCTTCGAGCGATTAAATCCTTGGAGTAGCCGTACTCGAGGTTGTTTTCAAGCATGAAGGACTGCCAATCCAACCCAGAGGCTGTATATGTGTCGAAATTTAGGAGGATTGCGTTAGTCCTTTGTTGCTGCGCATTCGCGAGTGCAATCTTCTGGTTCTGCTGAAGTTCCATCGCGACAAACATCAGAGAACCAATTACTCCAAGTACACCAAGAGAATTGGCAACTCCAGTAAATGATATTGCTACGGGTATTTTTGAAGTCATCTAATCTACTCCTGAACCTTTTTTTCTACTTTCAATCATGGCTTTCCATTCAGGAGGATAAAGTCGTTCTACTAAACCTAAATCTTCCCATTTTTCATAGATTCCCATACTGACGATGTCATCAAGCGTCCTTTCCAATGCGATTTTGTCTAGAAAGCCCTGTTTATACTGGTAAAATTGACTTTCCATCCGCCATTGGGCGGACGTCTCCCAGGCTCTCACTCTGCGTAATTCAGTTTCTGTCAGAGCATCAGCGCCAAGACTTGTTGCCTTACTCAGTATTTCAGCCAGGTCACCTGACAATGCAAGATTTCGCTGGGCTTGCTGCATTTCACTCAGGCGTGTTTGATATGCATTCGTCGTCGCAAGTTTTTTATTCTGTCTGAGTTCTAAACCGACAAAAATCAAAGAGCCAATAATTCCAACCACACCAAGGAAATTGGCCACTCCAGTAAATGAAATTGCTGCGGGTATTTTTGTGGGCATTTCTACACCTCTGTCAGATATGGGCGGTCAATTATTAACTTGGTGAAACTTCGATTCCTACTCTTTTACGGCTTCTTCGAGAGCCATCACCAGTGGCAAGTACATCTCTCCCCTAGTGCGTATGCTTTCCCTGAGTTCGGGGTAAACCTTGTTGCAAGCTGATTGACCCCAGAGGGTTCCAGCCTGAGATAAGCGAGAATTAATTTTTTCAGCATTTCCACTATAGAAATCCGCTTCATATAAATTGCCTAGGTTGAAGATGTAACTCCCGCATAATATCCGAAAAACAGCTTCTTCAGTTTCATCAAGACTTTCCATCTTAGAGCCTTTCACCCATATCTCGATATTCTCTAGCTGCTGTTGCCGAACCGCAGTGCTGCCCACAAAAGCGTTATTTGCTGCTTGAATCCTGGCAAGGTTGTTACTTTCAAGTAGGGACTGCTGATTTTGGTTAAGCTCAAATGCAACTAGGAGCAAAGATAAGAAGACAGCAAAATTAGGCGCATTTTTTAAAAATGCTAGATTCTTCATTGTTCGATTACCTCACCCTCTAATGTTTCAGATTCTTTACCGATTACACTTACGTTTATCGTAATTTTCTCTCGATTATCAAACTGCTTATCAAAAGTGCTTATGGGAAGAATCCTATCCATAAGTATCTTCTGAGCTGCCGTTTGATTCTTGTGATTGTCATCCAGCGCAGCACTAACGACCTTCTCAAGCACCTTGGTAACGCCTGGATGTGAAGGCAAGGCTTCGTAGGTGATGATGTAAAGACGCTAATTACAGGGATCTTGGAGGGACAATAAATAGTCCCTAAAAGGCGCTTCTAAAGCTTCCATTTGGTATATGTGCCTTGTGCTGCAATCTCGCCACTGATCCTCAATACGAAAGGCCACAACCTCCCACTGTTCTTCTGTCAGAAGTCCCATTCTGTATTGAAAATAATTATTCGTCTGAATGTCCGTTTGCCATCGTAGCATCTGATTGCGTGCAAATTTTTCAGCTTCGCTTAGCTTCTCGTATGGAGTCGAAGTGATTTGATGCCCTAATTCCCATTGGCCCTCAAGCCAAATATTTCTTCTTGCAAGCTGGCTTTGACTTCTCGCATCCACTTGTGAAGCGATAGCAATTTTCTGTGTTTGCCTCATTTCTAGACCCACAAATATGAGTGAGCCGATAATTCCCACCATGCCTAATAATTGAATTAAGTCTTGTATATCTAACTTTCTCATTACTCAATTACCTCCCCTTCAATAGCCTCTTTTTCAGGCCGTATAGTATTAATCACAATATTTATCTTCTCACGGCTATCTACCGCTTTTTCAAAGGTGCTGATAGGCAGAATACGATCCATCAAGATCTTTTGAGCTGCCGTTTGATTCTTGTGTGTGTCATCAAGGGCTGTTCTAACGACCGTTTCTATGACCGTAGGAACGTCTGGATGCTCCAAGAGTGTTTGCTTTAACTCTAGTTGTCTAGCCCGCATGCCTGCTGGCCTGCCACGTTTGACGGGTGTTTTACTCATGATGTGTCATGTCCTATTATTCAGTCAATTGATTGGAGTCCAGCATGATTCAAACTCTTAAAAAATATCGTTTCTGGGTTTTTTCGGCACTGGGTCTGTTGAACATTGGCCTAAACATTCAAGGTGTGGAAATGCCTTTCCCAATTGATAGTCTTTATCTTCCCTTGTTTCTGCTGGCAGTGATGTCAGTTCCTGACAACTTGGGTAAAGAAGAAGAGTAGCCGTAGGCACCTATTCAGACTCACCCTCCTTCGGTACACCAGCCAACGGGCAATGATTCCAGTACTGGCTCCTGCTTTTGGCCGCCGAAAGGCTCTGACTTAAATTTCATGTGCTTCTCCTTTTTCAAAATAAAGTGCTACAAGTGTTACAACCATCAATAAACAGTCTGTAAGCATGATGTTTACTGCAATTGCTCTGCTTCACTTATGTGTTCGTGATGTGCATCAAACGTGTTCGCAAATGTTGCTTCAGGCTCGTCTGTCACACATGTCACGCTTTTAACAGATTTTTTTGGAACTTCTTGCTCGTCAGGCCAAGGTATTTTGCAATTCAGGTACTTCTCAAACTCTTGCCGGCAGACATCAAGCGGAGGCCAAATCAATCCTCTGCGATTGTCCACACCAACTCTCTGCTGGTCTCGCTTTGCCGAAGGAATAACTTCCAAGATGTGACTGGTTATATATTTGTAAGACATAGGCTTGTGCTTGCGAGCATTCGGATAAAAGTCTAAGAACTCCTCTTTAAATTGCTCAGTCCGAATAAAGGCTCCTTTAGTCAAATCCATCGGAGTCAGCTTATTGAATGAACCAGCCTCTAAAATATCTAAAATAAACGTGTCAAGTGGTTCAAGTGATGCAATCTTCTGCTCAGTATGCTCGCTGGTAATTGGCCGATTACGAACATTAAAGTTTGAGAGGTCTAAATTCTTCAGTTCATACACGAATGCAGGCAGCGTTTTAGCGTCTTTTAACGAAGCATGTAGCTGATTGAAATACTGATGGTCTTGCTTGCGTTCATCAGAGATTTCAAAAAAGCAGAAGCGTCGGTCGTCGCGTTCTGTATTAGCGAAGTGTCTGTCGTTAGTTACTGCGATTAGACGGTGACAAGGCTTGATGCTTCTCGCC
>Ga0255757_10006309_pt1 | contig 10296 bp, 7 predicted proteins | sample 071ome_27_FD_179957 | JGI IMG/M metagenome (GOLD analysis project Ga0255757, IMG submission 179957) | Coastal salt marsh microbial communities from the Groves Creek Marsh, Skidaway Island, Georgia - 071409AT metaG (version 2) | ecosystem: Environmental > Aquatic > Marine > Intertidal zone > Salt...
CCAGTCGGTCATCTCGGTCTCGCCTTCGACCTGAGAATAGATCGCCCACTGTTCGCCGTGATCGTGCGGGTTGCTCTTCTTCGCACCGATATAGACATGGGCCAGGATGCAGAACCCGAAATCTGGATCCTCGTAAATGACCTTGCGCTCTTCCTGATTTGGGCCGAAATGCGTCGCGACGAAATCGTCATCGAGGCACGCCTTGGAGATGAAACCGCGCATTTTTTCGCGGCCTTCGGCATTGTTGCCCAGTTCCTTCAGAGCCGCGTTGCAGTCGGCGCCAAGCTGTTCGATTGTGTAAGCCATGATCTGACCCTCCTATTCTGCTGCAGAAAATCTCGGGAATTCCGATAACTGATTATGCCAGATTTAGCCCCTTTGCGGAAGGGGATTGCCCTAATTTACCTGATGGCGAAATAAGGTTCGCTGGCGCCGGTCAACCGGAAGCCGGCTACTTCGAAAACACCTTCTTCAGAAGCTCCGTCGTCCGTTTGGCCGGGTTCTCGCGGATCGCGGCTTCCTCCCGACCGAGATAAAGGAACACCCCGCCAATTGCCTTGTCCAGCACATGATCCGTCAGGTCGGCCTTCACATCGGGAACGAAAGGCAAAGTCTTGTACTGTCCGATCATCCGGTCATAGGACGCGACGGCGCAGACGCTGGAAAGTTGGCTGTTGACGATCGGCTTCATCTCGGTGGCCAGCGGCGACGACATTTTTGAGCGGAAATACTGTGTCGCCGAGTCCTTGGGCCCGTTGAGGATCTTCCGTGCGTCATCGATACTCATGGAGGTAATCGCATCGCCGAACAGCTTCTGCGCTTTCGGCACCGCCGCTTCCGCCGCGCGATTGAGGCGCAGTTCGAGGTCCTTGCCCATTGCGCCCATGCCGACGCGATCTAGCATCGACTGAACCTTGCGCAGCGACTCAGGCAAGGGGATGTGAACGTCAGGCGATGCGTTGAACCCGTCGGACCGCCCCAGCGTTCCGACCACGCGGTCCGCGCCGACCCGCAAAGCTTCCTTGAGACCAGAGGCGATCTCGCCTGTGGACAGCGAAGCCGCTCCCCCGCTGGAGCCGCTACTGGATCCGCCGAGACCTTTCAGCATATCGCGCCCGCGCTCCAGGAATCCCTGAGCGGAGACGCCCCCACCGAGCATGGGTATGATTACGGCTATCGCCATACAAGTTTTCAAGTGCTTCATTTTCGCTCCTCTTTCATGGGTTTTCGTCAGGCCCCACCTGTCGCCCCCACGAGATGATCTTCAAGCAGTGCGTTAAACCGCTCGGGATATTCCAGATAGATCATATGCCCGATATCGGGAATGGTCTCACGCCGAATGCCTGGCATGGCGTCGGCGATTTCGTCCACCATGACGCCAGCCGCCGTTGAATCGCGTTCGCCGGAAACAATCATGGCGGGGATGCGCGGCTTCGACGTCCATTCGAAAATATTGGCATGGCGCAGCGAACGGAACTGCCGCAGATAACCTTCCTGCGGGATCGCCGCGGTCAGCTCTATCCCCCTGGCCAGCACGCCGGGAGCGGCGTCCGGTGCGCAGCTTTGCGGCACGTGGTGTTCCGCATATTTCTGCATACCGAGCGAACGCACCAGCTCGAACCGCTCGTTGATGCCCTGCTCGCGTTCTGCCGGTTCGATGACACCGCCGCCGATCACCGGCTGGGCCAGCGTCAGAGACAGAACCTTGTCGGGAAAGGCGCGGTGGAAACCGGTCACCATGATCCCGCCATAGGAATGGCCGACAAGGTGCGCCTGTTCGATATCCAGCGAGTCGAAAAACGCGCCCATCGCCATGACGTAATCCGCGACCGATGGAAGGTCGGTATCGAAGGGCTCCGACTCGCCGTAGCCCGGCGCGTCCCAGCCGATCACGCGGTAGCGGTCGGAAAAGCGGTCGTACTGGGTTTCCCAGTTAACCGAGCCGCAGCCCATCCCGTGGACGAAGAACAGGACAGGCCCTTCACCGATTTCCCGATAGGAAATGCTGAGCCCGGCGGCGCCGGTGCGTTTCAGCTCCGGCAGCGCCATCTATTTCAGGCCGATCATGGTCAGCAGCCTGTGCCAGAACCCGCCGCCGCCGGCCGCCGAGACGTCGCCGCCTTCGATCTGTGCGCAGAGCCGGCTGAAGAACTGATTGACCACCATCTTCGATGCGCCTTCGAGCATACGTCCGCCGATAGAGGCGACCTTGCCGCTGATTTCGACGCGGAAGTCGTAGGCGACTTTCGTTCCATCGCCATCCGCCGAAAGCACCACATGGCCGGAGCCACGCGACGAACCAAGCGGCCCGTCGAGACCGCCTGACAGCGTCGCAGACTTAGGCGGTTGGAGATCGGACAGCGCCACCTCGGCAACGAACCGCCCCTTGACCGGCCCGACGCCCAGCGTGACGTCGGCGCGGTATCTGTTTTCGCCGATAAGGTCCAGCTTGTGGCAACCGGGGATGACTGCGGCCAGCTTTTCGGGATCGAGCAACGTGTCCCAGACCTGCTGCGGCGACGCGGGCACACGTGTTTCGCCGGAACCGGTCAGCGCCTTGTCTCCATCGGCGGATTTCGAGTCCGCCACAGGCGCGCGCCCCTCGGGCGGCGCCGGTTCCTCGCCATGGATCAGCGCCGACAGCTTCGCCGGCATAAGGGGAAGCTGGATATCGTCGATCCCGAGCGCATCGCACACCGCATTGGCGATGCAGACCGGCGTCGACATGCAGTTGCCTTCCGCCGCGCCCTTGGCGCCCAGCGGTGTGAAGGGTGACGGGCTCTCGATGTGATAGAGCTCCGGTGTCGGCACCTCCATCGTCGTCGGCACCAGATAATCGGCAAAGGTCCCAGTCAAGAAGCTGCCGTCATCGGCATAGCAGAACTCCTCGTACATCGCCGCTCCAACGGCCTGGGCGAACGAACCGTAGACCTGCCCTTCGACCAGCATCGGATTCATCATTGCACCCGCATCGTGCATGGTGACGTACTTGTCGATGCGGATTTCCGCGGTGTCGGGATCGATCTCGATGCCGCAGAAATCGAACACGAAGCCGTAGGTCAGCGACGTATTGATCCGGTCCCTCTCGTCAGGCGTCTCCAGCTCTTTCGGCGACCAGCTCGCCGTTTCGCGAAGTCCTCCCTCTTCCCCGTCGGGAAGCTGGTTGGGCGACCAGTGGGTCCCGCCGGCAATGCGCCGGAAGTTGAGCTTGTTATCGGGATTTTCACGATCGAAAATGTTGCCGCCGCCCATCTCGATCTGCTCGACCGGAATATTCAGCAGCGGTGCGGCAATCCGGATCAGCTTTTCGCGGACTTTCTTCGCCGCCATCTGCGCCGCAACGGCCGTGCCTGGCGAAAACCGGCAGGAATATGTACCGGCGGCGATCGACCACGGATCCTTGTGGGTATCGTGCTCGGTATTGACGCGGATATCTCCCGGTCGAATGCCGAGCTGGTCGGCGACGATCTGCGCCAGAACGGTGCCGTGCCCCTGGCCCTGCGGGGTGGTGTCGCTGGTGACGCTGACCGAGCCGAGCGCATCGACGTTGACGGTCGCCATCGACACCGCGCCGTCCTGCGAACCGCGCTTCGCGCGTTCTTCCGCAGGAACGATGGTCGACAGATACCCCATATTGGACATGCCGGGCTCGACCACCGCAGCGTAGCCGATGCCGTAAAGCTTGCCCCCGGCGCGCGCCTCGTCGCGCTTCTTCAGCAACGCGTCCAGCCTGCCTTCCTTCTTCGCAACCTCGACGGCCCGCGGATAGTCGCCTGAATCGTAAAGCGCGCCAGCCGGTGTCTTGTAGGGAAACACATCCGGGCCCAGCAGGTTCTTCTCGATAACCGCCAGCGGATCGAGCCCCATCTCGACCGCGACCTTATGCATCAGCCGCTCGATGGCGTAATACATCTGAGGCCCGCCGAAACCGCGCACCAGCCCGGCCGGCGTCTTGTTGGTCATCACCAGACGATTTCGGCAATAAAGATTTTCAAGCTTGTATGCGCCGGTCAGCGCGCCGTGCATCCGGTACAACGGTCCAGGCATCGGCGAGCTGATCGATCCGCATGCCCGTGACAGTGCCATCGTTCATAACCGCCGCCTCGATCTCGACGATACGGTTCGGCGCGGACGATGCGGCAGTCAGATGCTCGAGCCGGTCCTCTACCCATTTTACTGGCCTGCCGACGATCTTCGAGCACAGCCCCATCAGCACGATATAGGGCAGCACTGCCTGCTTGACCCCGAAACTGCCGCCCGAATTGGCAGGCGTCCGCAGCCGGACGTTCGATTCGGGCACACGGAAGGCCCGCGCCATCACCGGGTGTCCGGTATAGGGGCCCTGGAAGTTCGAAAACACGTCATAGACGTTGTCATCGGCCTGGTATTCCACCAGCGCGACAAAGCCCTCGATGGGCGTCAGCGAATTGCGCGGATAGTGGATCGACAGGCTCACCGTTTTATCGGCCTCGGCGAACGCCCGGTCGGGATCGCCATAGGTGAACTCCCGGTCCGACATCACGTTCGTGCCGGCATCGGGATGGATCAGCGGTGCTTCGTCTTTCGACGCGGCCAGCGGATCGATGACATGCGGCGTGACGCTGTACTCGACATCGATAGCATCGAGCGCATCCTCGGCCACAGCCTCGCCGACAAACCTCACCCGGTCGATCGCCAGCGCCCATTCGTTGAGCGGCTGTTTGACGATGACGAGATAGGGATCGGAGATCGCCTGGATATCCTTGCCGGTCAGGACGGCGCGGACGCCGGGCATAGCCTGCGCACGGGAAACATCGATGGAAACGATATCGGCGGACGCGTGGGGCGACCGCAAAACCGCGGCATGCTGCGTCCCCGCCGGCACGGGATAATGATCGGCGAACCGCGCCCGCCCGGTGAGCAGGCGCGCATCCTCGAAGCGCTCCACCGACTGGCCAACATATTTCTCCGGGGCATCTTTCTCAGCAACTGCCTGTTCAGCCATTTTTCGGTCTCCCTGTCACCAGCCTCAGCCGATGCCTTTTTCGCTGAGGAACGAGAACATCGCCTGGCGGCACTCCTCGGGCTTCTGGATCTGCAGCAGATGTCCGGTATTCGGGATGCATTCGTATACGTAGTTACCGTCTTCGGCGAGCGCACGGTTGGCGTATGCGGGGCCCGGCGCGCCCTTGGCTTCCGGATCGCAGGCGATCAGCTTCACCGGCCCGCCGAGCTGGTCGTAGCTGGGCCAGAGGTTGAGCGTCATCGCCTGCATGTAGATCGACGCCTCGAACTCACGCGGACAGGCCAGCACCCAATCTCCGGTTTCTTCGTCCTGTCGCAGCACCGATTTCGCCATCAGCTCATGCGCGCCGTCGACCCAGGTCGAATGGCCGCGCGTATCCTTGTATTGCTGGGCAAGCTCCATCGGGTCCTTGAATGAATTCGGCCGCTGCATGGCCCAGTCGTGCAGCCGATGCTCGAACACATCCATGCGCTCATATTCGCGGTGTCCGGCGGGTGGCACGTTGGGCGGATCGAACAGGAACAGCGCGTCCCATTTGAATCCCAGCTCGCAGGCATGTTTCATCGCCGTGCGACCCGACATTGAATGGAAGATGCCGATACTGGTTCTCTCGCCGCAGCGTGCGGTGACTTCACGCAGCACCCGGTCGAGATCGAGCGTCATCTGGGCGTAGTTGTGCATCGGCAACCCTGTGACCGCGAGCGGGTTCTGCCCGTGATTGCGAAAATCGAACAAGCACATTTCGTACTCGTCGCAAAGCGGTCCCCAGAATGGAAAATACCCGTCGGCAGCGAACCCGTTCCCGTTGCCGAGAAACATTCGGGCACCGTCGGGATTGCCATGCATGCGAACGCGGATCGTCGCGCCATCCCCCATGGTCAGGTCAAACTGTTCGCGCGGCTGGGGGACTTCGAAAGACATTCTGAAATACCTCTAACTGGGTTGCGTTCGAATGCCCGTGGTGTAAACCAAAGGAGCGGGGAAATCGACCCCTTCCCGCCCCGCGCCAGCGGAGATTCCCGCCATAATGTCGTTTCGCCTCCTCGTCACGTTGAGCTGTATCACGCTGGTGCTGAACACGATGGCATTCATGACCATCACGCCGGTACTGCCGGTGCTGTTCGACGAATGGCGTCTCAGCGAAACCCAAGCGGGGCTGCTCGGCGGCGCATTCTTCGTCGGCTACGTGACGGCCGTGCCGGTTCTGGTAACGCTGACCGACCGGATCCTGCCAAAGAAAATTTATATCTTTTCAGGCATCCTTGGCACAGCAAGCTGTTTCGGCTTCGCCTTTCTGGCCGACGGCCTGTGGAGCGGGTTCCTGTTCCGCGTCCTCACCGGAATTGGCGTCGCCGGGACCTATATGCCGGCGCTAAAAGCACTGGCCGACGATCTGGAGGAGCCTCAGCGCAGCCGGGCGACCACCTACTACACGTCGGTCTACGCCATCGGCACGGCGGCATCGGTGCTGTCGGGCGGACTGTTCACCGACTGGTTCGACTGGCACTGGGCCTTCGCCGTCGCCGGTATCGGGGTCTTTACCGGGCTTGTCCTCGGCACCTGGGCCTTACCCGACGGAAAGACCGCCGCAATCCCGGCGACGCATTTCGCCGGGTTACTTCGGGTGTTTCGAAACCGGGCAGCGATGGCGAATATCGCATCCTATTTCGGCCATCTCTGGGAGGTTTTTTCCAACAGGGTCTGGATCGTCACCTTTCTGGTGTTTGCCGAGACCTCTCGTGAAGGAACTTTCTTCGTCTCGACGGCGTTGCTCGCGACTCTGGTAGCGCTGGCCGGCGTGCCTGCGGCAATGATCTGCGGCGAGCTCTCCGTCCGGCACGGGCGCGAAATTCTGATCCGGTTCAGCATGATCGCTTCCATAACGGTCGGTATTGCCGTCGCCTTCACGACCGGAGGGCCGCTCTGGCTGATCGCGGCGCTGGCGCTGGCCTATGGCATGACCGGCTATTCCGACACCGGCACCATCAACACCGCAACCGTAGCCGTAGCGGAGGACGACGTGCGCGGCGCAACCATGGCGGTTCATGCCTGCGTCGGGTTCACCGGCGGCATTCTAGGCTCTTTGGCCATTGGGGCGACGCTAGAAGCGACAGGAGGTAAGGACTCGGCAGATGCCTGGACGTATGCTCTCCTCCTCATGGCTGCGGGGTCGGCGTTCGGGCTGATCGTGCGGCTGATCGCCGGGCGCGACCATTTGCCGGCCCTTTCGGACTCCAAGGAAAAGCAATAGGATTCCGAAAGTTCAGAACCGAAATCAGGGGGGAGCGCCATGCCTTTCCGTCCAGCAGAACGCATCCGGCAGCCCGCCGAACCGATGAAGCCCATCGTCGACCCGGCCGGGTGGTATCCGGCAGATCTGGAAGCGAACGACGACTGGATTTACGAGCTGTCCGAGACCGAGGCCAGCGAGATACGCGACGCCGTCGCAGCAATCGAGGCCAGCGGGAAGAACATCAAGGACATCCGCAAGGAAGACTTTCAGCTGCCGACGCTCGATGAAGGGCTCGCCGCCCTTTACGACGAGCTCAACGAAGGGCGCGGATTCTTCCTTCTGCGGGGGGTTCCGATCGCCGAAATGACCAAGCATCAGGCCGGTATCGCCTTCTGGGGCATCGGCACCCGGTTCGGCCGGACCGTTTCGCAGAACGCCAAGGGGCATCTGATCGGCCACGTGAAGGATTTCGGGGGCGACTACAACGACCCCAAAGTGCGCGGCTACCAGACGAACGTGCAGATGAGCTACCACACCGATCAGTGCGACTATGTCGCGCTTCTCTGCATGCATCCCGCGAAATCGGGCGGGGCAAGCCGCATCGCCAGTACCGTGACGCTCTATAACGAGATGCTGAAGACCTGCCCCGATCTGGTGAAAGAGCTTATCAACGATTTTTACCTGACGCGGCACGGCGAAATTCCGCCGGACGAGCCGCCCTGGTACAAGCTGCCGGTCTTTTCCTTTCATGATGGCTATTTTTCGGGCCGCGGACCCGGCGTACACCTGACCAAGGCACAGGACCTCCCGGGCGTACCGCCGCTGACCGAAAAGCAGTGGGAGGCAATCAGGGCGTTTCGCTCGATGGTTGGGGAGAACCATTTCGACATGGACTTCCGGCCCGGCGACATCCAGATCCTGCAGAGCCACGTCACTGTCCATACAAGAACACAGTTCGAGGACTGGCCGGAGGTTGAACGCAAGCGGCATCTGATGCGGCTCTGGCTGCTCGATAAGAACGGCCGGCCGCTGGCGCCGGGTTTCCGCGAAAATATCAGCGGCATCGAAGTCGCGGGCATCGAGCTGACCGCGCCGGTCGACAACCTCGTCGCAGCCTGACCTTTCCGGTTAGCGGTCGTAAGCGTTACGATCCGTCCCTACCGAGAAAAGGAGGACCGTCATGGCCGGAACCGAGCGCACGCTGGCGCCCAAGGGACGAGACATCGTTCTCGATATCAACGGACGCAGCGTTTCCGCCTTCTACGCGCTACACCATAGTGGCGCAGGACCGGGGCTCCTGCTGATCGCGGATGCAACCGGTCTCGATGCCGGCATGAAGGCACGCGCCGAGCTGTTCGGTGAAGAAGGCTATTCGGTGCTGGCGGTAGACGCCGGCCTCCCTTTGGCAGACATTGCCGCCGTCGCGGAAGCGCTACGCGCCATGCCGGAGACCGAAGGCGACATCGCCGTCATCGCACATGGCGACGGCGCAACGCTAGCCTGCAGGGCGGCCAGGGATGCCGGGTTCAAGGCGCTGGTCGCCTTCGACCCTGAGGACCTCGCCGACAACCCCGAACTGCTTGCAGACCTCCCCTGCCCCTACGTGCTTCAGTTCGGTACGAAAGACGCGCCTGACGCTGCCAAATCTGCGGAAACACTCCGCAACGCCATGAATCGCAAAGACGGCTCGCGTATCTTCGAATGGGAAGAAGGGGTACCCGGTTTTACCTTGCGGCACAGGGAGACTTTCGACGCAATTGCGGACGACCTGGCCCATACCCGTACGCTGGAGCTGATCCGTCGGGTCCTGGGTCCGTATTACGATTTCGTCTCCCTGTTCGCCGAACACGTCTATCACGAGTTCACCACCCGCGATGTCGACGCCACCATGGCGACCATGATCGACGAACCCTATGTCAATCACGTGCCGACGCTGGCGGGCGGGGTCGGGCACGACATGCTCAAACGGTTCTACAAATATCATTTCGTCGACCAGAACGCGGGCGGGCGCGACCGAACGCGGCTGTCCTACACGATGGGCCCCAACCGTGTCGTGCTGGAGACCTACACCAAATTCCGCCACGATTCCGTGATCGACCGGTACTTCCCCGGCATAGAGCCGACCGGCAAGGAGGTCGAGATCGTCACAGTAATTATCGTGAAGTTTCGCGGCGACAAGGTGTGCCACGAACATCTCTACTGGGACCAGGGATCGGCGCTGAAGCAGATCGGCGTTCTGGATTCGGGCGACCTGCCGCTCGCCGGGCCGGAAGCGGCCCGCAAAGTGCTGGACCAGACACTGCCATCCAACATCTTCATGCAGGAAGCGTGGCGAACCAGCGAAGGGAAGCCCACCTAGAGAACCGGGTCGATCGGGGTGAGAATTTTGACACCTCTCCGGAGGCGGTTGGGACACACTGTTCCCGTGCGGTTGCGGCCGGGAATCGTGCTAATTTTCACGTTGCTGCTGGCGGCGTGCGGAACGCCACGGACGCCCCTCCCGATCCAGACGCATCCTGACGCCGATAAGGTCTTTTTCGTCGCCAGCAACGGATGGCACAGCGGCATCATCGTCGCGAAAGCCGACCTTCCCTCCGACCGGATTCCCGAGACGAAAAATTTTCCAGACGCACTGTTTCTGGAATTCGGGTGGGGAGATGCTGACTATTTCCCGGCGAAGAAACCCACCATTGGCATGACCTTGCGCGCCGCGTTCGTCCCGACACCGTCCGTCATGCACGTCGTCGGCCTGCAGGCGGATCCGGCGCGGGCCTACCCGAATGCCGAAATCCTTTCGCTTCCCCTCAACAAAGCGAATTTCAACCGGTTGATCGACTTTATCCATGCCAGTTTCGAACGACCTGAAGAAGGGCGCGCCACAAACGGCAGACCGGGGCTTTACGCCACGAGTCGCTTTTTTCCCGCCAGGGGACGCTTTCATCTGCTTAACACCTGCAACAGCTGGACCGCCCGGGCCCTCATGTCGGCAGGGTTCGACATGGACCTTCAGGGAACAGCGCGCGCTGAAGAGGTCATGCGTCAGGTGCGCGCGCTCGCC
>Ga0255757_10006323_pt1 | contig 10284 bp, 10 predicted proteins | sample 071ome_27_FD_179957 | JGI IMG/M metagenome (GOLD analysis project Ga0255757, IMG submission 179957) | Coastal salt marsh microbial communities from the Groves Creek Marsh, Skidaway Island, Georgia - 071409AT metaG (version 2) | ecosystem: Environmental > Aquatic > Marine > Intertidal zone >...
GATAGATTCTTCCAAAATGGTGAATATGATTGTTGAGACTCGCATGCCCGGCCGGAGTCAGGGTAGGGCGATCACCGCCGCTCAGAGAAATCCCTCCCTCACCTAATGCGTAAAGTTCGCTATCCACAACCTCGCAATGAGATCCACCGCGAATGACCACTCCCCAGCTGCCCGTGTTGCGAAGGGTGCACTGCTCAACCCGACAGTTCTTGGATTCGTTGATTTCGATGGCGGTCGATCGCGTTCCTTCAAAGGTAAGATCGCGGAAAACAATACCCTCGCAAGACTGCAATTGAACAAGATGAGAAAGCACTGAAACACGAACGTCTCCGTCCTGTATTGTATCCGGCGGCCAAAAGTAGAGCAGGTTTGTTTGGCGATCCATGTACCATTCACCCGGCTGATCGAGTTCGGCCAACAGATTGAGTGCATAATAGCGTTGCCCATTTCGATAGCCATAATGGTGGTAGGGGGCATGGAGTTTGATCGTTTTGCTTGCCGGATCGATAGACTCGATTTGCTCAAACGAATCAGACCAATCCCAAAACCAATAACCATGCAGCCAGGCGTCACCCTCCTTGTTCCATTGGCTCTGACGATCTCCCTCATAGGTGAACCAACCTTCTTTGGTGCCGGGAATCCCATGGGACTTGAAGGTGGATTGTCCGACCACTTCTTTGATTTGGACAAACCCCGTATTCGGCCAACGGGAAAGCTGCATGGGTTTGTCGCGAAAGAACAGTTCGATGGTTTTTCCCCTGGTCGCAACTGTTCCAAGATCCTCAATCCCATTTGCCTGTAAATCGGCTACATGAACACGACCACGCGCTTCAGGTCGAATCCTTTCAAGAATGCTTGTATCACTGACAGGTGCAAAACCAACAACAAGGCGTGCCCCTGTTACGTGCACCTTTTCGCCGGGAGCAGCGCGGTAGATGACAGGTGAGTCCGTGGTTCCTGAATCTTCTTTGTCCAGTTGCAGAGGGGCAGTCCATTCGTAGATTCCACCACGAATGGAAACGACCGCTCCTTCGTCTCGTAAGGCGCCATTTGATCTTAGATCACGAACCTTGTTGCGTGCCGCCACAATTGTTTTAAGTGGGAGTGTTCGTGTTCCTGAGTTGTGATCATCACCATTTTTCGCCACAAAAATCTCAACAGCATGAACCTCAACAGGAGGAGCCAGGAGCATTTGAATGAGTGCCAGAGCACGAAATAATTTAGACTTCATCATGTAACAAGAGTTCATTTGACCACCTGTTCCATTGTTGCAGTCCTTTTGTTGAGTGCAAAGTAAATTGGATAGCTCATCCGCCACAATGGGCGCAGTTCAAAAATTAGAAACCCATAACCGGAGGGGTAAGCTCCGTCTTACACCCACTTCAAACCTCAAGGCTTTCGAATTGTTACAACGCTGCAGAGGAAACACCAAAGTCATTCGATGAACGATCGTCTCCCCGTGTTCCATTTCCTTTGCTCAGAAACGTTTCCAAGCAAGAGAGATTGTTACGTGGGAAAATGAGGTGGGTCGGATGACTGTGGCGATTACTTTGAAGCCTGAAAATGGTTCCGACTCGTCGGGAGATATTACCCTTACGACTATGGATTTTTACTTTTTGGTTGCGATGGCGACTGTTTTGGTTCAGTGGGGGATGGAATCTTCCCAATGCCATGTTGTGAGGGTATTAAGGGAGCGGATGAAGATTTGCTGGTCGGCCATGGCGATGTGGGCCCAGGTGTCTTCATCGGATATTTCCAGGCTGGATATGATTTCGTATGCGTTGGGGTTGGCTGACAGGAGGCGTAGTTTGCCGTTGTTCGAGAGAGCGAGTATGCGGTCGTTTTGGTTGATCATTGAACAGTATTTTCCAAGACTTTCGCTTGAGGTCCAGTTGATCTGGCCAGTTTCGGTGTTCAGGCAGACCATTCGTCCGCTTCGACCGTGGAGGTAGGCGTTTTTGCCGATGACGACCGGGTTGCTCATGTATCCTTGGAACCTTTGATTCCATGTCTCGGTGATCGTCCAGTCTTTGTCTGGATTATGCGCTGGGGTGATCAAATGGGTCTTGCCTCCATAGGTTGCCGTCAAGATGCTCTGTCCAACGAATGTGGGTGTTAATATGTTCATGCCTCGAAATGCTGGAACTTTCTGTTCCCATAATTGTTTGCCGTTTTGTGGATCGATGCCTGACAGCGATGTGCGACCGAGGGCTATGATTTGTTCTTTTCCGTCGAGTGTGTGGATGCGTGGCGATGCAAATGGACTTTGGTTCATGGCGTCTTTGGAGAGGTTGGAGGTCCAGATCAGATCGCCTGAGTCCGTGTCCACTTTAATGACTCCTCCTCCTGCCTGCACATACAGGGCGTTGTTGACAATCATGGGCGAAGATACACCTCCAAACGCGGGTTCAGGGGTTTGAAGGATTTCGGGGATGTTCATTTCCCAGAGCTTTTGTCCTGTCCTGGTGTCCAGACAAATAAGTCTCTCCTGCATGCCCAGAACAAACAGCTTGTCGTTTGCCAATGCGGGGGTGGAGCGAATCCAGCTTCCGTTGGACGCAGCGAAGAATGGGACTTTCATACTGCCGTCCCAACTTTGGCTCCAAGCGAGCTTTCCTGTGGCCCGATGGTAGGCGGTCACTTGTTCCTTACCTGAAGGTAGTGATTCCGTGGTGTATACCTTTTCCTTGTCCACCACGGGTGAGCTGTAGCTGGAGGCGAGTTGGATTTTCCATTCCTGCCTGAAGTTTTCCTTGGTCATTTCCTTGGGCCATGTGGTTCCCTCAAATTGTCCATTTCTTTCGGGACCGCGCCATTGTTGCCATGTGCCATCCGTTTCTGCTCCGAGCAATGCTGAAAAACCGCCCAGAAGCATCCAGGCCAGCCAAAAGTAGACACGAAATTTAATCGTCATGACCTCAAAATGCTCCGTGTCTAAAATTTGTCAATTAAAAATAAACAAAACCTACACAAAGGGGCGCAGTTCAAAAATTAGAACTCCTTAACCGGAGGGGTAAGCTCCGACTTACACCCACTTCAAACCTCAGAGCAACCGGATATCCAAACGGTGGCGATGGAGACCCCACAATTAATCGAATACCAATGACTTCCCGCGTTCCACGTCATTTGATCAGGGATGGCCTGAGGAGGAACTTTGGGAATCCTTACTTGTCGGAAGAACCGATCCATCCATGTTAAAAAAACTGATCTACGCCCTTCAGTGGTTGCTTGTTGAAGGGGCGTCCACATCTTCCCTGATTGGTGAAAGGAAAGTGCCCTTATAGCCGGCGCACCCGGATATCCTTCCAGTACACCCGCCAGCCGGATTGCCAGTTCTTTCCCCCATGCACCTGCAGACCGATCGAACCTGTGAATGCCACGACTTCTTTTGCTTTTCCCGGATTGAATTTTGGATGCTTTGTTTTTGAAGCGTCGAAACGACAAACCTTCAGTTCGTTGACCCAGGTCTCGATCACGAGGAGTTCTCCACCCGTGACGCGAATCCGCATGCGGTTCCAGTCGTCAGTTTTCCATGCCGCCAGGAATTCCTCCTGTGTGCAGGTTTCTTCGTAGACGCCATCGGTGAGATTTTCAGGGCGACGATCGGGTTCCATCTTCAGCTCGGGTTTCTTCGGATCGATGCGAGAAAAACCGAAGGGACGCAACGCAACACTGTAGGGTTTTGTTTCCAATCGGATGTGACCGACATTGCCGTTGTCGTGGTGGTCCACATAGATCTGCCAGCCGCCACCGCGTTCGTCGGTGCGCACAAAGATGCCGCTGTCCGGCCCCCAGTCGGGTCTTAGGGAGAGTTCCAACTCAAACTCCGAAAACTTCTCATCACTTAGTAAAAGTCCGCCATTTCCCGAACCGGGAGGCGACTGTTCGCCGAAGAGGATGCCTTCCTTGGTAACCCCCCAGTTGCCGCCGGTTCCGTGTTGTCCTTTTTCCTTCTGGGTATGCCACCCGGATAGGTCGGAGCTGTTGAAAAGTGAGATCCACTGAATCGCTGGTTCCGCAGAAAGTGACAGCGTGACCATGAGGATGAAGATGGAAAGGGTTGAGCGCATGAGATTAGATGTTGAGGTATTTAATGACTACATATTTTGTCCGCATCAGTATTGAAACCGGATCCCTTATCGACGAATTTGCCGCGTTGCTCAAGGAATTCGATGAGATTTTCAGCCGTCATGTTTTGTTGCGAGCAAGTGTAAAATCGGGCGTCTTCCCCGAAGTGCTCGATGATGGCCTCACGAAGCGAAGGTTTATCAAACGTCCGGTTGCTGGTAATCATCATTTTCATGACTTCATGGCCGTGGATTTGGTCCTGTGTATGCATGTGTGTAACTTAATGTTTATATCAACAAGTCTACCAGTATCGAATTTTCATGGTCGTTATCGAAACTCAAAAGCTGAGTAAAAGCTACGGCTTCAAATCCGCCGGGGCATCTGCTGGTCCGGCCAAGCCGGCATTCATGAGTGCGTTGTTGAATGCTTCATCCAAACCTGCGGTCAGCGTGATTCGGGCGCCGGTGGTCGGGTGGTTGAATGATATTTTTTGTGCATGCAGCAGGAGTCGTTGAATTCCAAAATGATCCCGGAAAAAACGATTGTGCACGCCCACACCATGGCGACTGTCTCCCACAATGGGATGACGAAGGTGGGCCATATGCCGACGTAACTGATGCTTTCGTCCTGTCTCAGGCCTAAGCTCGGCCCAGGAATATCGAGTTGTTGGATACCGACCAACGGCCACCGGCAACTCGGTCTGCGCGAGGCATCGGTAGTGGGTGACGGCGCTTTGACTCCCCTCTGCCTCTGAATTTGCGTAAGGATCGACCTCTCGCTTGAGTGGATAATCGAGGGTCCCTTCTTTGTTCAAATAACCACGAACCACCGCCCAATAGACCTTCTCAACCTTTTTTTCCGTAAACTGAGTCTGGATTGCTTTCAGCGACTCAACATCGAGAGTGAAAACGAGGAGTCCGGAAGTGGGCTTGTCCAAACGATGAACCGGATGCACCTTCATGCCAATCTGATCCCGAAGCCGCTGAACCGCGAAGACCGTTTCACCCGGAGCCACCGAACTACGATGAACCAACATGCCCGCAGGTTTGTTGATCACCACCATCGATTCGTCTCGATATACAATCTCCAGCATGTTGGCTTCATCTTTTTACTCCGGGATATGGGGTGTGTACCCATTCCCGAAAGTGGTTGCGTTTTGAGATCCGATTGGATGTCTGATTTTCACGCCCTCCCGCATTCGCGAGATAAAGACGCAGTGACGCAGAGATTTTCCATGAACTCCTCAGGTGTGCAGATGACGGGCATTGCATATCCAAGTTCATTCAGCGTTTTTCGGATGCGCCGCTGATTGTGCGGGTTGGCAATGTGTCGGCAGTTCCAGGTCAGAAGGTAATCGATACGGTGGACCGGATTTGTGCGGCGCTCCTTCCATCATGACACTCTGCGATCAAAGTTTTTTGACTTTGAAACTGCGAAACTCGACCGGATCATTGTGACCGGCAAACCCGATATGACCCTTGGTATGGTCCAAACCTTTGGGAGGGTGGGCGATTTTGGAGCGATCCAAGTGATCGATGTCCACGTCTAATATTTTAGTGCCATTTAGAATGACTTGAATGGTCTGGCCTTTCACCTGAATTTCCTCGAAGTTCCATTCGCCCACGGGGCGCAGAAATCCATGTTTGGCGCCGACGCAATGATAAAGCGATCCATGGTATTGATAGGGGAGGAGAGGGGCTTTGGGGTGTGCAGCGTTGTAGCCGTCGCTATCCAGGACCTGGATTTCCAATCCATCGGATGATGAATGACCTCCAAGAGGCGTCCGCAGGGCTATGCCATTATTGCCGGCACGTGGAAGTTTAAACTCAATGCGCAGAATGAAGTTTTCGTATTCATCTTTCGTCAGTAGATCCCCCCCTTTTCCTGGTCGGCAAACAATGGAACCGTCTTTCACCTGATAACTTTCCACAGCGCCCTGCCATTGACTCAGGTCCTTTCCATTAATTAATTCAACAAATCCTTCCGCATCTCGTTCCGCCAATGCGCGATTGGCTTCATCCGGCCCGATTTCACGAATAAAGGCGTTGCGCCACCGAATCTCGCTGCCATGCGTCTGAAGCTGGATGGGACCCCTTGCATAAACAGGATCTCTCATGAATTCATTCACAGGCTTGGCCGGTTGGGAAGCGTTGGCCTGTTTTCTAAACGCGACATAGCCTGCCTGTTGATTGGCGAAGTAATTTTCCAGGACCGCATTGTCGACTACCTTTTCACCATTAAAGATGACAGTGACCCGTTCGCCAATCATCCGAATTTTGAAACTGTTCCATTCTCCGAAGGGTTTATCCATTTTTTTGGAGGGATTCTTGCCGGGTGCCCCTTTGCTGTTATTCCAAAGTCCACCCGAACCTTTATCCTGACCCAATCCACGCGGATCACCCTGGGTCGAATCCCAGATTTGGACCTGAGGAATACCTCTCAGGTAGATCCCGCTATCACCATCCGGCAATGCCTTGTATTCGATCCAAAACTCAAAATCACCGTAATCCTTCTCCGAGGTCAGGTAGAGCCCCTTTCCATCATTCACGACTTCGTCGTTTTCGACGCGCCAATGGGCATTGATGTGATCATTGCTTTCATCACCGGGCAATCCTCCCTCGATGGATTGTTTCTTGTAGAGAGCCTGATCTGCCGGAGACATGTCACGTAACAGGGCGGGATCTTTGGTTCCCCATCCATACCAACCCTTCAAATCCTTGCCGTTGAAAAGGGAGGTAAAACCGGGAGGTGGCGACTGAACCTGTGCCAGAGGTTTAATGGTAGTACAGACCAGAGCGGCGATGAATACGGATGAAAGAATTCTCATGATGTTTGATTGATAACATATTGGATGGACTGTGGCGAGTGGGTAGTTGGAGAAAAATGCCAAAGGCATCTTTTTTACTCTGGATAGGAAAGCGGTACTAAGTTGGGGGGCACTTCATATCGCTAAAACCCGTTCCTAGATTCGCAGCGGCTAACCGGCCGAAACAGTTTTTAATTTCGATTAAACCCTGGAATGGCATTCTGGCGACGAACCATCCATGAACTCCTTCCCAAATTCTTTGATGTGTTCCAAAAGCGCCGTGCTGGTGACTGTATTCATTCTTACCAGATCTACTTTGTAGGGAATAGAAAGTTCGTCCATTTCCAGGGAGATCTTCGCCTGGTCTTTCATGCTCAAATCGCCATATAAGGCGAGGTCCACATCGCTGGTTGCGTTGAACGTGCCCATTGCCCTGGAACCAAAAAGGACGACACGATCGACCTTTGAGTGCTTCGCCAACACCTTGTTAATCAAATCACGATGCTTGGCGCTCAATCCATCGCTCACGATGCGTTGGCCTTCTTATCTAAAGTTTGTAGAAGTCGATGAAGCAGCGGTTGGAAGTCGTTTTGAATCAGTTCCAAAGCCTCAAGCATGGTCTCCTCCTCATAGGTATGTGTGAGCAGATTACGTTTCTCCAGAGCAATAAGGGCGGTTTCCGTATCGTCAGCACCCAGATACTCTGATTCAAACGCCTGGCGAATGACTTCGCGCGGTGATTTGACATTGAACCCTTCGTAAAAAAGTAAATCCTTGAGAACTTTCCACCCCAGCTCGAAGGTTTATTCGAAACGTTGAATCACACCGTCCTGTTCAAGGCGGCCAAGAACATCATAGCCATTGACCAAAGCTTCAGAAAGCCGTGTTTCGGCCTTCCTGAACTGCTGGAGTCTTTGCTTCCAGCGGATGGGATCGCTATTGCTCATGCTCTTCCTTTTTGGACGATGGATTCAGCCATGAAAAACGGCGACTCATGGTTAGAGCGGCATGCATTCTTTCCTTAACAGTCGTTCCAGCCCACTGCTCAAATTGATGTCGACGAGATGCGCTGGCGCAAGAACTGCGGCGCGGATTCAGTTGAGGATTTTCATGACTGTCTACAAAACTCATTTGCTGAACCCAAACCTACTGGTTCCTATCAGCTGGGTCAACCATGAGGCGATTTGAACTTGAGATGGGATGGCTTAAAGGCAATGCCTTGCCGTGTGATATCTTGATTGAGTTTTAGAGGATTTCCGATACCAGTTTGCTTCATTGCGAAGCACAGGATAAAACAATCCCCTTTCTTTTGAGATTTGCATGGGTGCGATTAAATGTGCGAGGTGAATGGATTGTTTTTTAACCACAGAGGACACGGAGAGCACAGAGTTATCATGTTTTTCATTAGTATATTCCAACTTTCTGTGAGCTCAGTGTCCTCTGTGGTTTTAATAGGTTTGCCCCGTGGAAACAATCGTGCCCGAGTTGCATCCATTATAGAATTCGATCTGGTTGATGAGCGTGAATGATGCTACCAAGCCATTGTGCTCTTGATTTAAATTGGCGTGTTATTTGAGAAATGTTCTTAGCGGTAGACATAGGTGGGACCAAGACGATTGTCGCTTCTGCTGACAGCGAAGGCAACATCGTCGAGCGAGTCCAATTTGCAACACCAAAAGAACTGGGACCTGGAGTTGAGATGATTCGATCCGCGGCCTCAACGATAGGGGGAAAGTCAAATTTTGAAGCTATGGGTGTTGCGATTGGGGGACCGTTGAGCATTCAAGAAGGAAAAGCAAGTCCATTGCATCAACCTGCCTGGTCAGGCTTTTCTATTCGAGAGGTCTTTGGAGGCATGTTTCAGTGTCCGGTATTCTTCGATGTCGACACGAATGTCGCAGCAGTAGGGGAATACTATTCGCGAAATGAAAAGGTCGACCCATTACTCTATGTCACGGTCAGCACGGGAATGGGCGGGGGGTTGATCAGGGATGGAAAGGTATTTCGAGGTGCAGACTCGAATCATCCCGAAATCGCCCATCAGGCCATTCCAATGATCCGCAACATCGAAAACGCCAAATGTGCTTGCGGACTCTCAGATTGCCTGGAAGGACTGGTATCTGGCCGGGCGATCGAAAGAATCTACGGCAAACCTCCCGCCAGTCTGGATGAATGGGAATGGGAAGAAGTCGCACTACACCTGGCCCAAGGACTGCGCAATGCGTCTACCATTTACAGTCCTGAAAGAATCATTCTTGGAGGCAGTGTAGCAATAGGCGGTGGACAGGGACTTCTGGAACAGCTCAGGAGTTTTCTGAATTCGAATCTACGTCTCGTAAAATGTCCTGAAGTCACATTCAGCAGCCTCGGGAAAGACGCCCCGATCGTCGGCGCTGCTCGTATTGCGATTCTCGGGCACGATGGAGGTGGGGATGAATCCGAAGTTCTATGGTGATATTCAGCGGCTGTAATGAGGTGAATGGTGGGGCAGGGGTGTGTTTGAAAACGGTGATTGTCGGGTTTTAGGTGCACAAATGTGGATAGTATCAAATCATGTTGCAGAAGCGTGGAAATAGTTCATGCAAAAGCAAGTCAACTTTCAATAAATTATGTTCATTCACAACATTTTTAGTGAGATATGTAAAAGTTCTTGAATTCAAAAGAGTCGGATTTTAAAAAAATTTGATCCAAAAAAATCAAACAAATGAAATTGGTCCAAATAGAACTTTTACTGGTAATCATTCTCGCAGTCGGTTCTGCCTGTCGAAGTACGCGAAAACCGGGATTCCCCAGGCAATCATTTGACGAAGCAAAATTAGTGCGTCAATTAGAGGATGAGTTTGATTTGCCTGCAAAAATCACCGATTTTTATAAGAAAAAGCAAGAAGGTGTGTCAGATACGGAATTGCGATCACTTCGTAATGAAGTTGTGTCATTTCGTGTGGCTCTCATTAACCTTAACTATAACCAATTCGTGGCCAGTTTTTCATTGAATAAACAAATAATTGATACCACAGCGGACTTGGCTGATCTCGGGGTGGATCTTGCCGCTACAGCAGTTGGAAGCGCTTCTACCAAAACTGTTCTGAGCTCGATATCTGCAGGAATCAGTGGTAGTAGAGTTTCGATTGATAAAAACTTTTTTTACGAAAAAACGGTACCGGTGTTGGTGTCAACAATGAATGCCGAACGTAAAAAGGCTCTAGCGCCAATCCTGATAGGACAAAATAAGTCGCTTAATGATTACCCAATAGTGCAGGCAATTTCAGACCTCGATGCCTACTATCTTGCAGGTACCTTCCTCGGAGCATTGCAATCTATCCAAGCAGATGCAGGGGAGAAGGAGAGTATAGCGGAGGATAAACTTAATAAAATACGTTCAACTAATTTCATGGACGACAAGTGAGGCG
>Ga0255757_10006327_pt1 | contig 10279 bp, 8 predicted proteins | sample 071ome_27_FD_179957 | JGI IMG/M metagenome (GOLD analysis project Ga0255757, IMG submission 179957) | Coastal salt marsh microbial communities from the Groves Creek Marsh, Skidaway Island, Georgia - 071409AT metaG (version 2) | ecosystem: Environmental > Aquatic > Marine > Intertidal zone > Salt...
CAACTACAGTAATCCGCACCTAAGCCCGTTTGAAGAGTTTCAAAGGTGGAAAACCCACCCCAAGACCCGCGAGGTGTTAGAAGGTGGCGAGCGGATAGCCTATGGCGCTCGCGCGCTGGCAAAAGGGGGCCTCAATTCTCTGCCTGAAATGGCCTTCCCCGGCGGCGTGCTGATCGGCTGCGACGCAGGCACCCTCAACAGCGTCAAAATCAAGGGTAACCATACCGCGATGAAGAGCGGCATGCTCGCAGCCGAGAGTATCATGGCTGCTCTGCAGTCCGACTCAGTTCAACCTCTCTTGTCTGACTTCGCCGAGCGAGTCAAAACCTCATGGCTTGGAAAGGAGTTGAACAGTTCCAGAAATTTCTCGGGTTTCATGCACAAATTCGGAACGCTGATTGGTGCGGCATGCGTGTGGATAGATCAGAACCTGTTCGCCGGCCGCCTGCCGTTTACTTTGCATGACAGCAAGCCGGACCATGCCTGTTTGGAGGAAGCCGCCTCAGCGAAGCGCATTGTCTATCCCAAACCCGACAATGTGATTACCTTTGACCGACTGTCTTCTGTATTCCTATCCAACACTAATCACGAGGAGGACCAGCCGTGTCACCTCACGCTGAAAGACAGTTCGGTGCCCATATCAGTAAACCTGCCTCTTTACGCAGAGCCAGCGCAACGATATTGCCCTGCCGGTGTTTACGAGATCGTGGATGAAGCAGAGGGGCCGCGTTTTCAGATTAATGCGCAGAACTGTGTGCATTGTAAGACCTGCGACATCAAAGACCCCTCCCAGAATATTACCTGGATAACTCCCGAGGGCTTTGGCGGACCCAACTACCCCAACATGTAGGACTGGCACCTAACCCAGGGGAAAGCGCACGCCGGCACTCTCTACACTGTGGTCGCTATCTGCCAGCTCTACGAGCCGATACCAGGCAGCGCGTGAGCATAGCCCGGACAGGCCATGGGGTAAGGCAATATATGCGGCGCCGCTTGCTCTGGGCTCCGGACGGATAGGATGCGACGCGGAAATGGGGAAGAACCCGCCTGCATTGAGTGTGGCTACCAGAATCGCGCCGTCGGGGGTTTCTTGCGCCTCGATATCCGTGATGATCAGGGGGTGCAAGGCAACTGACACGCGACACTTTTCAACCGGCGTCACGAGATAGTACTGCTCGTCTTCCTCACGACGAAGAATCCCTGCGAATAGCTGCCATAGCTCGGGGCGGCGAATCGGCACGCCTTCGTGATACCAGGTGCCGTCTGCCGAAATAGCCATGTCGATTTCACCGCAATACTCAGGATGCCACGTATCCAAAGGCGGCGGCTTCCTGCCGTTAATCGAGGCGACGGAATCACTCAATCGGCTGTGCGCCCTGTCGGGTACGCTGCCGAGCAGATCATACAGGCGCTGACCGCCCTCCTCCGATGCCCCGCCGCTGTTGCTCTTTGATCTCGTTTCCACTCGTCTGGCTATCGGATAATGATATCTGCGGTATTTCGTTGATGAACCAAATACTCGCCGAAGCTCAGCTCCTGCTGCTCTGAATATCGCCTTCCCCGTATGGCTGACGCTTCGCGACTGCCAAGCGAACTGATATCCCCGGCAGACACCCGCGCGAGTTGTACCAGAGCGTAACCTTGATCTGGGATTGCAACCATCTCCAGCACGTCGGGTCGCCCGGCGGGCATTGAAAAAGCGGCCTCCAAAACGGAACGGGGCAATTGACTGGAGAGACGGGTAGACGCCAACTCGACCCGCCATTCCAGATTCAGTTCATTCGCCACAGATTCGATAGTGCCCCCGTCACGCAAGGACTGCTCGACCTGAGTCTGCAAGGTGATTAGTGACTCAGCCTCAATCTCAGCGCGGACCCGCCGCCTGATATCCGTCTCGACATCGGCAAAAGGAGCTACTTGTGGCGGCCTTCGTTCGTGTACCCTGACAACCACAAACCGCTTGCCTGACAGTTCCAGTACTTCGCTGTTATTGCCGCGCTCCAAAACGTCCTCAGAAAATGCGGTATCCCGAAGTCGCTGATCTGAAAATAAGCCTTCTCCAGATTCCGCAGAAAACGGTGTTGAGCGCTGCACCGTGCTTTTTATTTGCGATGCAGGTCCGTCAAGGTCGGCCGCATTGAACACGAGATCTCTGAGTTCCTCGACCGCGAGCAGCAACGCCCGCTCGGACTCAGCAGCGGCCATGGACACCTCCAGCTCCGCGAGAATGGCTTCTGTGGCGATCGACTCTGCCGCGATACGCTCCTCTAGACGAATGAAGTGCGTGCCTGCATCTGTCACCACCGCCGGCGAAACCTCGCCCACCTGAGCCAACTTTGCGATGGCTGCCTCCATTTTCTCTGGAAAGGCAGTGCCATCCGTGAAACCCAGCTCGCCTCCCAAACTCGCTGATCCAAGATCATCGGATACTTCCGCGGCCAGAGTGGCAAAGTCCTCGCCGAGTGACAGTCTCTCGGATACTGCTCCGACTCTTGCCGCAAACGCCGTCGACTCTTCATCGTCCTGCGGAATCAGCAGAATGTGCGACACTCGCGATTGCTCCGTAACGGCGTATTCATCCTTGACCAGTTCAAACTGCTCCCGCACAGCCTCCTGTGCGATTTCAACGGGAAAGTCTTCAGGACTCAGCACAATAAAGTCCGCTACCAACTGCTCCGGGTACAGGAAATCAGCCTCGTTGTTCTCGTAATATGTTCGCAGGGAGGCCAGAGAGAGATCCGATTCATCTACCAAAGTATCTGCCGGTATCGAGAGGTATCTCACGTCCCGCTCTTCGGCTAACACATCAGCAGCAGCCGCGAGTTCAGTCGGGGTTGCAAACTCAGACTCCCTCAGCGCCGCCTGCAACTGGGTCAGCACAATGTCCTCGCCTTGCGCTCGCTTGAACCGCTCCGGCGTATAACCCGCGTTAGCAAGCACACTCTTATAAGCATCCGGCGAGAACGTGCCATTCAACTGGAACACTTCGCTACTGGTTATTGAGGCGCCTATCTGTTTATCAGACGCGGCTAATTCTAGCGTTGCAGCCTGCTGCAACAGGAGCATCCGCTGAATCAGTGATTCAATTGCCCTGGGGCGAAGGCGGTCGTCGTCCAGCATGGCTGGGTCGACATTGTCGCCAAGAATACTCACCAACTGACGCTTTTGCTGCGTTACCGCTTCCTGGAGCGCGAACGGGCTGATTTCTTCTCCGTTCACCTCCGCAACGGCACTCCCTGACCCGCCGGGTAGCAGCGTTTCCAAACCAAAGGCGGCGAAGGACAAAACGATTAGACCAATAATGATTTTCGCTGTCGTGCCCTGCGCGCTTTGTCGCATAGTTTGAAGCATAATGTGAGAACTCTCTGAGCCGGGTGAGTTAATCAGCGGAGACTGCTGGTCGAGACCGCCGGAATTTTACAGGATCAATACGTAAAGAAGGCGCTCTAGAGCGCCTTCTCGAGGTTACCGTCACCGGCAACACAAGGTTTGAGCTTACTTGTTAACGGCATCCTTGAGTGCCTTGCCCGCCTTGAATCCAGGTGTATTGGAAGCAGCGATTTGAATTGTCTCTCCGGTGCGAGGATTGCGCCCCTGACGAGCCGCGCGTGCTTTTACGGAGAAAGTGCCAAAGCCAACCAACGAAACACTGCCACCCTTGGCCAGAGCACCGGTAATCGCACCTATCGCTGCGTCGAGCGCTCGCCCGGCTGAAGCCTTTGACAGGTCCGCCTCGGCGGCAATCGCATCAATCAAGTCATTTTTGTTCACGTTATATCCCTCGAGTCTATTCACTTATATCAATCAAAGGCGCCTAACTCAGAGCCTTTAAGTAGCCTACTCCTGACGCCAACTAGGGTCAACGCCAGACCCCGGAAATCAATGCGATCTGGGCCGATTTGCCTCGCTATCAGCGCCATCCGCATCATCCGGCGGGCTTTGCGTGCTCATTCCGGCTAGATAGTCTTGATCGGCGAGTGGTTCTGGCAGCCGCTCCAGTGCAATCGACAGCACCTCATCGATCCACTTAACTGGTCGGATATCCAGATTTTCCTTGATGTTGTCGGGTACTTCTTGCAAGTCCCTCTCGTTCTCATGCGGGATGATAACAATGTCTATCCCTCCACGCCGGGCCGCAAGCAGTTTCTCCTTAAGGCCTCCAATCGGCAGTACCTCACCGCGCAGCGTGATTTCTCCTGTCATGGCCACGTCGGCTCGAACAGGGATTTCGGTAAAGCTGCTGACGAGAGCGGTGCACATGGCAATACCTGCACTGGGGCCGTCCTTGGGGGTAGCCCCCTCTGGCACGTGAATATGCATATCGCGAGAGTCATGCATTCGAGCGGGGATTCCCAGACTCTGAGACTTTGCCCGAACAACCGTCAAAGCAGCCTGGATGGACTCCTGCATAACGTCCCCCAGCGAACCGGTTTTGACGATGCGGCCTTTACCCATGGTGGAGGCGACTTCAATGGTGAGAAGCTCGCCACCCACAGAGGTCCATGCCAGCCCAGTGACCTGTCCTACTTTGCTCTCTTTTTCTGCGGTGCCAAAGTTGAACTTGCGCACGCCCAAGACGTCACTGAGCATATCGGGAGTCACTTCCTGTCCCGCCTCCCTCTCTCCTAGCGCAAAAGCTTTCACCATCTTGCGGCACACTTTTGCAATTTGCCGCTCCAAGGCCCGCACGCCGGCCTCACGCGTGTAGTAGCGAATAATGTCGAGGCAAGCGGCTTCCGAGATCGATATTTCCGCGGGTTTCAGGCCATTTACTTTGGTTTGTTTGGGGATAAGGTAGCGCTGGGCGATATTGAGCTTTTCATCCTCGGTATAGCCCGGTATGCGGATGACTTCCATACGGTCCAGTAACGGCCCGGGGATATTCATGGTATTTGAGGTACAGATAAACATGATGTCCGAGAGGTCGTAATCCACCTCCAGATAGTGATCGTTGAAAGCATGATTCTGTTCTGGATCTAGGACCTCAAGCATCGCGGACGCCGGGTCGCCTCGATGATCCATCCCCATTTTGTCGATTTCATCGAGCAAAAATAGCGGGTTACGTACGCCAGCCTTGGCCATTTTTTGCAGCAGCTTACCGGGCATAGACCCGATGTAGGTTCTTCTGTGCCCGCGAATTTCTGCCTCGTCCCTCACACCACCCAGCGCCATGCGGATAAATTTTCGATTAGTGGATCGGGCGATCGATTCGCCCAAGGAGGTTTTACCCACACCAGGCGGTCCCACCAAGCACAGCACGGGCCCCTTTAGTTTGCGGACGCGCTTCTGCACTGCGAGGTATTCCAGAATGCGCTCCTTGACCTCCTCGAGCCCGAAATGGTCTTCGTCGAGCACCTGCTGGGCGCGCCGCAAATCATGCCGGACCTTGCTCCGCTTGGCCCAGGGAATGCTGACCATCCAATCCAAATAGCCACGCACAACAGACGCCTCCGCAGACATTGGCGACATCATCTTGAGCTTGCCCAATTCAGCATTGGCTTTTTCGAGCGCTTCTTCGGGCATCTTCGCGTCATTGATTTTATTTTGCAGATCGTCGATTTCGTTGGGGGTGTCGTCCATTTCACCCAGTTCTCGTTGTATCGCTTTCATCTGCTCATTCAGGTAGTACTCTCGCTGGCTCTTTTCCATCTGCTTTTTGACTCGGCCGCGAATACGCTTCTCGACCTGAAACAGGTCAATTTCCGCATCCATTAGCGACCGAAGATGTTCCAAGCGCTTGCGGATGTCAGCAATCTCCAAAATCCGCTGCTTTTCCTCCAAATCAACGCTCATATGCGCAGCAATGGTGTCGCCAAGTCTGCCCGGATCGTCAATGCCTGACAGCGAGGTCAACACTTCGGCGGGAACCTTTTTGCTCAACCCAACATATTTTTCAAACTGCTCTACAGTGGCCTTTACCAGCGCGGCGGCATCAGATTCGGCGACCCGATCTGCTTCGATTTGGCGCACCGATGCCACGGCGAAATCTTCTTCTTCATCTACGGCCACCAGGGCTGCGCGGTAACAGCCCTCGACGAGTACTTTTATCGTGCCATCTGGCAACTTAAGCAGTTGAAGGATATTGGAGACGGTGCCCACCTGATATAAATCATCCGCACCCGGCTCATCGTCGGCGGCATTTCTCTGGGCAACCAGTAGCACCTGCTTGTTGTCGAGCATCGCATGCTCTAGCGCCTCTATTGAACGCTCTCGCCCCACGAAGAGTGGCAAGACCATATGGGGGTACACCACCACGTCGCGCAGTGGGAGTAGCGGTAACTGCTGATCTTGATCCGTCATGGTGTTCTCCTTCGCCGATAAGAAGATATGGGGGCCGGATTGATGAATTTAAAGGCCTTTCGCCCTTATGTTCATACCATTGGGACGGCGAACTGGATCGAAGCCCCCTCTCGACGAAAGGGGTTTGTTGGCGAAAGGGGCTTGCGCCTGCTTACTCCTCTGCCCCCGCAGCAGCAGGACTGGGAGTCTCGTAGACGAGAAGCGGCTCTGAATCACCTTTGACAACGGACTCATCGATCACAATTTTGGCGACGTTAGGGGTAGAGGGAATGGTGTACATCGATTCCAGCAGGATGGCCTCCAATATCGACCGCAGGCCCCGCGCTCCAGTCTTTCTTTCCATGGCGCGCTCGGCCACGGCTTGCAAGCCGTCATCTCTGAAATCAATCTCGACGCCTTCCATCTCGAACATTTTTGCGTATTGCTTGGTCAGCGCATTTCTGGGCTCTGTCAGGATTCGGATCAAAGCCTCCGCGTCGAGCTCTTCCAGGGTGGCGACAATGGGCAATCTGCCAACGAACTCGGGTATCAGTCCATATTGAACCAGATCTTCAGGCTGAAGATCCGTTAACGTCTGGCCAAAGTTACGCGTTTCGTCCTTACTCTTCACCTCTGCGCCGAAACCAATACCACCCTTTTCAGAACGATTTCGGATGACTTTATCCAGACCGGCAAAAGCCCCGCCGCAAATGAAAAGGATATTGCTCGTATCGACCTGCAGAAATTCTTGCTGGGGATGCTTGCGGCCGCCCTGAGGTGGCACCGATGCAACGGTTCCCTCGATAAGCTTTAGTAGCGCCTGTTGTACGCCCTCTCCAGACACATCTCTCGTGATGGAGGGGTTGTCCGACTTGCGTGAAATCTTGTCGATTTCATCAATATAAACAATACCCATCTGAGCACGATCGACATCGTAATCGCATTTTTGGAGCAGTTTTTGAATAATATTTTCAACATCCTCCCCCACATAGCCCGCTTCCGTTAGCGTGGTTGCGTCGGCAATAGTGAAAGGAACATCGAGTAGCCGCGCCAAAGTCTCGGCCAGTAATGTCTTGCCAGATCCTGTCGGCCCAACAAGCAGGATATTGGACTTGCTCAGCTCTACTTCTTCGCCGCCTTTTCCGGACGGCTCAGCGTTGCGAAGCCGTTTGTAATGGTTGTAGACGGCGACAGCGAGCACCCGCTTCGCCTGCTGCTGACCAATAACATACTGATTCAGGATGTCGTTGATCTCTTCCGGGATGGGCAATTTGGTGGATTCACCCTCGCTTCCGGACTCCTGAATTTCTTCTCGGATGATGTCGTTGCAGAGATCGACGCACTCGTCGCAAATAAAGACAGAGGGACCCGCAATGAGCTTCCGGACCTCGTTTTGGCTTTTACCGCAAAATGAGCAGTAGAGCAGCTTGCCGCTGTCGCCAGAACTATTGTCGTCTGCCATCTAGAGCCCCATTTGGTCTTGCAACTGGATCTTCATAACCTTGATACGTTTCACCGGACTTTGCAAGTCGCGAAATGGTTAACGACTGCTGATGACTTCGTCCACCAATCCATATTCTACGCTCTGTTCAGCACTCATAAAGCGATCGCGCTCAGTATCCCGCTCTATCACCTCCATGGACTGACCGGTGTGCTCTGACAGCAAACCATTTAATCTCTCACGCAGAAAGAGAATTTCCTTAGCCTGGATTTCTATGTCAGTGGCTTGCCCTTGAGCGCCGCCACTGGGCTGATGGATCATTGTGCGCGCATTGGGAAGACTGAACCGCTTTTGTTCCGCCGCTAAGCAAAAAGGCCCCCATTGAAGCCGCCTGGCCGATACACATCGTACTCACATCAGGCTTGATGAATCGCATGGTGTCATAAATCGACAATCCCGCGGTAACGGAACCGCCAGGGCTGTTGATGTAAAGATGTACATCCTTGTCGGGGTTTTCTGACTCCAGAAACAGCAGTTGCGCCACCACCAAATTGGCCATGTGATCTTCAATGGGTCCCACTATGAAGATGACACGCTCTTTTAGCAGCCGGGAATATATGTCGAAAGAACGCTCCCCTCGGGACGTCTGCTCGATAACCATGGGCACCAAACCCAGGCCTTGTGGATCCAGAGCTGCTTCTTCGCGACTCATGCTACTCCCCTAAAGTTACTGGTTATGCTTGGGCAGCTGGACGCGCCTTTGCCAGCGCGTCCTGATAGCTACACTCAACCTCGGCTACCGCGGCTTGCGACAGCAGTCGCTCGACCACCGCATCTTCCAGTACCCGAGACTCGATACCCGCAAGCTGCTGATTCTCCGAATAATACCAATTGATGACCTCCTCCGGATCCTGGTAGGTGGAGGCGATATCTTCTATGGCTTCCCGAATTTTAGCGGGATCCGCAGTCAGATCATATTCGCTGATCATCTCGGCCACGACGAGGCCAAGTTTTACGCGACGCTCGGCCTGCTCGGCGAACATTTCATCCGGTAACACCGAGGACAGATCCATATCCTGTGGGGCGGCGCCACCAAACTGCTGGAACATTTGTTGACGCATCGCGTTGACTTCCTGAGCGATTAACGAGGCTGGCAGTTCCAGACTCGAATGTGCCTCAAAGATCGCGTCCATCACCTGGGTCTTCACAGAGGCTTCTACGGCATTGCGGAGCTCACGCTCCATATTCTGCTTCACTTCGGCTCGAAACTCTTCTTCGGTTCCGTCTTCCAAGCCGTACTTTTTGAACAGCGCGTCATCTACCGGCGCCAGCTCAAGCACTTTGACCTCTTGCACCTTCACCGCAAATTGCACCGCTGCACCAGCCAGCTCTTCTTTCTGGTAATCCTCCGGAAAGGTTAGATCGAGGAGTCTATCCTCCCCAGCAGCAGCCCCAATTAGCCCTTCCTCAAACCCGGGGATCATTCGGCCGGAGCCTAGCTCCAGAGACATACCGTCTGCAGATCCGCCCTCGAAGGCCTCTCCATCGCGGGTGCCAACGAAATCAATGACGACAGTATCGCCCTCCTCAGCGGCTTTCTCTGAAGCGACAAGTTGCCCCTGCTGCTTCCGAAAAACCTCGATGATTTCGTCAATATCGCCGTCTGTGACCTCCGCTACGGGCTTCTCCACAGACAAATCTTCAATACTTTGCACTTCTACGGTCGGAAAAATCTCAAAAGTCGCCGTGTATTCGACGTCCTGCCCCGCATCCAATTTGCGCGCTTCGATATTGGGCTGACCTGCAGGCCGCAGATTCTCTGCAAGCACTGCCTCCTGAAACGACTGACTGATAACCTCACCCAGGACTTCCTGCCTAACGCCCGCACCAAAACGCTGCTGCATGACCCGCATAGGCACCTTACCGGGCCTGAATCCGGGTAACCGAACATTTTTCGCCGCATCTTGAAGTCGCTTGTCTACCGCGACATCTACGCGATCGGCGGGGACTCCAACGGTCAAGCGCCGCTCAAGCCCTGAGGTGGTTTCTACGGAGACCCTCATGGTCTTGCTCCTGATTTCTCTCTGATCAATCTTAAATGGTCTAGCAACTACTCTGCGCTGAGCCGCTCAGGATGCTATTTTAAGAGTCCTGACGCGGTGAAAGCGTGAAATGGTGCGGAAGGAGAGACTCGAACTCTCACGTCGTAAGACACTGGAACCTAAATCCAGCGCGTCTACCAATTTCGCCACTTCCGCACATGCCAACGCTTGGCCTGCCAAAGCGCGTACCAACGAGGCGCGCGATGGTGGCATAGAATGTACACTGTTTCAATGTTCGATGGGGCCGACGCCTTAACTAGCGCTAGTAGCGCTAGAGCACGAGACACCTATACAAAGCTCGAAATCACTCGAATTTGGTAAATAATTTTATAAACAACAAAATCATATACTTAAAACAATATATTCAAGTAAAAACTTTTTTAATTAGCAGAGATGCGGGTAATATGACGCATCAGTCTAAGAATTCATCACCCAGCAGTAGATAAATTTTGGGCTA
>Ga0255757_10006328_pt1 | contig 10278 bp, 8 predicted proteins | sample 071ome_27_FD_179957 | JGI IMG/M metagenome (GOLD analysis project Ga0255757, IMG submission 179957) | Coastal salt marsh microbial communities from the Groves Creek Marsh, Skidaway Island, Georgia - 071409AT metaG (version 2) | ecosystem: Environmental > Aquatic > Marine > Intertidal zone > Salt...
ACTAATTGTCCAGTGAATGCCTTGGTTGAAGCAACTCCTATTTCTGGTCCCACATTCATTAAAAATAACATTTCAGATTCTCTAGTTAAACTGGATTCAGCTGAATTGCTAATGCAAAGAGTATGCGCATTTGGGTATCGAGTCTTAATAATTTTAAGTGCTTCGAGAGTATCAGCTGTTTCTCCACTTTGTGAGATGGTTACAAATAAAGTATTTTTTGGGTTTACTGAATTTCTATATCTATATTCACTTGAAACTTCTACAGAGCAAGATATTTTTGCAATATCTTCTAACCAGTACATACCAACTATGCCGGCATTGAAACTAGTTCCACACCCAATTATCTTTACGTGATCAATTTCCGAAAAAATTTCTTTAGCTTTTGGACCGAAAGATTCTATGTAAACTTGACTATGTGAGATTTTTGATTCAAGTGTGTCCCTGATAGCCTGTGGCTGTTCAAAGATCTCTTTTAGCATATAGTGCGGGAAATTTCCCTTAGAGATTTGCCCAGGCTTAAGCTTAGAGGTTACTATTTCTCTATTGGTTTTTTTACCATTCTCATCATAAAACTCAATCTCATTATTTTTTATTGATGCGACATCCCCATCTTTTAAATAGGTAAATCTTGATGTGGAGTCTATCAGTGCTAATTGGTCAGATGCAAAGAACAATCCTTTATCACTATAACCAATGACCATTGGTGCTGATTTTTTTGCAATTACAATCTCATTAGGATGCTTATTGGATATAACTGCAATAGCAAAAGAACCCATGAATCTTTTGATAGATTTTTGAAAAGCCTCTAAAAGGCTTTTAGAGTCTTTAAGGTTTTCATAAATACAATGAGCAATAACCTCAGTATCAGTATCAGAAGTAAAAATATAACCTTGTTTTAACTGCTCTTCTTTTAAAGCTTCAAAGTTTTCAATAATGCCATTCTGAACTACAGCAATACTTTGATTGCATATGTGAGGATGAGCATTTCTCTCAGAAGGTGCACCATGAGTTGCCCATCTAGTATGGGCTATTCCAATAGTACTGTTAAATAAGAGATCACATTCAAGAATTTTCTTCTCAAGGTTGGCAACTTTGCCTTCAGCACGTTGCCTCTCAAAACCATTTATTGAGTTAACAACTATACCTGCTGAATCATAGCCTCTATACTCGAGGTGCTTTAGACCTTTTATTAAAAAAGGTGTTATATTGTCTTTGGAGATTCCCCCAACAATTCCACACATAAATTTATAATTTCTAAAAAACTAAAGAATATTTATCTTTAAAAATGATCGTAGATTTACATACTCATTCTTATTACTCTGATGGAGTATTATCGCCTAAAGATATTGTAATGAAAGCGTTAAATGCCGGTTGTCATTTTTTATCACTCACCGATCATGATTCTGTAGAGGGGCTTGAGGAAGCTTTTATATATTCAAAAGATCTTAATTTAAATTTTATCCAGGGCGTTGAAATCTCAGCAAAGCATTTGTCCCAGTCAATTCATATTGTTGGGCTTGGTGTAAATCCATATAACAAGCCTTTGCTTGATGGACTCATGAAGAATAATAAGTTGAGAATTAATAGAGCCAAGGAAATTGGAAAGAGTTTAGCTCATGCAGGCATAGAAAATGCCTATGAAAAAACAAAGAGTTTAAGCAAAACGAAATACATTACAAGAACTCACTTTGCCCAGATGATGATTAAAGAAAAGATTTGCAATAATTTGCCTTCAGTTTTCAAGAAATATATGACTGGTAATAAACCTGGAGCAGTTAAAGTTGATTGGGCTTCATCAGTAGAAGTGATAAATTGGATTCATCAATCTGGAGGTCTGGCAATCTTAGCGCATCCTTTAAGATACAAGCTTTCTTTAACCAAAATGAAAAAACTTGTTGGCGAACTCAAGGAGTTTGGTTTGGATGGGATTGAAATTGTTAATTCATTTTCAAGTCTTGATGACATAGCCAAATCTAAGAAAATTGCTGATGAGTATGAATTACTTTATTCATGTGGATCAGACTTTCATGGATGGCCTAATCAAAGTATAGAATTAGGCAAGATTCCTTTGTATGATTATGGGAAAAAATTTGTTCTCAATTACCTTTAGATGAAAACAGAAATCATTCAGGTTCATTCCGATAACCCACAAAAAAGGTTGATTAGCCATATAGTCAAGATAATTATTTCAGGAGGGGTGATAGTAATTCCTACTGATTCAGGATTCTCAATAGCTACTTCTTTAGATAATAAAACTGGCATCGATAGGATCAGAAAGATTCGAAAACTTTCAAAAAGACATGACTTTACTTTAATGCTAGAGTCATTTAGTCATATCGGTGAATTCGCAAAAATGAATAATGATGCCTTTAGGTTAATGAAGAGAGTCTTACCTGGTGCCTATACTTTTATTTTGGAAGCAACTAGACAAGTACCTAACAGATTAGTTCACCCAAAGAAAAAAACCATTGGAATTCGAATTTCTTCAAATGCAATTGTTCAAGACATACTTCATGAGCTTTCTCAACCAATCATCAGTGTTTCGCTTATTATCGAGGGCTATGAGTTTTTAAATACGGAGGATGTTGTTGAGGCTCTCGATAATAAGGTAGATGTTATTATTGATTCGGCTTATTGTCCTGCTGTTCCAACTAGCGTAATAGATTTTACAAAAAACCCCTATGAGGTATTAAGAAAGGGGGCTGGAGATACTTCATTAATATTAGAATGAGGTATTATATAATGTCGCTTTAATTCAATAAGTGTGCTAATGAAAACAGCTGAAATTCGCAGAAAATTTCTTGACTATTTTGCAAAACAGAATCACGCAATAGAGCCTAGTTCTAGTCTTGTCCCGCATAACGATAAAACTCTATTGTTTACCAACTCTGGCATGGTTCCTTTTAAAGATGTTTTCAGTGGTGCAGAAAAAAGACCGTACAAGCGCGCAGCATCATGCCAGCGCTGTGTAAGAGCAGGCGGAAAGCACAATGATCTTGAGAACGTTGGCTACACCGCAAGACACCATACATTCTTTGAAATGCTTGGTAATTTTTCTTTTGGTGACTATTTTAAGAAAGACGCTATTAAATTTGCCTGGGAGTTTTTAACCAAAGAAATAGGATTACCTCCTGAGAAATTATGGGTGAGTGTCTTTGAAGATGATGATGAGGCGGAAGATATTTGGGTTAATGATATTGGCTTCCCTAAGAATAGAATATCTAGATGTGGTGCCAAAGATAATTTTTGGCAAATGGGGGATACAGGACCCTGTGGTCCTTGCAGTGAAATTTTCTATGATCATGGAGAGTCAATCCCAGGTGGCCCTCCTGGACATGCCGATGAAGATGGAGATCGATATATCGAGATATGGAATTTGGTCTTTACACAATTTGATAAACAAGAAGATGGTTACTTAAAACCACTGGACGCCCCCTGTGTAGATACTGGTATGGGTCTTGAAAGGTTGGCCGCAGTTCTTCAGCATGTTAATAACAATTATGATACTGATGGTTTTATGGAGCTAACCAAAGCTATTGTAAATTTATCAGATAAAAAACTAAATATCACTCAAAGTGATCCATCTGTTAGAGTAATTGCCGATCATATTCGCTCCACTGCTTTCATGATTGCAGATGGAGTAACGCCTTCTAATGAGGGAAGAGGATATGTACTTAGAAGAATCATTAGAAGAGCGATAAGACATGGTCACAAATTAGGTATTGATAAGGTTTTCTTTTATCGACTTGCACCTATCTTAGCTCTACAAACATCTGATATTTATCCGGAACTTAAGAAAAATCTCGCCATAGTTGAAAAGACCCTTAGGAGAGAAGAGGATAGATTTTTAGAGACCTTAGACCAAGGTATGACAATCTTAGAGGAGAGTATCGCGAATCTTACTGGTTCGGAAATTGATGGAAAAACTATATTCAAGCTTTATGATACTTTTGGTTTCCCTGTTGACCTAACCGGAGATGTCGCAAGAGAAAAAAGTTTAACTCTTGACATGGAAGGTTTTGAAATCGAAATGGAAAAACAAAGAAATAGGGCAAGGGTGTCAGGTGATTTTGTTTCACAAAAAACGATTTCAATAGACTTTGAAACAAACTTTATCGGTTATGAAAATTTAAGCGGTAAAAGCTCAATTAGTTCCATAATTAAAGATGGTACGAAGGTTAAAAAAATTGTCGAAGGAGATGATGCAATCCTTGTCTTGGAAGATACGCCATTTTATGGCGAGTCTGGTGGTCAAGTTGGTGATACTGGTGAGATTATTTTTACGAATGGATCATTCGAAGTAAGTGATACTCAAAAACAAGTTTCAGGAGCTTATGAACATTATGGCAAGGTTGTCTCTGGTTCTATACTAATTGATGATACTGGAACTGCCAAAGTTGATATTACCAGAAGAAAAAGAATTGCCAGAAATCACTCTGCAACTCATCTTTTACACGCTGCACTGAGAAAAGTCTTAGGAGAGACCGTAACCCAAAAAGGTTCATTGGTAAACTCAGAGAGGCTCAGGTTTGATTTCTCGCATGACGAACCTCTTTCTATTGAAGAGATTAATGAGGTTGAGTCAATGGTCAATAGAAAAATCCTTGGTAATACCGAAGTTCACTCGCAAGTGACAGACATCAATAGTGCTAAAAAGTTAGGAGCTATGGCGTTATTTGGCGAGAAATATGGTGACTCTGTTAGAGTTCTGACCATGGGTAAAGATGACTTCTCTGTTGAACTTTGTGGTGGAACTCATGTTGACAGACTGGGAGATATTGGATTATTTCGAATCACGAATGAAACAGGAATTGCATCAGGAGTCAGAAGAATTGAGGCTATAACTGGTTTTACAGCATACCAATTTGACAAAGAAATAGAAAAGCAAATGATTGAAATTGCAGATTTGCTTAAGTCTGATCGATCAATGGTTACTAGAAAAGTTATACAAATCATCGAGCAACAAAAGAAACTTGATAAGCAAATTAGCACTTTCCAGAAACAGCTTGCTGGCAATCAATCTGATGATTTATTGAAAGATGTTATAGAAATTAATGGGGTCAATTTATTGTCTTCACAAATTGAGAATGTCGAGATTAAAGATCTGAGAGACATTGTTGATAAGATAAAAGATAAATTAAAAAACGCTATTGTTGTTCTTGCATTAGTGAAGAATGACAAAATTTCTCTTGTGTCTGGAGTATCGAAAGACCTTACAGATACTTATCATGCTGGCGATATTTTAAAACATGTGGCTCTTCAAGTAGATGGTAAAGGCGGTGGAAGAGCGGATATGGCACAAGGTGGAGGTAGTGATATCTCTAATCTTCAAGATGCTCTTAATTCTGTTCAAGAGTTAATCAAATAAGTCTTTAATTTTGAGATGGTATAAGGTTGAACTGGCTGGTACTAGAGCAAATGCTAGTACTATAGAGGAAATTCTAGTAGCTATTGGCGCAATTTCTATTTCAATGACCAATAAAAGCAAGAAAGATATTTATGAACCAGGAGTTGGAGAAACTCCTTTATGGGAGCTGATAAATATAAGTGCATTATTTGAACAAAAGATTTTAGAAAAAGATATTGCCTCAGCACTGAATTTAATCGAATATTCTAATTTATCAATCTCAGAACTTGAGGAGACAAATTGGATTGAGTCTTATCAAAAAAACTTTCAACCAATTAAGTTTGGAAAAAATCTCTATGTTATTCCTTCATGGGAGGAAAGCAATAAATTTGATGACAAAACCATTATTAGAATGGATCCAGGATTGGCTTTTGGTTCCGGTTCTCATGAGACAACTCATCTATGTTTAGAATACCTCGATTCATCGAATTTAAAGGAATTAACTGTTATTGATTATGGTTGTGGTAGTGGTATTTTAGGTATAGCTACATTGTTATTAGGGGCCAAAAATGTCATAGCAGTTGACATTGATCCTCAGGCAATCATTGCCACAAAAGAAAACGCTAAGATTAATAATGTTGATAAGAAAATAAGTATTGTTTCATCTGACAGTCTTGCTGATAAAGAGGTAGATCTTTTGATTGCAAATATCTTATCAAATCCATTAATGACTCTTAGAGATAAATTCATTGAGTTAATTAAACCTAATGGGAGAATAGTGATATCTGGAATTATGAAGAAACAGCTTCTGGAAGTTTCAAAACATTATGAAGAATTTTGTACTATAGTAGATGTTAAAGAAAGAAATAAATGGTGCTTAATAGAACTATTAAAACATTGAATTATGAAACTATTAGATAGGTATCTTTTTTCCTCTATTATCAAGTCATCTATTTCGGTACTGTTGGGACTGGTGGTGTTATTTAGCTTCTTCCAGTTTTTGGAGGAATTGAATGATGTAGGAAAGAAAGGTTATACGATTAGTATTGCGATTAACTATATAGCATTGCTTCTTCCCTCATTTTTTAATTTATTGCTGATTCTAGGCGTAATGATTGGAGTTGTTTTTGGTTTAGGTCAGTTAAACTCGAATAAGGAACTCCAAATTTTTCAAGTAGCCTCTATCTCAAAAAAAGACATTGTTTTCAAATCTATTAAATTTACTTTTTTTATTTCGGTGACGCTGATAATTGTTTTAGAAATTATCTCTCCTTATACTTCAAAGCTAGCTGATCAGATAAAGAAACAAGCCCAAGGCAAGCCCATAATGAGTCAATCAGGCCAAGTATGGCTGAAGAAAGATGGGAAATATATTCATTATGAGAAGAATAATTCCGATAACTCTATCAAAGTATTTGATACAGAGAATATCACTACTCTAAAAAATATTTTATATGCTAAGGATGTCAAGTTCTCTGATGGTTTTGTTAATATAGTTGAACCTACAAGAGTTGAGATTCGGAGTGAAGGGGGTTTTTATTTAATTGACAATAAAGATAAAGAAGGCCTTAATCGAATTGAGCTAGATCCAAATCAATTGGAATTTCTTAACAAGAATGTAAAGGAAATGTCTATTTTTGAGATGGCTTTGGCTCTGGTAAATTCAATGAATGCCGGGACAAATAATCAAGAACTTTATACAGAGCTTATCAGTAGAATTATCAAACCTTTTACGCTGATTGGGATGATTTTAATAGCAATTCCTTTCGTGTTAAATACTCAAAGAACTGCTTCAGTTGGCAATAGAATTTTTATATCAATTTCAATTGCCGTTTTTGCACACTTAATTACAAAGATAACTTCAATAGTTTTAGTCACAAAGAATAGCACATCTATTGTTGGACCTTTTATTCCAACAATAGTCCTGTTATTGATCGGAGCATTAGTTCTTAGGGTTAAAAAACAGGAAATTTATTAACCGCCGCCCACTGCTACAATAATTTCTACCTTATCATTTTCCACAATAATCTTATTAGAGTATTCAGACTTGGGGGTTACTTCACCGTTAATCTCGAGAGCAATTCTTTTATCTTGATAGCCCATCTCAGAAAGTAGTTGCTGAGCAGTTAAGTTATTACCAACCTTAATTTCTTTACCGTTTAAAAATACCTTCATTTTGGTTTTCTTATGTTCTTTAAATATTTCCTTATCAATCTATTTTATGACAAATTTCCAAAAGGAAAATTTATTAAATATGATAAAATTCTCAAAATATTTTAGGGAGTCAAAGTGTCAAAAAGTGCACTTCTAGCATTGGAAGATGGAACGATATTCTATGGCAAAGCCATTGGCTCTGTAGGCTCTTCAGTTGGAGAAGTGGTTTTTAATACTTCTATGACAGGTTATCAGGAAATATTAACTGATCCCTCTTATAAAAATCAAATAGTTGCTCTAACCTATCCTCACATTGGTAATACCGGTTGTAATGAAATAGATGAAGAGTCAAATGGACTACATTTATCAGGATTAGTCATCAGAGATGAAACACTAGCCCCTAGTAGTTGGAGGAGTGAAAACTCTCTGAATTCGTATTTAAAAAAATCAAAAATTGTTGGTATCTCGGGTATCGATACTAGAGCGCTTACTAGGCATCTCAGACTCAATGGATCAATGAAAGGTTGTATTTCCTCTGGAAAGAATATCGATGAAAAAAAAGCTATTGAAATGGCAAAAGATTTCGAGGGGCTAAAAAATAAAGATTTGGCAAAAATTGTCTCTACTCAAGAGAAATATGCCTTCACTGAGGGATCTTATGACCTTGGTAAGGGAGGATTCTCAAAGCTAAAGAAAGAACACCATGTAGTAGTTTATGATTTTGGGGTTAAAAAAAATATACTCAGAATGCTTGTTGATAGAGGTTGTAAGTTAACAGTTGTTAATGCGATGACTCCAGCAGAGAAAGTTTTTTCTATGAAACCGGATGGTGTATTTTTGTCAAATGGTCCTGGCGATCCAGAGCCGTGTGATTATGCGATAGAAAATGTTAAAGAAATTTTAAATAAGGAGATACCTATTTTCGGTATTTGCCTCGGCCATCAAATACTTGCCCTTGCATCTGGAGCTAGGACTGAAAAAATGAAATTTGGCCATCATGGGGCTAATCATCCAGTGCAAGATCTAGAGACTTCGAGTGTCATGATTACTTCACAGAATCATGGTTTTGCTGTCTCAGATGAAAATATCCCAGAAAATATTGCTATTACTCATCGTTCACTGTTCGATAATTCAATTCAGGGAATTAAAATTAAAAATAAAAAAGCATTTAGCTTTCAGGGACACCCTGAAGCATCTCCAGGTCCTCATGATGTGGGTTATTTATTTGATCAATTTAAGGAAGATATGTTGCAATGATTAAGATTAGTCAGTTTTTTTTAATTCTTTTTTTATTTATAAGCCCCTCTAAAGCAGAAATAGGTCCAATAAACGTTTATCTTGACGATGTTGATCCTCTGGAAGAGTTAAACCGTCCAATATTTGAGTTCAATCAGGTCCTTGATCAAAATCTTTTAGAACCTATTGCAATTTCATACAGAGATAACACCCCTGAATCAATCAAAAAGGGAGTAAGTAATTTTTTCTCCAACCTTGGTGAAGTAAGTACACTTGCAAATCAAATGTTACAGTTCAAGGCTGAAGATAGCTTTACAACACTTAGTAGATTTCTCATAAATACTACTATCGGTCTTGCTGGTATTTTTGATCCGGCCTCAGAATTAGGTTTAACAAAGAAGGATGAGGACTTTGGCCAAACTCTTGGATTCTGGGGAGTTCCAGAGGGACCATATTTTGTAATCCCAATCTTAGGTCCTTCAACTTTGAGGGATACAGCAGGTTTATATGTCGATATGACATCTGATGTAAACCTAATCAACAATCTTGATACAAATGCTGAGATTGCGGCTACTTCAATGAAGACGGTTGATAAAAGAGTCGAGCTTCTCCCAGCAACTGACTTAATTAATAGATCTTTTGATCCATATACAACTATGAGGTCTTCATATCTTCAAAAAAGAAGAAATGATGTGAATGATGGTGTTGATAAAAATAATTCTTCAGATTTCTAGAATTTTTAATTATGCCAAAAAGAAATGACATAAAGAGCATTCTGATTATTGGTGCAGGCCCAATTGTGATTGGACAAGCTTGTGAATTTGATTATTCTGGTGCTCAAGCCTGCAAGGCTCTCAGAGAGGAAGGATACAAAGTCATTCTTGTAAATTCAAACCCTGCAACAATCATGACAGATCCCCAAATGGCTGATAGTACCTATATTGAGCCAATTGAGTGGCGAACCCTGGAAAGAATAATTGAAATAGAAAAGCCAGATGCTCTTCTTCCCACAATGGGTGGTCAAACAGCTTTAAATTGTGCCTTGGACCTTGATAGGCACGGAGTGTTAAAGAAACACAATGTTGAAATGATTGGTGCCAATAAAGAGGCAATTGATAAAGCTGAAGACAGAGATTTATTCAGACAGGCTATGCTAAAGATTGGACTACAAATGCCTATGTCTGAGGTTGCTCATAATATGGAACAGGCCATAGAGATTCAAGAAAAAGTTGGATTTCCAACCATTATTCGCCCTTCATTCACTATGGGAGGAAGTGGCGGAGGAATTGCATATAACCGTGAAGAATTTATACAAATCTGTGAAAGAGGTTTGGACTTATCTCCAACTAATGAATTACTTATTGAAGAGTCAATTCTTGGATGGAAAGAGTTTGAGATGGAAGTTGTCAGAGATAAAAAAGACAATTGCATAATTATTTGCTCAATTGAAAATTTTGACCCTATGGGCATTCATACTGGCGACTCAATAACTGTTGCTCCAGCCCAAACTCTTACTGACAAGGAATATCAAATAATGAGAA
>Ga0255757_10006339_pt1 | contig 10267 bp, 8 predicted proteins | sample 071ome_27_FD_179957 | JGI IMG/M metagenome (GOLD analysis project Ga0255757, IMG submission 179957) | Coastal salt marsh microbial communities from the Groves Creek Marsh, Skidaway Island, Georgia - 071409AT metaG (version 2) | ecosystem: Environmental > Aquatic > Marine > Intertidal zone > Salt...
CCCACATGGTTGGCCTGGTATTTAAAGAAGAGTGTCATGCCAAATCTCTACTGGAACTACATGCTAAAGGGTAAGGAGTTATTAGTAGCCCCAAAATTGCTTTAGGGCATTTATTGCAATACTTCTTCTAGTACTAATTTTCCTTTCTCAAAGTTTAGAGCATGATAAAGAAATTTATCACTTTTTAGTGCAACCTCTATTCCATCAGATAGCTTAATAATATACGGTAGGGTTGCGTTATTAAGCGCCTCTGATGCAGTCAGAGGCACAGCCCCAGGCATGTTGGTTACACAGTAGTGCGTAACGCCATTGATGGAGTAGGTTGGATGATCATGTGTAGTGGGCTTGCTTGAAGCAAAGCAACCTCCCTGATCAATAGCAATATCAATTAGCACTGAACCTTTCTCAATTAAGTCTAAATCAGAATTTGTTAATATCATTGAGGCTTTTTTACTGCCCTGATGAACTGCTCCAATAATTAAATCTGAAGATTTCAAAATCTCTTCTAAATTGTAGCTCTGGTAAAGCATTACGCTGGCGTTATTCGAATTAAGAATCCCTTTTGCAGAATTTAATTTGTGTTCATTTATATCAATCAAATTGACTTTGAACCCTTGAGCAATAGCCATTTTAGCGGCGCTCAGCCCAGCGACGCCTGCACCATAGATTGTTGCTGTGCGTAATTTTGTATTATTCAAATTTGAACCAATAACTCCTTTACCATCTAAGGGCTTTAAAAGAAAATAGTTTCCAACAACGATAGAAATTTGTCCTGCTAATGAGCTCATAGGAGATAATATAGGATATTCATTTTCTGTATTTAAAACGCTCTCATAGGCAATACCTCTGCATCCTGTAGCTATTAAATTTTGAATATTTTGTAAATTCCCTGCGAGATGAAAAAAGGTAAAGACTGTATGTTTTTCGTTAAGATATGTATATTCACTAGGCAAAGGCTCTTTAACTTTTACGATTAATTCTGCATTTTCATAGACAGAATTTGGGGTATCACAAATCTTTGCGCCTACCGACAGATAGTGTTCATCTGTAAATCCTATATCACTACCTAAATTTTTTTCTATATAGATTGTATGACCCAACTTGCATAATACTGAGACTGATTCAGGTGTAAGACCAACTCGGAATTCTCTGTTTTTAATTTCTTTTGGAACACCAATTCTCATCTTGTTTATTTCCTTGTTAATACAAAAAAATTGAAAGACTGTGTCTTACCTTTAGGTGTAATATGATTTTCATGAAGGGATAAGTCAATCAAAAAATGTTTACCAAAGATTTTCTTAATACTTTCTTGGTCGTGACGATGAACTGTTAAATTGCTACATCTCTCTGGCCCATCAACTGCAAAGGTCGATAAAATAACTGTTCCTTTATCACTTAATGCGTGAAGAACTTTCTCTAGATATTGCTTGATATCCTCTTCCTTAATTAAAAAGTGAAAACACGCTCTATCATGCCAGATATCATACTTATTGGATTCAAGATCAATCTTGAGAACATCACCAATTATATTTATGGGAATAGGGCATATATCTTTAAGTCTCTTTTTTACATTTAGCAAAGCTTTCGATGACAGATCAAGTAGGGTTAAATTTTTATATGCCTGATCTATCAATGAATCGACCAAAAAAGATTCACCACAACCGATGTCTATAATTTTATTTTCTTTGCCAGTAGCGTATCGATTAATTAATTCCAGACTTATTTTAGGAGTCGATTGGTACCAACTCAGATCAACATGACTCTTGCTCGAGTATATAAGTTCCCAATGATCTTGTTCCTTTGATAGGCTCATAAATATTTTTAATTAAATTTTAATTAAAGATAATAATGAAACAATTATATTTGATAAATTTTCCTATAAAATAAAAAGAGAGCTTGCTCCCTTTTATTTGTTAAAAAGATTTATACAATGGCATTCATCTCAATGTTACGTTTGGCAAAAGAAATTGGGTCTTAGTAACTATGCTTTGCTCTGGTTAGCCTTCATCAAGGGCTTTGTCATCGCATACTTGCTAATATACTTTGGGATGTTAAGTCTCTAAGTAAAAATACTTAGAGACACAATAATGCAACGTAACCAATCCCTACTAAAACACCAAAGATCACATGGTGATGCGATAGCGTCCAAACAACAATACCTAGCGCAACCACAGCTCCAATTTTTGTATTTATAAAAGGCAGAATAATTGATAGTAATTTATTCATAAAAAAACCCGTACCAGTTTAGAAACAAAATTAATTTATTCCTTTTTTTTAGATTGGCTAGCAGAAAATTATTTATAAATATTTTTTTTTAAAAATGAATGACTTAGAATGCGAATGAGTATTATTCAATAGCTGTAAAGACTCTGAGAAAGAATACTTGCGCAAACATGGATTAACCATGTTTGCGCTAAATGTTTAACTAGAAATAGCAGTGCACTCTAAAACCAAGATTACGACCTGGTAAAGGTACGTGATCCTTGATGAAAGACGAGTGGTTTCTGGCAAGCTCATCGAGAAGGTTTTTTCCAAAAAATGATACTGAAAATGACCTTCCACTTGAGAGCAAGATATCCTTTGTTAAATGAAAATCAACCAATGTATATCCATCTGTGGCTTGCTCCATGAAGCTGATATCTCTTTGATCCTCAACATTCGTAATAATCAGCGAGCCCTCAAAAGAATCAGAGCTATAGCTTGCATTGATAATATTTCTTGATGGGGTCATTCTAGGTAGATAATTATTATCTGAAAACTTACCATCGATGGCATCTCTGCCAAGGGTAATGTCTAATAAGCCATCGCCCAAGTAGGTCGTAAAGCCTATCTCTGCCTCGTACCCCCTGAGAATCGCATTATCCTGCTGATAATATCCAAGTATGAGTCCATCATGGTCGTGGTGATCATCATGTTCTTCTTCACTTTGGTCCATAAGAATAATGTAATCGTCAACCTTATTACTAAAGAAAGAGACTGTCGAATAAAAATCATCGTGATCTAATGAGAAGGTGAGATCTATGTTCCTTGATACCTCGGGGTTAAGATCAGGATCGCCAACCTCAAACCTACCAGCTGCCATGTGCGGTCCATCCATGTACAGCTCGATTACTGACGGCGCTCGCTCAAGACTCGATATACCTAGACTGACTCCTATGGCATCAGAGATTGCGGCGCTCGTATTAAAAGATACACTGGCGTTGTTATTCTCAAAGGATTTAATCTCTGACTCTAGTAATGCCTCTCGCTTAATTTGATCCAATCTTGCCCCAAGGTCAAAGTGGAGTGCAGCGGTATCGGCCGAGATATAGTAGCCCATCGTCAACTCCTCAGACTTTGTTTCTGGAAGGTAGGACTCCTCTCCAGAAATTGACAATGCCTCATCTGAAAGGTTAAAGACTAACTTTTGAGGGTACAAAGAATTATTGATATCAAAAATAAAGCCAAGCTCATTGGCGTCATTACTAAATAATGTGGGTCCTTCTTCATGCTCGTCCTCATCATGACCTTCATCACCATGATCATCATGATGTCCGCTCTCTTCATGTTGCTCAGTTAAAGTGTAAGCGGTTGAACGAAAAAAATAACTCATTCGATCAAAGATAGAGGTATTCAATTGGAGCTCACCCTCGAAGTTCAATACATCTGAATTGGTTGTACTAAAAATTCTCTCGTCTTCGTGATCCATATCTTCACCCGCATGAGGATCCTCACCATGGTAGGGAATCCCGTACAATGAACTTAGGTTTGAGATAGAAAATCCAAAGTATCCATCATCATAAATATTTGAAAAGCCAAGCTTATGGCTCGTCCTCTCTACATCAGAGTTATCTATAAGATTTATTATTTCGTCCTCATGGTCCTCATCAATATGATCAGGGACGCTGTAATCACCCTGAGCAATTTGATTAAGGGCATAGGTAAAATTCATGTTGTCGTAACTGTCTCGATAAGAAAAGCTTGCCCCCCTTGCATCGCTGACGGATTGAACTTCTGCTGACAGCTTAAGAATTCTCTCGTCAAGAGGCTCGCGTGGTATCGAGTAATCAACAACATTAATGATCCCGCCAATGGAGCCATTGGCATAAAGGAGCGAGGAGGGCCCACGGACGATCTCAATTTGTTGAGTATCAGAGAGATCTATCTCATTGACATGATCACCCCCAAGACCAGAGATATCCCTGACCATTACACCGTTATTAAGTACCTTGATCCGGCTCCCTGTCATGCCTCGGATTATAGGCTGACCGACTCCCGCGCCGTAATCAGCCATTGAAACACCTAAGAAATTATTTATAACCTCGCCCAGATTTTGCGTTGCGTCATTTTGAATTTCATCCTCACCCACAATATGAATAGGATTCTCAACATCAGAGGCTATTTGGTCCACAAAGGAAGAGGTTACAACTATCTCCTCCAAGTATACTTCTGAATTATCCTGAGCCATTAAATGTAATGTAATTATTGGCAGTGCCAATAACAAAAAAATATTTTTTTTCATGATTACCTCCTAGAAAAAAAGTTAAAAATTAAGATTTTTTAACTTAATTTAGGGGGCGCCCTTATGGATAGTTGTCTTGGAGATGCGTAAGAGTCTCCAAGCTCAGGGTGTATAACGCTATACTCAGAGAGAAAATAAATGAATTGAGGAATTGATAGCGTTACAGATTCTTTGAAATCAATTTTACAGAGGTGGCACTCTAGCTGTGTATCATTATCAGCTAGATCAGCCCCATGAGTGTAGCTTTCAATTGGGAAACTTAGAAGAAATAGTAATCCAATTAAGCTAAACAGATGTTTATTTTTAGAAAAATCACTCACTATTAAACATGTTATTTAGTTTTTTGTTTACTTCAAAGAAAAATCGGTAATAGTAGTTAAATTTTAGTTTTTAACAAAGAATAGGGCAAGCGTATTGCTTGCCCTATTTGGTCTTGTCTAATCCTGGGTTAAAGGTGGCTGTGGCCCTAATACCTCAGTTAGTGCGTAGTGAGCACAGATCTCATCAAAACCTCTGGCAGCGCCTCCGACACCTATAGAGCCGATAATTTGATTATCAACTATTATGGGTAATCCACCAGAAACTAAGTACCAGTCAAGTTTAACCCTTGTGACTCGAGCTACATCGGTACTGAATCGATTGGCTGTCTCATGCGTTGGGGCTCTGGTATAGAGCGCCGTCTCAGCTTTATAGAGCGCCGTCTCTACCCCAATTGGCATCTGACCATCCATACGATGTGCATAAACAATGCTACCGCTTGGACTGAGAATAAAAATACTTACGGTTACTCCTTCTTCCTCAGCTCTGGCGATACAGGTCTTGGCAATCTGCTCTGCAACCGAAGCAGATATCTCGGTTCTTGTACTAATACGTATCGCAGCATCACCAGACACCACAACATCTTCAAGTGATGCCGCCTCTTGGGCAAACATTGAACCTGATAAAAAGATAACAAAAGATAATGAAATAAGTGAAAAATATTTCATCAAATACCCCCTAAAGTTAATAATCATTCAAGAGTATTCTTATTAATATATATGTCTACTTTTTTTATTATGTAAGTGGGGTTTATAATCGTGAATATGCAACCAAAGGAGCGCATTCATCATCTATTTAAATATCTTATTGGGGAGTAATGATTGAGTAATTTTTTAAAGCGCTACAGAAAATGGATTATAGGAATCGTTTTATCTATTGGAGTTTTATATGCAATAAGAACGATTAATACACAAGACGATGTGGTAACTCAGACCCAGCAACTGTTTGCGCAAATCTTGATTGGTGATATTGAAAACCTCATCCCGGCAGTGGGAAGCATTCAGCCGGTTCAGGTGGTAGAGGTCGGGGCCCAGGTTTCAGGCCAGTTACTCGCACTTCATGTAGAGGCAGGTGACTTCGTGAATCGTGGTGACCTATTAGCAGAAATTGATGCCAGTCAACAGATTAGCAGGGTTGACGCGAGCAGGGCCAATCTAGCAGGTCTAGAGGCTCAACTCGAATCAGCTAGATCCAATCTTAATCTGGCCGAAATTAATGTAACGCGTCAGACCAACCTTATGGGGGCCTCTGCAACGAGTCAGCTTGAGTATGATATGGCTGTCAATAATTTTAATAACGCGCAAGCTTCGTTGACGCAGCTTGAGAGGGAGATTGATAGAAGTAGGGCATCATTAGCGATCGAGGAGAGGGAGCTAGAGTTCACCCAGGTTATCGCCCCAATAGATGGCACGGTCATGTCCGTCACGATGGCCGAGGGCCGAACTCTCAATGCAAGCCAACAGTCACCGACCATTTTAACGATCGCAGATTTATCAACGGTAAGAATTCAAGCCGAAATATCTGAGGCAGATGTTGGCAGATTAAGGGAAGGCATGGAAGTCTACTTCACAACATTAGGGTCAGGTAATCGTCGATGGGTGAGCACACTCGATCGCATTCTTCCGCAGCCCATTATCGAGAATAATGTCGTTTTTTACACAGGATTATTTGATGTGATTAATGAGGACAACAGGCTCCTCCCAGAAATGACAGCGCAAGTGTATTTTGTAACATCATCGGCACGTGACGTGCTTGTGGTTCCCATGGGCGCGCTTTCCTTTAACTCCAATGATGCAAGATCGCATGAGAGACAGGCGACGGTTGATGTCGTTGATGCGAATGGAGATATTCAGTCGGCCAATGTCACAGTCGGCCTAATAAGCAGGACCCATGCGGAGGTCATTTCAGGGTTGAGCATCAATGATCAGGTCGTCATTGGAAATTTAGAGACCGGAGCACAGGGAGTGGATCGACAGGCCTTGAGGTCGGCGATGGGCTTCCCCGGTAACTAGATGACGCAGTCACTGATTAAGCTAGAAAACTTATCAAGAACGTATGTCACCGAGGGTGGTGTTGAAGTTCAGGCCCTTAAAAGAATCAATCTTGAGATTAATCGAGGTGAATTTGTAGCCATCATGGGACAGTCAGGCTCAGGCAAATCAACACTCATGAATATTTTGGGGTGTCTCGATAAGCCTACCGGTGGGTCCTATTTCTTCATGGATAGGAACATCAGCTCCTATTCACAGGACGAGTTAGCGGCATTACGGAGAGAGGCCTTTGGTTTTATCTTTCAAAGTTACAATCTTTTAAATAATGAGAATGCTATTAACAATGTTCAGATTCCTGCAATCTATAAGGCCGTGCCTAATAAACAAAGATACGCGAGAGCTAAGGATCTTCTTGATTCATTAGGTCTAGGTGATCGACTGGATCACAGGCCTATGGAGTTATCAGGCGGCCAGCAGCAGCGCGTATCCATTGCTAGGGCCATGATGAATGGAGCGTCGGTGATCCTTGCTGATGAGCCCACAGGAGCCCTTGACTCTAATAGCGGGCAAGAGGTACTGGCGCTACTAAAGAAATTGAGCGAGGAGGGGAAGACCGTAATTTTAATTACTCATGACAAGCAAATTGCCTCGTACGCAAATCGTATTATTAGTATCAAGGACGGTGAGATAGTAGGTGATGAGGATCGAAATGCAAGCAAGCAAGAAGTCCAAGATAGCAATCACGAGCCCATTCAAAGCGACAGCCATAAGCTCGTGATCCTCTCATCAATTAAAGAGGCCTACCGAATGGCGATCAGTTCTTTGCGAAGTAACTTATTTAGAACAATATTGACATTGCTCGGTATCGTTATCGGTGTGTCTTCAGTCGTCACACTAATGGCAGTGGGCGAGGGCGCACAACAGAATATCATAAGGGTCATGGAGCAACTGGGCACCAATGTATTAACCCTAAGACCTGAGAGACTTCCAAACTCAAGAAGAAATATGCCCTCCACGTTAACGGTGAGCGATGCCCAGCGTATTAGTAATGAGGTCCCCAATGTAATTGCGGCAATCCCTCAAAAACAGTTAGGCAATGCTACTGTAAGGTTTGGAGGTCTTGATACAAATACCACCGTGGTGGCTACCACAGAAAATATGCCAACCGTCAACTCATGGAGCTTATCCCAGGGCATATTCTTTTCTGATGCAGACGGCGAGGAGTTAGCGCCTATTGCTGTCCTTGGCTCTGAGGTAAGGAGTGACTTATTTCCTAGTGGCATGGATCCAATTGGACAATTTATTTTAGTCAATAATGTACCTTTTCAAATTATCGGTCTGCTCAATGAGAAGGGTGCGCAAGGTTGGAATAATCCTGATGATGCTATCTACATACCTTATCAAACCGGTGTCTTTAGACTGTTTGGTCAGCAGTTTGCCGATGAGATACGCATCCTTGTTGAGGACGCTGATGTGATCGAGCAGACCCAAGAGAACATTCTTGAATTTGTTCGATACATACATAGTGCGAATGATGTGAGAATTAATCAAAACACTGCGATGCTTGAATCAGCCTCCGAGGCAACAGCAACGATCACTATTCTCTTGGGGGCGGTGGCAGCCATTTCTCTGATTGTCGGTGGCATAGGGGTGATGAATATCATGCTGGTCTCTGTGACAGAGAGAACCCGAGAGATTGGCATTCGTATGGCAACCGGCGCCAGACAATTTGATATATTGATGCAATTTCTAACAGAGTCTGTCGTCGTATCCATAATAGGTGGGGTCTTAGGAGTCATCATCGGTATTGGTCTCGCGCTATTGATTAGCTCTTTTCAGATTCCAATTTTTTTCTCTAACGAGCCAATGCTTTACGCCTTCTTTTGTTCGGTCAGCATAGGAATTATTTTTGGCTTTACGCCTGCTAGAAAAGCATCCAAGTTAGACCCCGTGGTAGCACTCTCAAATGACTAGCAAAAAGTTATCAATAGTAATTTTTTATTTTGTGATGGCTTTGTTCATTCAGGGTTGCTCGGTGAATGAAGAAATTCAAGAGATCAATAGCTTGCTCCCGGTTGCATTTAATCAAGATGACGCTAGCAATGAAGGAGACTGGCCAACGATAAATTGGTGGCAGCAATTTAATAGCGATGAACTTAACCAGTACATTGAGATCGTCCAAGCGCAAAATTTAGATCTTGATAATAACAGGAGAAACCTCCAGTTAGCTCAAATTGATTTACGCGAGGCAGGTTTTAATTTAATTCCCATCCCTTCTTTATCGTTGGGTATGGATCGCGAAACAGGTACTGAGTCTGATGATTACAGCTTAACTTTGTCACTGGCCTACGGGAGTATATTAAGCAGACCGCTTAACTATCAGGCAGCACGCTTTAGTTATAGTCAAAGAGAGGCGCAGCTCCTTGATATCTCAATGAATATCATATCGACTGCCTCGTCTGCCTATTTTCAGCTGCTATTGGCAAGAAATAAAATCGAGGCAACGGAATTAAATCTTCAAAACGCCAGAACCATTTTAAATATCGTACACAGTCGAGTAGAGCAGGGCGTATCCTTGCCCATTGAGGAGCTAAGACAAACAATTACCGTTCAAGGGATTGAGGGCCAGTTACTACAATTAAGACAAGACGAGTTTGCCTTACTATCAGCGCTCTCAATCATGGCGGGTCAGACTTTAAATGATGTTGCATTTGATGGCACGAGTATCGATCCCATTGAGATCCCTAGGGCAAGCATGGGAGTGCCTTCGGGCTTGCTTGAGCGAAGACCTGATCTGATTGAGTCTAGGGCAGCCCTGCAGAGAGCTAATAGTAATTTAAATATTGCAAATGTATCTTTGCTCCCTAATTTATCCATCAATGGTATCTCTACAAATACAGAGAATAGCATCTCTGATCTTAGCCAAACGGAGAATTTCGAGAATAGATTGAATATCAATTTAGATCAGTTGCTCTTTTTCAACGGGGACAGACAAAGAAATATACAAAGAAATAATCTACTCCTAGAGAACGCATTAAATAATTATCGATCAACCGTGATCAGCGCCTTTAATGAAGTGCAAGTTTTAATCAATGATCAGATACTGCTCGAAGAACTGTATGACATTAATTTAAGTCAACTCTATCTAGCCGAGGAGTCCTTCAGGGTCAGTCAGGCACGATACAGTGAGGGTCTCGATGAATTTGAGACTGTTCTCAATACACAAAACACGCTCTACCAGCAACGGATCGATGTGCTCAACACCAAGGTTCAAAGGCTTAATGCATCGATAGCGCTATACATTGCTGCCGGTGGCGGATGGGATTCCTCCATGGCAACCGCTGATATTCTTTGAATTAACGAAACACGATAAAGCTTTGCGGGAGTTCTTTGCTATTTGTTGTCGAAATACCAAAAAGGCTGAGCAGGGTTTGAGCTAGATTATCATGTGTATAAA
>Ga0255757_10006341_pt1 | contig 10266 bp, 6 predicted proteins | sample 071ome_27_FD_179957 | JGI IMG/M metagenome (GOLD analysis project Ga0255757, IMG submission 179957) | Coastal salt marsh microbial communities from the Groves Creek Marsh, Skidaway Island, Georgia - 071409AT metaG (version 2) | ecosystem: Environmental > Aquatic > Marine > Intertidal zone > Salt...
CCACTGGCTTCTTCTCCGTCCTCCGCGGGCGACGAAGAAAAAGTCTTCAAAGGAGTACCGTCCGTGTCGGTATTGCCCTTCTTCGAATTCGAAGTTGATTTTTCAAATTCTTCCCCTCTCCTTCCTCGTTGCAATTTCAACGACGACGACGCTAACTCTTCCTCCGCTCGCGCTAATAATTCGAGAAGCTCGTCGTGCGACGACGGCCGTGATCGAGAGTTTATCGGTGTGGTAACTGCAAACGATTTTGACGACGACGCCATGATATCTTCTTCCGCACCCATGATTGTGTGTGCGTATGAGGAAAAGATTTTTGTTGATTTTTGAAAATTCTTTACGAGGAAACGAGCTTTTGACTTTTCTACGAGTTTTTCTTGGACTTTACGAGTTCTTCTTTTTACACAATAGAAAAATACGCAAATACTACGCGTCGTAATAGAAGCTATTCCATCTTCCTCTCGAATAGTAATCGTCGCTCATGCCGTTATTATTATTATTATTATTATTATTATTATTGATAAACTCTTCTCTATCTTTTCTGTGCTCTCTCACTCGACTTTCGTATTTGTTTTCCATGGTGAGATAGACGTCGGAAAGAAATATTATCAACAGCGCGAGAACGATTAATAAGAATATGAACGCTCTAAAGCGCATCACAGAGACGCACATCGAGTGGAAACAGTTGGTCGAGGCGAGCGCGATGCACGGTAAGCACGGAATGAGGAAGCAGAAAAATTCACACCACTCTGTCGGTCGGCGACGCGGTCTCGAAAAGGTTTGCAAAAAGCCGTCCGAGTCGTGAAGCGCGAACGGAGACGCAGACGAGGTGGTTGATGCTAACACCGGTTGAATCTTTTCCGCGAATTCTGACATCGGCGTTTTGCACACTTCGCACGTCGTCAACGTTTGGTTCGGTCGACGTAAGTTTTTAATATACTTCACTCCGCATTCTTTATTGAGATGGACGCCTTGCCCAACGCACGCACATCCGAGTAAACAACTGTTGTTTTCGAGCACGTCGCATCTCCGTATCGGTTCTAAACACACTCTGCACGACGCCACGACCTTTTCCAACTCTTCCTCCTCGTCCTCGTCGTCGCCGCCATCTCTTTCCTCCGTCCCTTTTTCTTCGTCTTTCCTCGACAAAGCCTCCTCGTTTTTTTCTTCTTCTTTTTCCTTCCTCGTCTCCGAAGGTTTTGGGTCTCCCGTTCTCGCCCTCGTTCCGCGAAGCGTCGTCGTCGTCGTCGTCGTCGTCGTCGTCGTCGTCGCGGACATTTCCACCGCCACCGGCGCTTCTTCTTCTTCTTCTTCTTCTCTAGACGATTGCGCGTTGCCCATTTGTTTCTTCTGTTAAAGCGCGTACTTTAAAAGTGAGATAAACTCCATCATCATCGTTCGCGTATTTTTTTTTTAGATACGATTTTCGCGTGAAAACCCTAAACCCCAAAAACAAAAAGAAACACGAACGCGCGCGGGCGGCTTTAGTAGTAGTAGCAGCGCGAGAAGACTGATGTCGCGACGCCTATTATCCTCCGCTCTATCGGCGCGGTGGCATCCTCCTCTTCATCGTTTCCCCTCGAACGACGACGGCAAGAAGAACGGCGCGTTGAGGAGAATGAAGAGTAGTAGTAGTAGTAGTAGTAGGAGAACGGTAGGGGAGAATGGAAAACAGTTACGCGAAGCCGCCGCGAGAAGGAAAGAGGAAGACGAGAGAAAACACGTGTTGTTAGCGTCGTCGTCGTCGTCGTCGTCGTCGTCGTCGTCGTGCTTTTCGTCTCCGAAAAGAGGAGGAGGAAACGACGAAAACAAGGAGAGGAAAGATGCGGTGAAAGCGCTCGTTTCGAAAGTGAGCGGCTTTTACGAGATTGGAGGTTTAGATGTCTATCGAGCAATAGATGCCTGTCAGAGGGTTGATTTTGGGTTGACGACGCAAAAGACGAGTTTGGCGGAGATTGGCGTGTATCACGGAAGGTCGTTTCTAGCTTTGATTTCCTTGCGGAAAAACGACGAGACGTGCATAGCGATAGACTGTTTTGAGAATCAAGCGGATAACGCGGACGAGAGCGGAGTTGGTGATTACAGTAAGTTTAGAAAACACGTGACGAAGGCGTGCGAGGCGATGAAGGCGGGGGATTCCAACGCGAACTTCGAGTGGGACGGTATCGTCGACTCCGACACCGCGTTGCCGAGTTTCATCAAAGTCGTAAAAGCCGATTCCACGAAAATGACAAATGAAGCAGATTTTGACGAAGATAAAAACGGTCCAGTCCGAATCTTCTCCATCGACGGATCGCACACGTCAGAAGCGACTTTCCGAGATTTAACGCTCGCCGCCGACGAGTGTTTACACGAGCGCGGCGTCGTCATACTCGACGATTGCTTCAATCCAGATTGGCCAGGTGTCATCTCAGGGCTCGCGAAATATCTCGACGCGTCCGGTCGAGTCGTTCCGTTCGCCATCGCGTATAACAAAGTCTACCTTTGCGACCCATCGATCGTTGAAACGTATCAATCGCGCTTGACGCCGAACGTCGTCGTGCGTAAAAAAGCGAGCCTTTTTGGACGCGAATGCTTGGTCTGTAAGCAAGGATGGTTGCACACGTTTCACGGAAACGACGACCCGTACTAAAAAGAGTGGTGTATTAAATTTGTATTCATAGAGTGCCTAGATTTTCCCGCCTAGATTTTCTTTCTAAACTCTCTTTCGTTTTCACCTCAGAACAAATCCACCGCGATAAAAAAAATGGTCGTCGACGACGACGACGACGGCGGCGGAGGTTTAACTCTGAACATCGCCGGCGCCTCGTCCGACGACGACGATAACCGCAACGACGACTTCCGCGCTCCTAAAGGTAACCCGCGCAAGCGCACCGTCGCTCGAGGGAAGAAAAAGTGGCAGGGAGGTAAAGAGAAGCGCAAAGCGTTTCCCCACCAACGACGACGAGAAGGAGAAGACGACGACCGAGAGCAGCAGCAGCAGCAGCGGCAGCGCGGGGGGAGAATCAGAGAGCCAACGCACCCGCGCATTTCTTCTTCACCCGCGGAACGCGACGAAGATGATTACAAATTAGCAGCGGCAGCGGCAGCAGCGCGAGACGGCGGCGGCGGCGAAGAGACCCCGAGAAGAAACGGGCGGAAACGACTCGCGAAAACGATTCTCGCCGGCGGCGACGGCGCTGGGGGCGCCTCCGCTTGGGTGAAGAAACCAAAAACGAAGAGGACGACGAACCGAGGAGAAGACGACGGAGAAGAAGAAGAGGAGAAGAAGAAGGACGATAACGACGAAGATAAACACTTGACGGCGAAAGAGAGGTTCTTGAAAAACTCTCGCGAGCACAAGGAGAAGTTGTTAGCGGCGAAGAAGAAGGCGAACGGAACGGCAGACGACGAGTTGGAGATTGAGAAAAAAAAGAGAAAGGAAGACAAGGACGACGAGAACGACGACGAGAGCGAAGAAGAGGCGTTTAATCCCGCAGATTGGGCAAATTTGATGAAGAAAGCGACGAAAAAGGAGGAATCCGACGACGACGATGAAGAAGAAAATAAGAACGGAGGGAATAAGAACAAGAAGACAGACATCGGCGCGGTCAAGAAGACAGAGGCGGCGCCGCATCGGGATCGGGTGTTTGATAGCAACGCGACAACTGCGAAATCATTCGCCGAGCTCGGGGTTCCAGAGACGCTGATTAAAATTATGGCCGAGTCTGTTGATTTGCAGTTTACGATGCCGACTCTGGTGCAGCAGTTAGCAGTGCCTTCAATTTTGGCCGGGAAGGATTGTTACGTTCGAGCGGAGACCGGGAGCGGAAAGACGTTGGCGTACGCTTTACCGATAGTTATTAGTTTAGGAGTAGCAAAGCCTAGAATCGATAGGAAGGATGGAACGAGAGCTTTGATTATCGTACCAACGAGAGAGTTGTCCACGCAAGTCTCTTCGTTTATCGAGAAATTATCGAAACCGTACCATTGGATCGCGACTGGATCGATTCACGGCGGAGAAAACAGAGCCAAGGAGAAGGCGAAGTTACGGAAAGGCTGCGTCATTTTATCCGCCACGCCGGGGAGACTGTTGGATCACTTGCAAAATACCGCCTCGTTTGTGTACGTGAACGTGGGTTTTGTCGTGTTCGACGAAGCCGATCGCGTTCTAGATCTAGGATTTGAGAAGGATATTGACGCTATTTTAGATATCATAGAGAGAACGAAAAAGGAGGCACGGGCGGCGACGGCGTCTCCTCCTTTTTTACAAATGACGTTATTGTCGGCTACGTTGACACCAGGCACGGACCGTTTGCGAATGAAAATGCAAAACGCGGTGACTGTAGACGTAAACCCGGAAGCCGATCGCGAGATTGAGTTTGTTCAAGAAGAAGACGACAACGAAAATGACGAGGACGAAGAAGGATTGATGAGAGCGATGGCGAGAGCTTCCGGGAGAGCGGTTGATGGTGATGATGATGGGAAGAACAAAAAGATACGTGTGCCTTCGCAGCTCACGCACACGATATTTGAAACGCCACCAAAATGTCGTATGGCAGCTATCGCTGGTTTACTCGCCGGATGGGCGATGTCTGATTTGAACAAAGTCATCGTGTTCTTCGCGAGCAGAGAGTCTGTGGAGTATCACTATGAAATATTATCTTGGTTAGCTGGGCAGAAGAATAACGGAGACGACGACGAAAGAAACGACAACAGCAGTAGTAGCACTAGCAGTAGTAGTAGCAGCAGCAGCAGTGGTAGCACGAGCGGCGAAAGCGATTCAGACGACGACGATTCGAAGAACAAGAAAAAAAAGAGTAGTGGTACTAAGAAGAGAGGAAGCGGCCTGTACGAAGTCTTTCGTTTACACGGCGCGCAAAAACAATCCGAGCGTCAAAAGACCGTCTCCAGATTTCAATCGCAAGAGAGAGGCGTCCTTTTGTGCACCGATGTCGGCGCTCGTGGTTTAGATTTCGATAATGTCGGCGCGACTGTGCAAGTTGATCCTCCGGCTGACTCGAAAACGTATGCGCACAGAGTCGGCCGTGCCGCTCGTCTAGGCAACGACGGCGAAGCCGTTCTATTTCTCAGTCCGAAAGAATTGGAATTTGAAAACGCGTTGAAAGAAGATATAGAAGATCTCACGTTTTCAAAGGCAAAGTTAGGGGCTGTTTTGGACGTCCTGGCGCAGACCACGATGCAAAAATATTGCGGAGACAACAAGAATCCTTCCAACTATTCGCGCAATAACCCGACCGAGCACATCGCGGTCAAAGCGTTACTCTCCGCCGCGGAGAGAAAAATGCACTCCGATCCTGGTCTCAAATCTCGAGCCGAAGATGCCTTCCGCTCCCACGTCCGTGCTGTCGCCGCTTACCCCTCTGCGCTCAAGCACATCTTCCACGTCAAACGCTTACACCTCGGCCATGTCGCCGGCGCGTTTGCTTTGCGCGAAGCTCCAACCTTGGTCGGTAAAAAAGGCTCCACCGCTTTTTCCAACGCTAAGAAGCTCGACAAAGTTACCAGCGAGCGCAAAAAGAGAGAAAAAGAGAGTCAAAAGAGAAAGAAACGAGCGCTCAAAAAGTTGGCCACGAATCCGAGTAAACGAGGCGACATGCCCGTCGGCGGTCAGTTTTGATTTTGAAAAGGAAAAAGCAGACGCGCGGACGAGAAGCGAAGCGCGATGGTTCGTTCGGGAGGTGCACGTAATAGCTTAAAGTCGTAAAAATAGTTTTTTAACGTTTGATAGAAAAAATGGAAACCCTCCCGCGTTTGTGCGCGCGCGCGCGGCCGAGTCGCACTTTTGAAATCTCGTTGTTTAAACCGTGCCTTGATTTTTGTGACCCCGACCAAATCTTTTTCTTTCTGCTGAGTCACACGAAGTAGGGAAAGGAAGAAGGACGGGAACAACACAAAAAATGACCGCGCTCTCTCCATCCCTGGCTGTGGCGTCTTCCTCTACCCCCTCCTCTACCTGTTCGAGGAGGAATAGGATGCACCGTTACCACCGCGCCGCGACGATCGGGAACAGCGCGCGCTCTTTTTCTCCGTCCTCGTCTTCGTCGACGAACGCATCGTCGTCAACGAGAATTGGATTGACGACGCCTCTCTGCATCAGCAACGCGTGCGACATTAATAACATCATCACCATCACCAATACGAGTAGACGACAACACAGACGACGACAACGAGCCGTCGTTATTAGTAATAGCAGCGGTAGCGCGACGACGTCGGCGGGGGGAGATGATGGTGATACCGATGGTGCGAATAATGCCCCCAATAGTTGCTCGTTGAAATTCATTCAAGAAATCAAGGAGAAGATGGACGATCCGTTAGCCGAGTCCAACGCGACTGCTTTGGCTTTAGTCTTTTTGACCGTGTTAGCGGTCGTGGGATACATTTCCAGTGGGTTAGGATCGCTAAACGCCACGAATAACATTCAAGTGGCGTTACAGTTGGTCGTGCAAGCGGTCGCAAAAACTGGGTTTACCGCAGCGTTTGCGCTGATTTTCATATCGGAATTGGGAGATAAGACGTTTTTCATCGCGGCTTTACTGGCGATGAGAATGGGACGCATGCCGGTGATTATTGGAGCAACATCAGCGTTGGGATTGATGTCGGTGATTTCAGTGGTCATTGGAAGAGTGTTTTCGGCGGTGCCGGCGAGCTTCTCGAATACGATTCCCATCGGCGAGTACATTGCTGTCGCGAGTTTGTTGTTCTTCGGGTTGAAGTCTTTGAAGGACGCGAACGATATGCCAAAAAGCACGAAATCGAGTGGAGATAACAACAACGGAAACATCAAAGTTGATAAAGACGGTGTGGTTATTGAAGGTGCATTGGCGGAAGCGGCCGAGGACGTGTGCAAAGCAGAATCAAAGATTAAAGAGTCGGACGGGAAAGGGACGACGAACATTAAAAACATCATCGAAACGTTTTGCTTAATTTTTGTCGCCGAGTGGGGAGATAGATCCATGTTGGCGACGATCGCTTTGGGCGCGGCGCAGAATCCAGTCGGTGTGGCCGTAGGGGCCACGGCTGGGCATTTGTTTGCGACGGTCATCGCAGTCATCGGCGGAAGTTTGATTTCGAAGAAAATTTCCGAACGCTTCGTCGCGTTTTGCGGCGGTTGGTTGTTCTTGGCGTTTGCTTTGTTCACCGCAATCGGCGTCTTTTAATACGTATTTAAATCTTCGAGAGTCATTTTCTATTTTTAATGTAGTATCGGTTGTTGTTGTTATCATTATTATATTATTACTACACCGTATATATATATCCACATCGATGCGTACCGAAAAGGAGGGTTAATAACTCTTTGCCAGGTTTCTCTCTTTTTACAAAACTCTTATTCGGGTAAAATCTTAGACAACAGTGCAATCAACACCACCCCCGCTAACGCCCCAGCTAAATGAGCGATGTGATTCACTCCACCAGCTCCTACGCCTCCAACTTTTCCTATCATCGCCGCTTCGTTCAGAAATCGTTCCATCACAAATTGACCGAGCACGACCACTTCCAAAATCCTTTTCCACTCAAACTTGAGCTTAACTAACACGCTCACCGCGAACAGACCAAACACCGCTCCCGAGGCGCCCAAAGAGACCGTCGCGGCCGCGCCCATGCCTAGCACCCCCCCGACTGATTTTGGTAGCATCAACCACGACGCCAACGAAGCGCCCGTCCCAGTCGCTAAATACGAACACCACACGCCAAACGCGCCTTCCTCTTCTTCGATCAGTTTGCCGAATATGTACAAGAAGAAAATATTCGACGAGAGATGATCCCAACTGGCGTGGCAGAAAGTGCACGTGATGAACTGCCACCACGTCGGATCCACGTGGTTCAAATAAAACATTTTCATGACTGGAAGTTGCAACCAATGGTCCAACGCGAAGAATAAAAAGTTGAAGAAAAGCAGCGCGAAGACGCCGTTGTATTGGTTTTGTTTGTTGTTGTTTTTGTTGTTGTTTCCCATGACGTTCACGGCGGTGCCGACGACTTTGGTCACGTCTTTCGGAACTTCTTTGGAGTATTTTTTCATGATATCCGAGACTTCTTTGAAGCTATTCTCGTCTTTGCCGAACGTTGCTCGCGTTCTCACCTCTCCTCGTCGACGTCTTCTTCTTCCTCTTCGTCCCCGTTCTTCTTCTTCTTCTTCTTCTTTTCCAAAATCATCGTAACGAACTGCGGCGCGAAACCGCAAAAAGGCCGCTGCCGCTGCCGCCGCCGCCGACGACGACGCGCTCACTCTTCTTGGACGTCGTTGGCCGTCGCTCCCGCGCCGGTAAACGACACCACTCGCGCGGTGTGATAACGACGACGACGGCAAAGCTCTCATCGTCGAGCACTTTGAGGGCGAAGAGGAGATCATTCGTTTTCTCGCCTTCTTTCCCTTCTTTCCAACGCGAGAGCAAGAGAGAAAAAAATCGCGCGAACGAAAATTTTTGGAAACGAAAACGAAAAAATTTTTTATGATTCGCTCTGACGACGACGCTTTTTGTGCGAACGACCACGCGCGTCCAAGGGGAATACATATGTGCACTTTTTGTTTTTGATCCCAATGGGCGAGTGACTTTGACGTGCTTTTTCCCCATAGAAAATTCTATCTTCCGGTGCGTTGTTTTCTCCTCTCGCTTCAAAAAAACACAGACGCAGACGCGTCAACACGTACACGTTATATATACATATTATATATATAAAAGAGCGTCGCGTCTGTGTCGCGTACTATAATAAAAGTGGAGGACAGATTGAAACGCGCATCGCGATGAGGGCGTCGACGACAACGTCGACGTCGTGTTCGTACGCGACCACCACCGCGTTTTGTTCTTCGACTTCGAGACGAAATCATCGGATGTCGTCGTCGTCGTCGTCGTCGTCGTCGGGGGATCTCATCTTTTCGCGACGACGCGGACGCGGACGAGGACGAAGCGAAGAAGGAGAGAGGAAGAAGGGCGACTGCCGTTACCATCGCTGCGCGGCTTCGTCTTCTTCGTCTTCTTCTTCCTCTTCTTCGGGTAGAAAAGTATCCGCGGCGACGGCGTTTGAAAACGCGCAAACCTCCGTCTCCATCGATTGGAACTCGCAAATTCGCAAAGCCGAGGACGAGCGCGTCGGCGTCTTGCTGTTAAACTTGGGCGGGCCAGAAACGTTGGACGACGTCGAGCCGTTCTTGTTTAACCTGTTCGCCGATCCAGACATCATTCGCTTGCCGAGTACGTTCGTCGTTTAAAGAGATAGATGGATAGTTAGAGAACTCTTTTTTAAGTTTTTTCGGATTGTTCGGGCTTCCTTTCTCTTTTCTCTTTTGTTTTTAGTATAGCTTTGGTTCGTATCGCTGACATACGCTTTCTCTTTTCACTTTTCACTTTTCGAACGAACAGATGGGTTACAATTCTTACAAACCTTCGTCGCGACGCTGGTGAGCAAATCGAGAGCGCCGAAGAGCAAAGAGGCGTACGAGTCCATCGGAGGCGGGTCGCCGCTCCGACGAATTACGGACGAGCAATCCGAAGCGTTGAAGAAATCGCTCATATCGAAAGGTTTGACGAACGTGAAAACGTACGTTGGGATGCGATATTGGAAGCCGTTTACGGAAGAAGCGATTGAGAATATTAAGAGGGACCGCATCACGCGTTTGGTGGTGTTGCCGTTGTATCCGCAGTTTTCGATTAGCACGAGCGGGAGTTCATTGAGGCTGTTGGAGGAAATCTTCAGAGAAGATCCGATTTTAAGTACCGGCGTTTTGCAACACACGGTCATTCCGTCCTGGTACAATCGACCTGGATACGTTTCGAGCATGGCCAAGTTGATTAAAAACACGTTAGAATCGGATGCATTTAAAGACGCGCCGGACAAACCAGTCGTTTTCTTCTCCGCGCACGGTGTGCCAACCTCCTACGTTTCGGAAGGCGGTGATCCATACAAGGACGAAATGGAAGAGTGCGTGAAACTCATCACGAACGAGTTGAAAAAAATCGGGTGCGAAGGGTACAAGCACGTTTTGGCGTATCAATCGAGAGTCGGCCCGGTGGAATGGTTGAAACCATACACGGACGACACGATCAGAGCTTTGGGGGAAAAAGGCACCAAGGCTTTGTGCGCTGTCCCGGTGTCGTTCGTTTCCGAACACATTGAAACTCTAGAAGAAATCGACCAAGAGTACAGAGAATTAGCAGAAGAGAGTGGCATTGAATATTGGGGTCGCGTCCCAGCGCTCGATTGCGACGAGGTGTTCATCGACGATTTGGCCAACGCGGTCGTCGAAGCCTTACCAGCCAGCACAGCCGC
>Ga0255757_10006398_pt1 | contig 10215 bp, 10 predicted proteins | sample 071ome_27_FD_179957 | JGI IMG/M metagenome (GOLD analysis project Ga0255757, IMG submission 179957) | Coastal salt marsh microbial communities from the Groves Creek Marsh, Skidaway Island, Georgia - 071409AT metaG (version 2) | ecosystem: Environmental > Aquatic > Marine > Intertidal zone >...
GATGCGATCGATCTGCTCGCCTGGGCTGGCGCCACCGGCGCTGCCCGCGGCCGGCGCCGTGGCGCGGCGCTTGGACGTTTCGGGGTGTGGTGGCTTCTCGCCGCGCTGTGCGATCTCGGCGAGCCCTGGCCTCCGGATCCCGAGGTGCTCGGCGCGGCCTCTGGCGCCCTCGAGTGGCGCTGGTGGGATGGCTTCGAGCCCTCGTCAGGATGGCGGCTATCGCTGTGTGCCCACGACCGAGACGCCGGGCTCAGTTGGGCGATGTCGGCGGCCGACGAGGCCTGAGCGTTCGGCTCAGCCGCGGCCCTGCAGAGCCTCAAGGAGCTTGGGCAGCACCTTGTGCACATCGCCGACGATGCCGAGGTCGGCGACACCGAAGATGGGAGCCTCCGCGTCCTTGTTGATCGCGATGATGTGCTTCGAGCCCTTCATGCCGACCATGTGCTGGGTAGCGCCGGAGATTCCGGCCGCGATGTAGACGTTCGGCTTCACGACCTTGCCGGTCTGGCCGACCTGCATCGAGTAGGGCACCCAGCCGGCGTCGACGATGGCTCGCGACGCGCCAGCCGCTCCCTTGAGCACCTTGGCGAGGTCGTCGACCATGGCGAACTTGTCGGCCTCGCCAAGGCCGCGGCCTCCGGAGACGACGACTTCGGCTTCGTCGAGCTTGGGTCCGGTCGACTCCTCGACGTGAACGGCGGTGACGGTGGCCCCACCGGTCGATCCGAGGTCGGGCACCGGGGCAGCCATCACCTCGGCCGCTCCGCCACCGGCCGATTCAGCGGCGAACGACTTTGGGCGGAACGCGGCGAGGAAGGGGCCCTCGCCAGAGAAGGTGGTGGCGACGAGCGTGTTGCCGCCGAAGACCGGGGTGATCACGGTGACCGAGTCGCCGTCGACGGAGAGGTCGGTGTTGTTGGTGATCACGGTGCGATCAAGCTTGACCGAGAGACGGGCCATCACGTCCCGGCCCTCGTAGTTCTGAGGGAACATGATCAGGTCGGGGCGGTCGCCGCCCTCGATGACCGCGACGAGAGCGGAGGCGATCGCCGCCCCGGGGAGGGCTCCACCGAGGTCGCCGGTGGCGTACACCCGGGAGGCGCCGAACTCGCCGAGGGTGCCGGCGACGGCGGAGGCGTCACCGCCGATCACCGCGGACACGGTCCCACCGAGGGAGCGCGCCTTCGTGAGCAGTTCGAGCGTTCCCGTGGTGACCGCTCCGTCATTGGCCTGGGCGAACACCCAGATGTTCGAGATCGTCATGTCGTTCTCCGTCCGTTCCCTGTGTCGTTCCGTCGTTCGCGAGTTCCGCTCAAATGACCTTGAGTCCCTCGAGGAACTCAACGATCTTCACGTGGGCTTCTCCGTCGTCCTCGATGACCTCGCCGGCTTCGCGAGTCGGCGCCTGGGTCACGGAGGTGATCTGCTGTCCGGCCGCGTCCCACCCGGTGGCAGTGACGCCGAGGTCGGCCGCGGTCACCGTGTCGACCGGCTTCGACTTGGCGGCCATGATCCCCTTAAAGCTCGGGTAGCGCGGTTCAACGACGCCTGCAGTGACGCTGACGACTGCGGGCAGCGGGCAGGTGACCTCGTCGTAGCCGGCTTCGGTCTGGCGGTTGACCTTGAGCGAGCCGCCTTCGACGGCGACGCTCTTTGCGAAGGTGACCGAGGGAAGGCCGAGCACTTCGGCCATCTGCTCGGGGACGGTGCCGGTGTAGCCGTCGGACGACTCGGTGCCGGCGAGCACGAGGTCGGCTCCGCCGAGACGCTGGACCGCCGCGGCGAGCACCTTGGCGGTGGTCAGGGCGTCGGATCCGGCGAGGCCGGGATCGGAGACGAGCACTCCTTGGGCGGCTCCCATGGCGAGGGCGGTGCGAAGCCCGGACACCTCTCCGTTGGGCGCCATCGAGACGAGGGCGACCTCACCGCCACCGGCGGCATCAACGAGCTGCAGCGCCATCTCGACGCCGTAGCTGTCGGACTCGTCGAGGATGAGCTTTCCGTCGCGTTTCAGGGTGTTGGTCGCCGAATCGAGTTCGCCGGGGAGGGCGGGGTCCGGGATCTGCTTGACGCACACGATGACCTTCATGGCGCAATTGTTACCGGCCGGTCACCTGTGCGCCCAACCGGAGCGGAACGTGGCCACTGGTACCGTGCGCGGGCGTGCGGATCCTGCTGGTGGTGAACTCCTTCGCCTCATCGGTGACGCCGCGCAATACCGTCGTGGTGCACCGTCGCTTGAGTCGCGACCATGACGTCGAAGTCGTCGAGACGAACCGCCGAGGGCACGCCACACGCTTCGCCGATGACGCTGCGCGACGGGGCCTCGACGCGGTCGTCGCCTTCGGTGGAGATGGCACCCTCAATGAGGTGGCGTCCGGCGTAGCGGGCACTAACACGGCCCTCGGGGTGCTTCCGGGCGGCTCCACCAACGTGTTCGCTCGCACGATCGGCTTGGAGAACGATCCGGTCGCGGCAGCCGACACCTTGGCCGAAGCGCTGCTCGAGGGATCGATCGATCGGGTCGGCCTCGGCGCGGTGAATGGTCGTCATTTCTGCTTTCACACGGGGGTGGGGTTCGATGCCGCTGTCGTGGCCGCGGTCGAGCGTCACGCGTCGCTCAAACGTTGGCTCGGTCATCCGCTCTTCATTTGGTCGTCGGTATCGACCTGGACGAGGGGGTTCGATCGGACGAAGCCGAATCACTCGGTGGTCTCAGCCGATGGACGTTCGATCGATGGGGCGTTCTTGACCGTGCTGTTGAACTCGAGCCCATACACCTATCTCGGAAATCGTCCGGTCGACATCGCCCCATCGGCTGCTCTTGAACGGCCGCTCTCAGTGGTCTCCCTGACGCGTTTCGATCTCGGCACCCTCGGCGGCACCTTCCTCGACGCTCTCCGTGGTCGACCGGGCCGACGCGACGGGGTGGTCGCGTGGGAGGACGTCTCGTCAGTGAGGGTGGAGGCGTGCGACGCCGACGCCGGCATGCCGTATCAGGTCGACGGCGACCATCTCGGTTCGATGCCGGTTTTGGAGGTCGAGCACTCCCCTGAGGCGATCCGTCTCGTTCGGCCCCGCTGAACGTCGACCTGACCGCTCCTTCAGTCCGAGCGGCGAAGGAGCGAGCGGGCGACGTCGGGTTCGTCGGTGCAGATGCCGTCGACACCGAGTTCGATCATCGATTCGATCGCGTCGGCACCGTCAACGGTCCACACGTTGACCTCGACTCCGGCCGCGCGGGCGCGGGCGAGGGTCGGCGCGTCGAGGTCACCGAACCACGGGTGCCACACCGGATGCGCAGGCTCACCTGCATCGAGGAGACGCTCGAGTGCCTCGGCGGCCGGCGCCTCGGTGAGGAGGGCGGTGCGAGGTCCGCCGAGGTCGCGAACCCGATCGACGGTGGCTCGATCGAAACTCGAGATGAGCCACCGGTCGAACGTTTCGCTGCGACCGCGGAGTTGATCGACCACTCGATCGGCGATCTCGCGCCCTTCGTCGAATCCCGGTTCGCCGTCGGAGTTCTTGATCTCAATGTTGACGAGCACCGGCGAGCAAGCATCGAGAGCGGCGTGAAGGTCGGGCACGCTCGAGGGAAGTTCGGCGCGGACCGTGTCGGCGATCGCCCGACCGTCGGGCAGATGGGCGTCGTGGTGGATCACGAGCGCGCCGTCCGCGGTGGAGCGAACATCAAGTTCGATGCCGTCGGAGCCGAGGGTGACAGCGGTGCGAAAGGCCTCGAGCGTGTTCTCGGGGGCGTGCCGGTTGGCGCCGCGGTGGGCGATGACGTTGATGGGTTGCCGCTGCTGCACAGCGGGAACGTAGCCCTCCGACGCGCAGCCGTCGGCACGCCGTCTACCGGTATCGCCGAGGACGACAGCACATCATCTCCCCTTCCGATGGGCCTATGTGAACCCCGCATGACATCTTGTGCCGCCTCCGAGCGCGTCATAGGTTCTTCGCCGTCCTCCGGTGACGCGAGTTCACCTGATGGCAACCCGGTCAGACCGGGACAACCGGCTGGATTTCGCCGGAAAAGACCCCCGAGAACCAGTCAGGAGAATGCCGATGATCGTCGCCCCGAACCCCGCTCTCGACCAGGCCGACGATTCCTGGAGGGACCGGGCACTGTGCCGGGAGACCGATCCGGAGCTCTTCTTCCCGATCGGCACCACGGGTCACGCGGTGGGAACGATCGAACAGGCGAAGAGCATTTGCTCTGGTTGCCAGGTGGTCGGCGAATGCCTCGACTACGCCCTCGCCACAAATCAAGACTCGGGTATCTGGGGCGGTCTCTCGGAGGACGAGCGCCGCGACATCCGTCGTCAGCGAGCAGCCGCGCGCCGCGCCGAGCGCGCCGCCGCTGCGACCTGACCGGCCTCGCCGGCCAACACGCTTCGCTCAGCGGTTGGCGTCGGTCAGCGACCGTTCGACTCCGCTCACCAGTCGAGCGCGCTCACGGTGATCCAACGGCCGCTGGGTGCTGATGTCGATCTCGATCTCGCCGGTGGCGTCCTGATGTGTCTCGATGTCGCCGAGGAGGATCACGTCGGTGAGTCCCGGGCTCCCGGCCAAACCGCGCAGTGACGCCTCGACGCGATCATCGTCGATGCGCTCAGACACGCGAACCCGCAGCTTCGTAGTGCTCGGATCCTGCGACAGGTTTCGAACGTGCGCAAGGGCGTGGTTGGGGAGATGCACGGCGCTCTCATCGTCGCGGAGCCGGGTGCTGAACAGACCGATGTGATCGACGACCCCACGGACGCGACTGCCGTTCACCGTCTCGCACTCGATCAGATCGCCGGCGCCGTACCGGTCTTCGAAATGCACCAGCAGGCCGGTCAGGTAGTCGTTCACCTTGTGCTGCCCGCCGATCGCCACGGCGGCTCCGAGGAAGCCAGCCGACGAGAGGAAGAACGCAGCGTCCACCGCAAGTACGTGGAACACGACGATGAGGGTGATGATCCAGACGACGACCGACACGAGGTGGTTGAGGATTCGCGACGCGGCATCGATGCGCTGGCGTCGACGCTGCTCGCGAACCATCGACGACTCGTCCGCGCCTCGCAAGGAGCGAACCCGCCAGGGTCCGGTCTCGAGTCGGACAGCGCGGTCGGCGAGGCGGCGCACGATTCGGCGGATGACGAACCCAGTGACTCGGGTCAGCATCCAGGCCGAGATCAAGATGATCGCCACGACGACCGGGCGAGAAACGGTTTCCATGGCGCGAAGCATGCCAGCGCCATGACGCCTCAGTGCGTCACCGTCGTGTGCCTCCCGTCACGGGGCTGGAGGCGCCTCGAGCGAAGCGTTTAGCTCACTCCTCAGCGGTCGGCACCCGCAAGCGAACCACGGTGCCGCGGGCTCCAGCGGCGCTGTCGAGCCCGGCGCTCGCTAGATCGTCGGCGCTGGCTGGGTTCATCTCGATCGTTCCCGCGAGCTCGGTGGTCACGAGCGTCCGCACGATCGACAACCCGAGGCCGGTGGCCTGCTCGAGATCGAAGCCGCTCGCCACTCCCCGACCGTCGTCGACGACGGTGATCGTGAGGTGGTCATCGTCATGAGCGAGGCGGACGACGACGGAACCACCGCTCGACCCTTCACCGAAGGCGTGTTCGACGGCGTTCTGCAACAACTCGGTGAGAACCACGGAGAGCGGGGTCGCGATCGTCGCGGGAATGCGCCCCCCGTCGCCCTCGACGGTGAAGCGCACCGGCCGGTCGGGTGACTGGAGCCCCTCCTCGGCGAGACGCAGGAGCGGTCGCACGATCTCGAGGAAGGTGACGTCGTCACCGGGTTCGCGCGAGAGCGCCTCGTGCACGAGGGCGATGGTTCGGATACGGCGCACCGACTCGCCGACCGCCGAAACCGCCTCGGGGTGGGTGAGCCGACGCGATTGCAGTCGGAGCAACGACGAGATGGTCTGCAGGTTGTTCTTGACGCGGTGGTGGATCTCGCGGATCGTCGCGTCCTTCGACATGAGCAACCGGTCGCGTCGGCGCAACTCGGTGACGTCGCGCACGAGCAGCACGGCTCCAGAGACCTGGCCGGCGGTGAGGAACGGGACGCACCGGCACAGCAGGGTGACGTCAGCCCTCTGCTCGAACTCCTCGATCACCGGCACACGGCGTTCGAAGGCCTGTCGTACCGGACCGTCGTGGAAGCCGATCTCGGCGAGGTGCAGACCAACCGCGCTCGTTTGGATGCCAACCCGGTGGAGGGCGGAGTTCGCGTTCGGTGAGACGTAACGAACGGCTCCGTCACCATCGAGGAACATGACGCCGTCGCCCACACGAGGGGCGGCGCTCGAGTCGCCGACTCGGGCGGGGAATGGGAACTCGCCGTCGACAATCATGTCGACGAAGTGATCGAAGATCTCGGTGTAGACCCGTTCGAGTTCGCCGGGACGCCGACCGGAGAGCTCGACCCACTCCTTGGTCATGACGGCGATGACTTGCCCATCGTGACGCACCGGGATGGCGAGCATCCGCGAAGGGTCGGCCATGTCCTCCACTTCGACCTCTCCCTCGGTGATCGCCCCGGTCGATTTGGCGACGGCGAGCAGCGATACCTCGGTGTCGTTGGCGGCCGCGCCGACGAAGTCAGTGGCGAAGATCGTCTGTCCGGTGGCGGGACGCACCTGGCCGATGGTCAGCCATCCACCGTCTCTGGTCTCGACGTAGAGCAGAAGGTCCGAGAAGGAGAAGTCAGCGAGGATCCCCCACTCCGACACGAGCCGGTTGAGATGAGCGATCTGATCCCGGTCGAGGTCGGTCTGCTCGCGGACGTGGTCAGTCAGCGTCGACATCGCCTCCGAGTCTGCCCGACATCGACTCCCGGTGACGGCATTCCCGCTGGGTAGTACCGTTCCCCCATGGACAGTTCTCCGGCCACACCCACGGTCGCCGATATCCGAACGTCGGTGGCCCCCGATGCCGAGCGCGCGTCGTTCACCACCTTTGAGGAGAGCACCGCAGCTGACTGGTCGGTCATCGCCTCCCAGCTGCCGGTCACCCAGGCGATCGCGGCGGCCAACATCATCGATCAGTTGCGCATGCTCGAACGCGATCACGGTGGTTTCCCGGTGACCCGCCTTGAGCACAGCCTCCAGACGGCGACCATGGCTGAGGAGGACGGCCGCGATGCCGAGTACGTGCTCTGCGCGCTCCTGCATGACATCGGCGACACCCTCGCCCCCTACAACCACCCTGATATCGCCGCCGGCATTCTCAAGCCGTTCGTCTCACCAGCCAATCACTGGATGGTCCAGCACCACGGCATCTTCCAGGGCTACTACTTCTGGCATCACATCGGCCTCGATCGCGACGCACGTGAGAACTTCCGGGCGCACGAGTTCTTCGAGTACACCGAGGAGTTCTGCGCCAAATACGACCAGGCCGCGTTCGATCCGGACTACGTGAGTGCTCCCCTCGAGCACTTCGAACCGCTGATCCGTCAGTTCTTCGTGCCTGAGTCGACCACCGAGACGTACAACGCCTTGAGGTAGGCCCCGTGGCGAAAGCCGATCGGGTGGTCGACGGGGTGACCGGTGCGCCGGATCTCGCGCACCCGTTGGCTGCTGCGCCCGGCCGCGCGTGACACCGCCCCGGCGAGGGTGTCCACGTCGATCCTCGCCGAGCAGGACGCTTGCACCATCGTGCCGCCGGAGCGGGTGAGCGCGATGCCGAGGGCGGCGAGTCGTTCGTAGGCCGCGACCGCCCGGTCGACTTGGTTGGCCGCCCGGGCGAACGACGGCGGGTCGAGTACCACGAGATCGAAGGCCCGGCCGTCGGCGACCATGCCTTCAAGTACTTCAAACGCGTCCCCTCGGGTGCTCGTCACCCGGCAGGCCGCCACCTCGGCGAGATGTCGATTGCGCCGGAGGTTCGCTTCGGCGGTCTCGAGCGCGGGGCCGCTCACGTCGACCATGTGCACCGAGCGGGCTCCGCCAGCGGCCGCGGAGAGCGAGAAGCCGCCGGTGCTGGAGAACACGTCGAGCATCTCGACGCCGTCGGCGAGTGAGCGGACGAGGGCGCGGTTGTCTCGCTGGTCGAGGAAGTGCCCGGTCTTGTGACCAGCGACCACGTCGACCCCGAGGCGCAGTCCGCGCTCAAGCACCTCGATCGGGCCATCGGGCGGGTCGCCGACGAGCACGGCACCGTCACCGAGTTGCTGCTCTGTCGATGCGGAGGAGAGCGCACGGGAGGTCCGCAGCACGACGCGGCTGGCTCCGGTCCGCTCGATGAGCGGCAGCAAGACGTCTCGCAGGTTCGGGAGCCAGGCACCCGTGTAAATCTTGGCAACGAGGGTGTTGTCGTATCGATCGATGACAAGTCCTGGAAATCCGTCGTTCTCGCCGTGGATGAGTCGGTAAGCGGTGGTGCCCGGGTCGGCCGCGAGCGATTCGCGGGCCGCGAGGGCGGTGTCGATCCGACTCGACCACCATCGCTCATCGATGTCGGTCGGGCGACCGTGATGAAGTAACCGCACCCGGATTGGCGAGGTCGGGTCCAGCAGGCCGATACCGGCGAACTCTCGATCCGGGTCGAACACCACAGCGAGATCACCGACGGAGCCTTCACTGGATCGGCTGATGGAGCCGTCGAAGAGCCAGGGGTCGCCTGAGCGGACCGCCCGGGCGCCGGCTGGGGTGGCGTGAACCGCCACCCGCCGCTCTCCTCGCGCGGGAAGGGTTTCGATGACGCTCATCGCCAAGTGCCGCTCAGTTCGGCGAGGGCGTCGACGGTCACCGGTTCGATGGACGACTCTGGCACCTCGAGCACGGGCGTGTCGAGGGCAAGGCCGGTCAGGCGTGTCCGTCGGGTGTCGGCCGATCGGGCGAGCCGGTCCGCGACGACCCGAATCGACTCGCGCCGCTGAGCGTCGAGTTTGTCGAGCCCGTCGATGAGCTCGTCGACCGCGACAGGCATCGGGGCCCGGTTGGCGACGACGAGATCGAGGGTGTGGCGTCTCGCGGCGAGTTCGGTCGCGAACTCGCGGGTCTCGCGCATCGGGTTCGGTTCGGGGGTGGTCACAGCGATGAAGGCGGTGCGGTCACTGCGCAGGAGCCGTTCGACCCCTCCGGCGCGTCGCACGAACTCGGGTTCGAGGGCGATGAAGAGGTCGAAGAAGGTCGTGATGTCGCGCAGGAACCGAGCCCCGAGGATCACGTCGGCGACAAGGTCGAATCCGCGTGAGGCGAGCGCGGCCAGGCGACTGCGACCCGGCGAGGTGAGTAGACGAGCAAGCCGGGAAGCAAAGAACTCGCGCATGCGGTCGGGGGCGTCGATCACGTCGAGGGCATGACGGGCTGGCGGGGTGTCGACGACGATCAGGTCGTAGTCGCCGGAGAGGTGACGCTCGTAGACGGCTTCGAGGGCGAGGTAGTCGTGGCTGCGGGCGAAACGATCGGTGAGGTTGCGGTAGAGCGGGTCGGCGATGAGCGCCTCCGCGGAGGCCTCGTCGGGTGAGAGTCGCCGAACGAGGTCATCCCAGCCGTCTCGGGTGTCGACCATGATCGATTCGAGGGTGCCTCCGCCGGGCAGATCGACCCGTCCGTCTCCGTCGAGGCCGAGGGCGTCGGCGAGACGTCGCGCTGGGTCGACGGTGATCGCGAGCACCCGTCGGCCTGTGCTGGCAGCTCGTACGGCCAGCGAGGCGGCGGTGGTCGTCTTGCCGACTCCGCCCGGCCCGCACACCAGGAGCACCTCACGCTCGGCGAGGAGCCGCTCGACGGTGTCGCGTCCGCTGTCACTCATCGGCGCCCCCGGCGTCGTTGGTGAGGTGTGCGACGAGGGCCTCGACCTGCTCGGCGAGTCCGGCGGCGATCATCGCCTCGTCGTCAGCGAAATCGATCTCGGGCAGGACAGCCCCGGCGACCCCATCCCCGGCGACACCGAGTAGGTCGCCGAGCACCCCGCTCGCCCGGTCGGCGCGCTCGGCCGCGGCGAGCACCGCCGCTGCCGACGGGATGCCGCGGTCGCGAGCCGAGGTCAGTGCCTTGACGGAGTCTCGGTCGAGGCCGGCTTCGGGCACCCGGTTGACGATGACGGAGGCGACCGACACTCCGGTACGGCTGGTGATCGTGCCGATGAGCTCTCCGGTCTCCGACACCGGCAACCCCTCGGCGACGGTGACCACGACCACCCCTGTTCGCTCGGCGTCCTCGAGGATTTCCGACATCCAGCCGGTCTGCTCGGCGATCACCCCGGAGTG
>Ga0255757_10006413_pt1 | contig 10202 bp, 10 predicted proteins | sample 071ome_27_FD_179957 | JGI IMG/M metagenome (GOLD analysis project Ga0255757, IMG submission 179957) | Coastal salt marsh microbial communities from the Groves Creek Marsh, Skidaway Island, Georgia - 071409AT metaG (version 2) | ecosystem: Environmental > Aquatic > Marine > Intertidal zone >...
GTGCCTTACGGGTGCTAGATCCTAACTCGGTTGTTTATCTCGATAAGACGGGAAGTGGCAACGAAACGGCTGCTCATTTAAAAGCTGATGGCAGAATGACTATTATGCTCTGCTCAGTTGAAGGCCCACCGAGAATCTTAAGACTTTTTGGGAAAGGCCGAGTAATTCATCGAGATAGTAACGAATTTGATAGAATTTTACAGACCCAATATAAAGGAACAGCACCGCCGGGAGCGCGACAGATAATTCATCTTCGGTTAGACCTTGTACAAACTTCCTGTGGTTTTGGCGTTCCTTTGTTTTCATTTGAACGCGAAAGAGACGTCTTGGTCCGATGGGCCGCTGGAAAAGGTGAAGCAGGAATTTCTGCTTATTGGGCAGAGAAAAATCAAACGAGCATCGACGGTCTTCCAACAGGAATTTTTGACCCTCCTTTCGATCAATAACTATTCAGACATTACCTGCTCTTTTGACAACTGAAGAAGTTCATCCATTTTTTTGCGCAAGCGAGATTGCTCCAGATCAATTCCGGCTGCCTTGAGATCAGCTTGGACCTTTTGCAGCACATCATCATCCCCGGGTTGTTGAAAATCCGACATCACAACATCTTTTGAGTAAGTAACAAGTGCTTCACCAGAGAGTCCCATCTCTTGGCCAGCCCACTCACCCAAAAGACGGTTGCGGCGTGCAACAACCTTAAACTGTATGTCTTGGTCATGCTTAAATTTTGCTTCGAACTCTTTTTCTCGATCATCAAAAGCTGACATGGTGACCACTGCTCCTGTAAAATGAAAATGGTATATAAGACTTTCATGACGCAATCGATATATTTATTTCTCACTCATGTAAGCATGCAGGCTATGTTTTGATGTGCACCTTGGTATTGCTTCGCCGTTCCAATCATGATTGGCCCTTAATTATTGCGGCAAACAGGGACGAGCGCGTTAATCGAGCATGGGATCCCCCTGCTCGTCATTGGCCAGATCGTGCGGAAGTGATTGCAGGCAGAGATCGCGAAGCAAACGGCTCTTGGCTTGGAATGAATGACCACGGGGTAGTTGCTGCAATTCTTAACAGGTCCGGAAGCCTTGGGCCGGCCCCCGATAAGCGCAGCCGAGGAGAACTGGTACTAGATGCATTAGATCATGCGGCCGCGCCTGATGCAGCAGAAGCTCTATCTGAAATTGATGCTGCCGCATTTAAAAGTTTCAATCTCGTTATTGCTGATGCTGAGCGAGCCTTCTGGGTAAAAGGTGAAGGAAACGGGGCTCCAGAAGTCTCGGAAGTACCTGAAGGCATATCTATTTTCACCGCACACGATATGAATGATGTGCTGTCATCTCCTCGAACCCGCCATTACCTTCCTTTATTTCAGAAAGCCCATCCACCAAATCCGCAGCTTGGTGAATGGACAGCCTGGGAAAATCTGGTTGCATCTAGAGAAATGGGAGCTGGGCAGACCGACGCCAACGCTGCTATTCACGTTGAAACAGATTGGGGATTTGGAACAGTTTCGACTTCTTTGATCGCCTTGCCTTCGCTTGCAAATACAAATCTTACCCCTAAATGGCGCTTTACCGAGGCTTGGCCGATACGACAACCGTACCGAGACATCTTGGCGTAACTGAACGCAATGCATTCAAGGTCCGCATATCGTATAAGATAAAACGACTCTGGTATTGAGAATATCAATATCAGTCATTTTTATAGTTATATCGAAAGTTGCCCCGCCATGGCCCGCCGCAGACGCATTTATGAAGGTAAGGCAAAGGTTTTATTTGAAGGACCTGAGCCAGGCACAATTGTCCAGTACTTTAAGGACGACGCCACTGCATTCAATAATCAGAAGCATGCCGTACTTGAAGGAAAAGGCGTACTCAATAACCGCATTAGTGAGTACCTCATGATGCGACTTCAGGACGTCGGTGTGCCAACGCATTTCATTAAACGACTAAATATGCGGGAACAGCTTGTCAGGGAAGTTGACATAATTCCGATAGAAGTAGTGGTTAGAAATGTTGCGGCAGGCTCATTCTCTAAACGATTTGGCGTAGCAGAAGGTTCACCATTACCTCGCTCAATCGTGGAATACTATTATAAAGCAGATGAGCTAGGCGACCCAATGGTAACCGAGGAACATATAACTGCCTTTGGATGGGCTTCACCTGCTGACCTAGATGATATGTTCAATCTTGCACTCAGGATAAATGATTATCTTACAGGGCTTTTCATAGGTTGCGGTCTCCGGCTAGTTGACTTCAAAGTTGAGTTTGGCCGTCACCTTACCGAAGACTCTGAACAAATCGTTCTAGCAGATGAAATTAGTCCCGACAGCTGTCGGCTCTGGGATATAACTTCCAACGAAGTTCTGGATAAAGATCGGTTTAGAAAGGATATGGGAGGCGTAATCGAGGCATATCGTGAGGTGGCGCGACGTCTGGGTATTCTTCAAGAGCAAAATGCAAATGTGACGGAAATTAACTCGGGAAAACCAAAAACAACTGGTCCAAAGTCTATCGAAGGAGGCAAGGAATGAGGGCTCGTGTTTCGATCCGTTTACGCCCTGATGTCCTTGATCCTCAGGGTAAGGCAATTGGACAGGCATTAGTCACCTTGGGTTTTTCGAGTGTTAATAATGTTCGCCAAGGCAAGCTTATAGAATTGGATGTGGAAGCTTCAGATGTCGGCAGTGCCGAACAGCAAGTACAGGCGATGTGCGAAAAATTACTCGCAAACCCAGTGATTGAAGATTATGACATAGAGATCATAGCCTAATGCGCACAGCTATAGTCGTTTTTCCAGGTTCTAATCGAGAGCGTGACATGGCTCTCGCCTGCCAGCGCGCATTTAATACAGACCCTATCTTTGTTTGGCATGCTGACACAGATCTTCCTGAAGTCGATTTAGTTACTCTGCCAGGCGGCTTCAGTTATGGGGATTATCTTAGGCCAGGCGCTATCGCTGCAAGAGCCCCTATAATGGATGCCATCAGAGCTCATGCTCGAAAAGGGCGCCCGGTGCTAGGTGTATGCAACGGTTTTCAGATTTTAATTGAATCTGGACTTCTAGCAGGCGCCCTTCTCAGAAATTCTGCCCTAAAGTTTGTCTGCAGAGAGACGACGCTGATCTGTGGAACCTCCAACTCCCCATTCACTCGGGAGATGCAGGCTGGGACAAGCAAAATAACGGTCCCTGTAGCTCACCATGACGGCGGCTATTTTGTAACTCCAGACCAGAAAAAAATGTTGGAAGATCGTGACCTCGTCGCTTTTCGTTATGAACCTGGGGACAACCCTAATGGTTCTACTGGAGACATTGCAGGTGTTCTAAGTGCTGATCGGAATGTACTCGGTTTAATGCCTCACCCAGAAAATGCAGTGGACCCTCTCACAGGCGGTGATGATGGTTTAATTATTTTCAAAAGCTTATTAGCGGCGGCCTAAACAAATGCTCCCAGAAGAACCAGAAATTACCGAAGAATTGGTTGCCGCTCATGGTTTAACCCCAGAAGAGTACCAGCTTGTACTTCAGATAATGGGGCGAACACCAAATCTAACAGAGCTCGGTGTTTTTTCTGCGATGTGGAGCGAACATTGTTCATATAAGTCATCTAAGAAGCACTTAAAAACTCTGCCTACCGAAGCCCCATGGGTTATTTGTGGACCTGGCGAGAACGCAGGCGTTGTGGACATTGGCGATGGTATGGCTGCGATCTTCAAGATGGAAAGTCATAATCACCCATCATTCATTGAGCCTTACCAAGGCGCTGCAACGGGTGTTGGGGGAATCCTGAGAGATGTGTTCACAATGGGTGCTAGGCCTATCGCTAATCTCAATGCCCTTCGGTTTGGCAGTCCCGACCATCCAAAGACTAAGAGCCTGGTTGCAGGTGTTGTAGCCGGCATTGGAGGTTATGGAAATTGTGTTGGTGTCCCCACTGTTGGAGGGGAATGTGAGTTTGATGCTTCTTACAATGGCAACAATCTCGTAAACGCAATGACAATTGGTGTGGCTCAGGCAGATAGAATTTTTTATTCAACTGCTGCTGGTGTTGGCAACCCTGTTGTATATGTGGGATCTAAAACTGGACGTGATGGAATTCACGGAGCATCCATGGCATCCGCTGAATTTGATGATGAATCAGAAGCTAAGAGGCCAACTGTGCAGGTTGGCGATCCCTTTGCCGAAAAACTACTAATCGAGGCTTGTCTTGAATTAATGGCAACTGATGCAATCGTGGCCATTCAAGATATGGGAGCAGCTGGCTTAACATCCTCCTCCTTTGAAATGGCTGGTAAAGGTGGGCTAGGCCTCGACCTCTATCTTGACCAAGTTCCCATGCGTGAAGATGGTATGACACCCTATGAGTTGATGCTTTCCGAAAGCCAGGAACGCATGCTCATTGTAATGAAGCCAGGTCAGGAAGATGTTGCTGCGAATATTTTTCTAAAGTGGGGTCTCGATTTTGCTGTAATTGGTAAACTTACAAATACCGGTCGCATGAGACTGCATTGGCATGGCGAAATTGCTGGTGATTTGCCTATCCAACCACTTTCAGAAGCCTCTCCTGAATATGATCGCCCGTACGTCATTCCTCCAGCTCGACCTCACTTAGACCCCCATTCAGTTAAGGGTGAGGATTTAAGCTCTGCTCTTGTTAAGCTTGTTGGTGGACCAAACCTATCTTCCCGGCGCTGGATATGGGAACAGTATGATAGCCTTGTAAGAGGTGACACAATTCGAGGGCCCGGTGGAGACGCAGCATTAATTCGTTTAGGTGACGGACCTAAAGGCCTAGCTGCGACAAGTGATGTTACTCCAAGATACTGTGTAGCAGACCCTGTTGAAGGTGGCCGTCAAGCTGTAACAGAAGCTTGGCGCAACCTTATCGCGTCTGGCGCAAGGCCGTTAGCAGTCACAGACAATCTAAACTTTGGCAATCCTGAGAAGCCTGAAATTATGGGCCAATTTGTTGGCTGCATTCAAGGAATGGGGGAAGCCTGCCGAGCTTTGAATTTCCCTGTAGTTTCGGGGAATGTATCACTCTACAATGAGACCAATGGTCAAGCAATTTTACCGACGCCAACCATTGGTGCCATTGGCATTGTCGATGATATAAATAAAGCAACAACTCTGGCTTTAGAATCTGGCTTAGACCTACTGCTTGTAGGCGAAACCGAAGGCTGGCTTGGTGCCTCACGTTATCTAATGGAAATCGAAGGAAGGGCTGATGGGGCCCCTCCACCGGTTGATCTTTCAACCGAACTTCAGAACGGAAAATTCGTCTCTGAAATGATCTCAAAAGGTCTTTGCCGTATTTGTCATGACCTTTCAGGTGGAGGGCTTGCAGTAGGCCTTGCAAAGATGGTCATAGCTGGTGGCGTTGGAGCCAATATCCAAATACCAGATGGGGTAACTGCGGTGTTCTGGTTATTTGGGGAAGATCAAGCACGGTATCTCCTGGCGGTGTCTGAAACGACCCGTGTGATTGAGGAAGCAAAGAAGGCGGGCATTCCTATATCGTGCGTTGGTCAAACAGGCGGTGAAAAGTTGACTGTTAATGACGCAATATCCATATCAATCTCAGACTTAGAGCAAGCACATGAAGGATGGTTTCCAACCTTCATGGCGGGGGCCTAAGCTGAACGAAGAGGAACGCGCCATGGCTATGGATGCAAGTCAAATCGAGCAACTTATCAAAGAGGCGATGCCAGACGCGACTGTCGAAATACGTGATTTGGCAGGCGATGGCGATCATTACGCTGCGCATGTCACTTCAATTGCTTTCAAAGGCAAAAATAGAGTGCAACAACACCAACTAGTTTATGCCGCCCTTAAAGGGAGAATGGGTGGAGAATTACACGCCCTTGCTCTCCAAACCTCAATACCTGAGGATGCCTAACCTCTTTTTTTGAAGGAGACTTTCATGTCTGACGTAAATGCACGTATCCAAGCTGAAATCGACGAAAACGCGGTTGTTCTATTTATGAAAGGCACACCTGTTTTTCCGCAGTGCGGTTTCTCTGCAATGACTGTCCAAGTTCTTACTCACGTAGGAGTCCCGTTTAAAGGAATCAACGTTCTAGAAGATATGGACATTCGCGAGGGTGTGAAGCAATTCTCAAATTGGCCAACCATTCCTCAGCTTTATGTAAAGGGAGAGTTCATCGGTGGCTGCGACATCGTTCGCGAAATGTATGAGTCCGGCGAACTTGAGCAACTGATGAATGACAAAGGTGTAGTAGCTGCCGAGCAAGAAGCTTAATAAAGTTTAGCAGGAGGCGTTGGCATGAACGTGTTTGATGCCATCGCGCTCCTTCTCGTCGCCACAGCATTAGCGGCATATATTAATCATCGATTACTGAGATTACCCCACACAATCGGCGTAGCCCTAGCCGCATTGATTGGGTCTTTCATCGTACTCCTTATAGATATACTCCTACCCAGCCTGTCGCTCGCCGAGCGAATGGTTAGTTTTATAGATAGCTTGGAGTTTGCCGACACTCTGCTGCAAGGAATGTTGAGTTTTTTGCTGTTTGCTGGGGCGCTTCATGTAGACCTAGACCGTCTTGCAGAGCGGAAATGGCCAATCGCACTCCTGGCAACTGCAGGCGTATTAATCTCAACATTTGTTGTGGCCACCGTAGTCTTTTTCGGTTTTGCCATAATTGGTCAACCGATACCCTTTATTTGGGCCCTAGCCTTTGGCGCTCTCATTTCCCCTACGGATCCCGTTGCCACTCTTGGAATACTAAAGTCTTTAAGAGTTCCGCCGTCCGTTGCTGCAAAAATCGCCGGTGAAAGTCTTTTTAACGATGGCGTTGGGGTTGTCGTTTTTATTGTAATTCTTGGAATTGCATCTGGTACCGGCGGAGGCGACAGCGCTTCAGAAGTAGCAATTTTTGCTGGCGAGATTTTCGTATTAGAAGCTTTTGGAGGGGCGTTACTAGGATTGGTTGCCGGATATTGTTGTTTTCTGGCTCTCGCAAGTGTTGATGATCACATAGTGGAAATCTTGTTAACGCTTGGGCTATGCACGGGCGTCTATTCACTTGCCTCATCTCTTCATCTTTCTGGCCCAATAGCAGTTGTCATTGCAGGACTTTTAATTGGCAATCAAGGCGTTGACCGTGCAATGACCGATCATACCCGCGATAATCTTCTGCGGTTTTGGGAACTTTCAGACGAAATTCTTAATTCAGTTCTTTTCATGCTGTTGGGAATGGAAGCAATTGTAGTTGGCCTATCATGGGAATTGCTTCTAGCTGGAATAGTCGCAATCATCGCTATGCTCGCTGGAAGAGTTTCAGCAGTCGCAGCCGTTCTTTTTGCCTTCCGTCATACTGATGACTTCGACAAAGGATCAGGAAAAGCGCTGATTTGGGGCGGGCTTAAAGGAGGTATCTCCGTCGCCCTTGCACTTTCCTTACCAGAGAGTGACGCAAAATCGGTACTTATCGGGGTAACTTATATTGCCGTGGTATTCTCCTTACTTGCTCAAGGGCTTACGCTTCAGAGGGTACTAGGGCGAGCTTTTACCGATAGTTAATTATTCTTAAGCATTTAAGTGTTTGATAAAGCGCACCACGCGATATAAACCGCTTTATAATTTTGTGCTTTTTAATCTCTAACAAAATGTGAGCATCAATCCAGTGAACAATGCAGACTTAATTGTCCAGTCCCTGAAAGAAGCGGGCATCACCCACGGTTTCGGTATCCCAAGCGGCAACGTGTTGCCCATGATTGATGCCATGCGGCGCGGAGGAATGGAATTTGTTTTGACTGCACACGAAGGCTCCGCTTCTTTCGCGGCCGACGTGATGGGCAGACTAACAGGGAACCCTGGATTTTGTATAGCGACCCTTGGACCAGGAGCAACTAATCTTGCGACGGGCGTAGGTTCTGCGTTCCTAGACCGTTCTCCAATGATCGCCATCACTTGTAATTTAAATACGCCGCAACTTGGCAGACGAATTCAAATGTGGATTGATCACCACGCACTCTTCCGACCAATAACCAAAGCAACTTTAGCTGCCAGGCATGACAATGTTGCTGAAGTAATGCGGGAAGCAATCTCAATTGCGCTGGCTGAGCCGCAAGGTCCGGTCCACATTGATTTACCAGAAGATGTTTCACTCGCAGAAGCTAAAGGAGTTGCCCCTGCAGGAGTTAATCCAGCAACACGACTTCCTAATGCTCAAGAAGAAGCATTGGCTAATGCTTCCAAAATTATATCGAAAGCAAAACGTCCGATTGCTGTCATCGGAAGTTCTGCAATGCGTATGCAAAGCCCCGAGAAACTACAGGCATTCTTGGAAAAGCATCGTATACCCTTCGCAACAACTACAATGGCGAAAGGTTTGGTGGATGATGACCACCCACTAGCCATTGGCTGCATTGAGCGAGGGCGTCGACAAGTTCAGAGATCATTTATTCGTTCTTGCGATCTCATACTTGGCCTTGGATATGATACAATCGAGGTTGAATATGAAGCCTGGTCGTCAGACGTACCCGTTCTGTCCCTTGATATAGAACCACCTGACGTTGCCGAAAGCGTCAATCTCCAGGGGGCGGTCTCTGGTGATCTTGACAATATGCTTGAGCGCTTGGCGGGTATTACCACAATTCCAAATTCATGGAATGAGACAGAAATTAAAGAGCACAGAGAAAACTTTCAGGAGAGCCTTCGCCCTGATACATCAACTTTCACCCCATGGCAGGCAATCGATGTTGTGCGTGAAGTGACTCCTAAAGAGGGCATATTATCATTTGATGTTGGCGCCCATACACACCAAATCGCCAGCCAATGGTCCGCCCATGCCCCTCGAAAATTTCTTATAACAAATGGTTGGTCGTCAATGGGGTTTGGGCTCCCGGGTGCCATAGCTGCAAAAATTTCAAACCCAGATAAACCTGTCGTATGCATGCTAGGTGATGGGTGTTTCCAGATGACAGCTGGTGAACTTGCTACCCTGCGTCGGATGAAGCTAGCTGTTCCAGTTGTAGTTCTGGATGACCGCTGGCTAAGCCTCATACAGATTAAGCAACACAAGAGACAGTATGAACAGTATGGCTCTAACGTTGAACCAGAGCCATATCGAGAACCTCCGAGCCACTATTTCAACGTTCCTACAGTAGGTGTTCGTAGCCCAGATGACCTCCGAAAGGCTTTAGAAGCGGCTTTTAAAGCAGATGGTCCAACAGTCATTGAAGCTGTGGTAGATGGCTCACATTATTTTGAAACGGTGTTCGATTAATGGCTAATTGGATTGCATTAGCTGGCACGCAAGAACTTCCCATTGCTGAGGAGCTTGCTGTCGCAGCGCTGGAGGGAATCGCAAATACTCGAACGGTTCCTCTGCCATACAAGAAACTTACTCCAGAAGAAGAAGCTCATTGGGCAAAGGAGCTTGCAGGGGCATCTGGCATCCTGCTTAGGTCGGGCTATCTGCCGGACTCGCTATTAGCTCTCTTACCCGACCTGAAAGTTGTTGCAGTTCATGGCGCTGGGGTAGATCCAGTGGATGTAGAAGCTTGCACCAAGCGCGGAATTAAAGTCACCAATGCACCAGGTGCAAATGCTAACGCCGTTGCAGAATTAGTCCTTGGATTAATGCTATCTTTGTTACGCGGTATACCCCAAGCTTCACAGTCGGCAATGTCAGAGAAGGCGTGGGATACGGCAAGGGTAACAGGAGGAGAGCTAAAGAACAGAACTCTTGGGCTCGTGGGCTTTGGTCAGATTGGCAAACGCGTAGCCAAGATTGCACAGGCTTTTGGAATGGACGTGGCAGCCAGCGATCCAGCTGTAACTGAAGACGTTATGAATGCCGAAGGCGTGACTTCTATGCCGCTAGAAACATTATTGAATAAAAGTCACATTATTTCCCTTCATGCGCCAGCAATTCCTGCAACAAAACAAATGATTAATGCAGATGCCTTGCGGCAAATGCGAAAAGACGCACTGCTGATTAACTGTGCTCGAGGGGCATTAGTTGATGAAGCAGCCTTAGCTGATGCTCTTTGTAAAGGTAAAATCGCAGGTGCAGCGCTAGATGTTCTTGATGGCGAGCCGCCTGACCCCAATAGTCCGCTTTATCAAGCTCCCAATCTTCTCATCACCCCCCACATGGCAGGCTCCACGCTAGAGTGTCTAAACACAATTGCAGCTACATGTGGAGCAGACATCGCTTCTGTACTCA
>Ga0255757_10006422_pt1 | contig 10197 bp, 9 predicted proteins | sample 071ome_27_FD_179957 | JGI IMG/M metagenome (GOLD analysis project Ga0255757, IMG submission 179957) | Coastal salt marsh microbial communities from the Groves Creek Marsh, Skidaway Island, Georgia - 071409AT metaG (version 2) | ecosystem: Environmental > Aquatic > Marine > Intertidal zone > Salt...
ACGGGGTCGGGTATCTCGTCTTCTGTTCGGCGCGAACGCTCCGGACGCTGGGGGAGAGAGGCGCACAGGTCAGCCTCGCGGTCGAAACCCATGTACGCGAGGATCACATCCATCTTTACGGGTTCGCCGATGCTGTCGAACGGGACTGGTTCCGGTTGCTGACGACGGTTCAGGGGGTGGGCGCCAAGGTCGCGCTCGCCATACTCGGTACGCTGTCGCCGGAGGATCTCGCCAATGCGCTGATGGCCGAGGACAAGGCGTCGCTGACCCGGGCGCCCGGCGTCGGGCCGCGCGTCGCGACGCGCATTCTGGCGGAGTTGCGTGACAAGGCGGGCGAGTTGACCTCGGTGCGGACGGCGCAGCTCAGCGCAGGCGAGGCGGCGCCGACAGGAGCGGTCGATGATGCCGTCTCGGCGCTGGTCAATCTTGGCTATCGACGCGCCGATGCGTTCGGCGCGGTCGCCCGGGCGGTCAAGGCGCTTGACGGCGAACCCGCTGTCGAGACGCTTGTCCGGGCCGGGCTCAGGGAGCTGAGCGCATGAGCGAGGCGCCGTCCGAAGAGCGAGTCGTTGGCGCCGGTTTGGCCGACGGCGATGCTGTCGATGTCGCTCTACGCCCGCAGACGCTCGGCGATTTCGTCGGTCAGAAACAGCTGCGCGAGAATCTCCGGGTGTTTATCGACGCGGCGCGCGGTCGTGGCGAACCGCTCGATCATGTGCTGTTTCACGGCCCGCCCGGTCTCGGCAAGACGACTCTGGCGCAGATCGTGGCGCGCGAGCTCGGCGTCGGCTTCCGGGCGACGTCAGGACCGGTGATTGCAAAGCCGGGAGACCTGGCTGCAATTCTGACCAATCTGGAGCCGCGCGATGTCCTGTTCATCGACGAGATCCACCGGCTGACGCCGGTGGTGGAGGAAATCCTCTACCCGGCGATTGAGGATTTTCAGCTCGACCTGGTGATCGGCGAAGGGCCGGCCGCCCGGTCGGTCCGTATCGATCTGGCGCCGTTTACGCTGGTCGGCGCGACGACCCGGTCGGGGCTGATGACAACGCCGCTGCGCGAACGGTTCGGTATCCCGCTCAGGCTGGATTTCTACACGCCGGACGAGCTCGAAAGCATCATCCGTCGCGCCGCCGACATGATCGGGCTGGCGCTGGCCGAGGACGGCGCCGCGGAAATTGCGCGGCGGGCGCGGGGAACGCCGCGGGTGGCCGGACGGCTGCTGCGCCGCGTCAGGGATTTCGCCGAACATGCCGGAGGCGGTCCGGTGGACGCGAAGGCGGCGGACCGGTCGCTCAACAGGCTTGAGGTGGATGCGCTCGGACTCGATGCGATGGACCGGCGCTATCTTACCTGCATCGGGGAAAACTATGGCGGCGGGCCGGTCGGCGTGGATACGCTGGCGGCGGCCCTGTCGGAACAGCGCGACGCCATCGAAGAGGTGATCGAACCTTTCCTGATCCAGCGCGGGCTCGTCCAGCGCACCCCGCGCGGCCGGATGCTGACAGAAGCCGGGTTCCGTCATGTCGACATAGCTCCCAACGCAAAGGCCATTGAGCAGCTCGACCTGCTCGGAGGTGAGAGCGCTGATGACGTCTGAGACCGGCGTATTCCGGGACGGGATGCATGTGTTCCCCGTTCGCGTCTATTTCGAAGATACGGATGCGGCGGGCGTCGTTTATTACGCCAACTATCTGCGGTTCGCAGAACGAGCCCGCACTGAAATGATGCGTGCCATAGGGGTGCCACATTCAGGGTTGATGAATGATCTCGGGCTGGTCTTCGTGGTGCATCGCTGCAACGCGGTCTACCGCCGGCCCGGACGTCTCGATGATGTGCTCGAGGTCTGGAGCGGCAATGTCGGGATGACGGGGACCGGTCTGTGGCTCGATCAGTACGTTCGGCGCGACGGCGAGGAACTGGTCGGCATGCGCGTCCGGCTCGCCTGCGTCGGGCCGGATGAACGACCGGCCAGGCTGCCAAGGGAGCTTCGTGAGGCGCTGTCGCCTTATGTTGGAGAAAGCAGAGTCGAATTTAATGATAACAAGGGTGCGTAAGGCATGAACGAAACGGCTGTGGCGTCCGCGGCGATCGCAGGGTCGGTCGCGCACGACCTGACTGTATGGGGGCTGTTCCTGCAGGCCGATCTGGTCGTCAAGATCGTCATGATCATGCTGGTGCTGGCGTCGGTATGGTGCTGGGCGATCATTTTCGAAAAACTCCTGAAGATGAAACGCCTGATGCGCCAGGCGGAAGAGTTTGAGGAAGGCTTCTGGTCGGGCGGGTCGCTGGAAGACCTTTACGACCGGATCGGCGACCGCCCGACCCATCCGATGGCGTCGATCTTTACCGCGGCGATGCGGGAATGGCGCCGATCGGCGTCGCGCGGGCTGTCGGATGTCGCTGCCAAGGCCGGCCTCGCCCAGCGCATCGAACGCGTTATGCATGTGACGCTGGGGCGAGAAATGGACGGGCTCGAAAAGAACATGACTTTTCTCGCTTCGGTCGGGTCGACTGCGCCCTTTATCGGGCTGTTCGGCACCGTCTGGGGCATTATGAATTCGTTCCAGGCCATCGCCCAGTCGAAGGATACGTCGCTGGCCGTCGTTGCGCCCGGTATCGCGGAAGCGCTGTTCGCGACTGCGCTGGGGCTCGTTGCCGCCATCCCTGCCGTGGTCGCCTATAACAAGATTTCGACCGATCTCGGGCGTTATGCGGCGCGGCTCGAATCGTTTTCCAACGAATTCACCGCAATTCTGTCGCGCCAGTTCGAGGAGAACGGCTGAACATGGCGATGGAACTCGGACCCGGGCGGAGCGCCGGCGCGAAATATCGTCGGCCCTTGGTGAGCCAGATAAATGTGACGCCGATGGTCGACGTCATGCTGGTTCTGCTGATCGTCTTCATGGTGACGGCGCCGTTGCTGACCGTCGGCGTTCCGGTCGACCTGCCCAAGACCGCAGCCAGCCGTATCGTCGGTCAGGACGAGCCGCTGGTCGTAAGCATCAACGGTTCGGGCAAGCTGTTCCTGCAGGATTCCGAAATCGCGCTCGACCAGCTCGTGCCCCGTCTCGTCGCCATTACCGAGAACCGCAAGAACGCCCGCATCTTTCTGCGCGGCGACCGCGCCATTCCCTATGGCGACGTCATGGCGGTGATGGGGGCGATGAACCAGGCCGGCTTCAACCGGGTCGCGCTGGTCACCCAGTTTCCCGACCAGGGTTCGGGCCAGAAATCCGGCCAGAAATCCGGCGGGTCGCGGTGAGTAATGCAGCGCGGCCTGATCATCTCGGCCCTGCTTCATGTCTCGGTCTTCGCCGCGGCCTATATCGGCCTGCCGTCGATGTTCCGGCCCGAAATCGTCGTTACCGCGCCGCCGGTGGTGGATCTGGTAAAGGAGTTGCCGGAGAAGCCGCCAGAGAAAAAGCCCGAACCGCCGAAACCGGAACCGAAAAAGACCGCGCCGCCTCGGGTCGAGAAAGCCCCTGCTATTCCGGAGCCTCCTGCTATTCCGGAGCCGCCGGCGGTACAGGCGGCAGAGACTCCGCCCGAACCGCCGCCGCCCCCGCTGAAACCGAAGAAGCAGGCCGAAGCGAAACCCACGCCGAAGCCGAAACCCGTCGTCGCGCCGCTGCCCAAGCCGTCATCGAGCATCCGCGTGGCGAAAGCTGCGCCAAAGCCCAAGCGCAAGCCGAAGCAACGCGATTTCAACACCCTCCTGAAGAATCTGGCGACGCCCAGACCAGAGGCGGCGAAAGAAAAGCCGAAGAGCGCGGAACCGGAATCGACGTCCGCAGCGCAACAACAGACATCGGCGATCGACCGGCGGAGAATCGAATCGGAACTCGTAACCAGCATCAAGAACCAGGTGACGCGTTGCTGGAATATTCCCGCCGGCGCCAAGGATGCGCGCGAAATGAAGATCGACGTTCATATCCGGCTCAATCGGGACGGGTCGATTATCGGCGCTCCTCAGGTTATAGATTCGGCCCGGATGGCGAAGGATCCGTTTTACCGGGCGGTTGCAGAAAGTGCGTTGCGGGCGTTGCAGATCTGCAAGCCGTTGCGATTGCCGGCTCAACAGTTCGATATCTGGAAGAGCATCACCTTTAACTTCGACCCCAGCGAGGCCCTTGGTCCATGACACGCGCGAAAGCAAATATGACTGGTCTGTCTGGAATTCTGACGGCCGCCGCTCTGGCATTCCTGACCGTTTTTCCGGTCGATCCCGCCCGTGCCGAACTGAGCGTGCGTATTACGCAGGGCAAGGCGGAGCCGTTGCCGATCGCCGTGCCCGACCTGTTCGGGTCCGAGTCGCAGTCGATCGGTCTGGGACGCGAGATCGCCCGCGTCGTCGCGGCCAATCTCGAACGCTCCGGCCTGTTTCGCATGATCGATCAGCGGGCCTACATCCAGAACCGGTCTTCGCTCCGCGTCCGGCCACAGTTTCCCGCCTGGCGACAGATCAACGCCCAGGCGCTTGTCGTGGGAAGCGCCGAAATCCGGCCGGACGGAAGGTTACGTGTGGAATTCCGCCTGTGGGATGTTTTCGCCGGCCAGCAACTGGTGGGTTTGCGATCGGAAACGGAACCCCAGAACTGGCGGCGTATCGCCCATATCATCGCGGATGCGATCTACAAGCGGATCACCGGCGAGGAAGGCTATTTCGACACGCGGGTGGTTTATGTCGCGGAGTCGGGGCCGGCAAAGAAACGCGTCAAGCGGCTCGCCATCATGGATCAGGATGGCGCCAATCACCGCTATCTCACCAGCGGCGACGAGCTTGTTCTGACCCCGCGCTTTTCGCCCACCGCGCAGGAGATTACCTATCTGGCCTACACCGGTTCCGTCGCGCGCGTCTACATCTACAATATCGACACGGGACGCCAGGAGATGCTGGGCAATTTTCCCAGCATGACCTTCGCGCCGCGCTTCTCGCCGGACGGGAACCAGGTCATCATGTCGATGGCGCAGGATGGAAATTCCGACGTCTATACGATGGACCTTCGGACCAGACAGGTGCGCCGGCTGACGCGGCATCCGTCGATCGATACCTCGCCGTCCTTTTCCCCGGATGGACGGCAGGTCGTATTCAATTCCGATCGCGGTGGTTCGCAGCAGCTTTATGTCATGACAACCGATGGCGGTTCCCCACGCCGTATTTCCTTCGGCGACGGACGTTACGCGACTCCGGTCTGGTCGCCACGCGGCGATCTGATCGCCTTTACCAAGATCCATCAGGGCCAGTTTTCCATTGGCGTCATGCGGCCCGACGGCAACGGCGAACGGCTTCTTGCGAACGGATTTCTTGTCGAGGGGCCGACCTGGTCGCCGAACGGGCGCGTCCTGATGTTCTTCAGACAGGAAAGGGCGGGCAGCAGCGGCGGCAAGCCGAAGCTGTTTTCCATAGATCTCACTGGATATAACGAACGCGAAATCAGGACGCCTACGGCCGGTTCCGACCCGGCATGGTCGCCAAGAAAGCGGTAAGGTGCGACGGTAATCGGAAAATGCGGGGACGGTCTTCTGGTAGCCCGATCAAACTTTTGCGATAATCCATGCTCTGAAGCAGCATCCGCCTTTATTGATTCTCCCACCCGACCTAATGTTATCTTCTCGTCGCGATAAAAAAGGAAAGCTGTCATGCGCTGCAAGATTTTAGTGACGGTACTGGCCGGTCTGGCCCTGGCCGCATGCGAAACCACGTCCGAGGACGCTGGAAGCGCTTCAGGCGCCGGAACGGGGAGCGCCGCCGGTACCGGTTCGTCGAGCGGTTCGTCAAGCGTGGCCTCCCGGCCGCTGTCGGGGCCCGAGGCCGGTTCTCAGGCCGACCTTGTAACCAATGTCGGCGACAGGGTTTTCTTCTCGCTCGATTCCTACTCGCTCAGCACCGACGCCCGCGCCACCCTTGAGAAACAGATGCAATGGCTACGCCAGAACCAGGGGGTACGCGTCGTCATCGAAGGTCATGCGGATGAGCGCGGTACCCGGGAATACAATATCGCTCTCGGGGAACGGCGCGCCACGGCTGTGCGGGACTATCTCGTGGCGCTCGGTACCGATCCCAACCGTATCCAGACCGTCAGTTTCGGCAAGGAACGGCCCGTCGATCCCAGCTCGACCGAATCCGCATGGCAGAAAAACCGTCGCGGCGTCATGGTCGTTGCCCGTTAGGACTTCCCTGTAACGTGGCGTTCCGCAAGCGGCGAACATCGTCCTGTTTGCCGACCTGACGGGTGAAAGCGTGATGATGAAGATGCACATTCGGTCGATCGGGGCGCTGTCGATTTTTGCCGCAGGAATGGCGCTGTCCGGCGCCGGGATAGCGGTTGCCCAGGACTCCTCGCAGGAGCTGGTCAACCGGTTGAACCGGCTGCAGAACGAACTGACGACATTGCAGCGTCATGTATATCGCGGCGAAAGGCCGCCTGCCTCGGCGGCGACCGCATCGCCCGCTCCGGCAACGGCGGCCAGGCTGTCAGTCCGGATCACCCAGCTTGAGGACGAAATCCGCCGGCTGACAGGCGTCAATGAAACGCTCACTCACCAGATCCGTCAGCTACGGGAGCGGCTGGAGAAGGCGGCGGCCGATACCGATCTTCGCCTGAAGGCGCTTGAGGGCGGGGCGAAACCTGCGGTCGCTGCTGGAGCAGCAGCAGGGTCGACGCCAGCACAACCGGCCCCAGCCCCTGATTCGGGGAGCGTCGCCAACGCTGATAAGGGGGCGAGAGTCCTCGGTTCGGTTCGGGAATCCGAAACGCCGGCAACGAAACCGGTGGCGCTGACGGAGACGCCGGAGCAGCAGTACGACAGGGCGCACGGCCTCCTTATGAAGACCCGGGATTATGCAGGGGCCGAGCGGGTATTTTCCGATTTCCTATCCCGACATCCGAAGCATGCACTGGCGCCGAACGCCTATTACTGGCTGGGGCGGACCTATTTTGTCCGAGAGGATTTCCAGCAATCGGTTGCGACCTTTGCGACCGGTTTCAAAACTCACCCCGAAAGCAAAAAAGCACCCGCGACGCTGTTAAATCTGGGCATGTCGCTGTCCCGTCTCGGAAAGACGCGGGAGGCATGTGAGACATTCGCGCATCTGGCCCGGCATTTCCCCAAGGCCGAAGGGGCCGTAAAGCGCCGGCTCGCGACGGAACGCAAAACCGCGCAGTGCCGCTAGATCCCCTCGCGCCGGTCGCCACGCGTGAATTCGCCACGCTGATAGACCGGCTGGGACCGTTCGAACCGGAACCTGAAATCGCGATCGCCTGCTCCGGCGGCCCTGACAGCATGGCGCTCGCCGTTCTCGCCCATGAATGGGCGGTCAGTCGCAGTGGGCGGGCAGTCGCCCTGATCGTCGATCATGGCCTCAGAGACGGATCCGCTGCGGAAGCGGCTCTTACCCGACGGCGACTGAATTCGACCGGTATCAAGGCATATATCCTGAAATGGACGGGCGATAAGCCCGCCCGCGGCATTCAGGAAGAGGCGCGGCGTGCGCGTTACAGCCTGCTTGAGGAGTGGTGCCGCCGGCGCGGTGTGCTTCACCTGCTGCTGGCGCATCAGCGCGACGATCAGGCCGAAACCGTATTGCAGCGGCTGGTTCGTGCGAGCGGTCCCAAGGGACTTGCGGCAATGGCGCCTATGCGGGAAACCGGAAGCGTACGCCTGTTGCGACCATTGCTGAGCGTACCCAGGCGTCGGCTCATGGCGACACTCTCCGTGCGAAAGATCGAGAGCGTCGATGACCCGTCGAACCGTAATTTTGCCTTTGAAAGGGTCCGTCAGCGGGCCGCGATGCCGGTTCTCCGAACTCTCGGTTTGACGCCGGAAAGCCTGACCGGTGTGGCGCAACGGTTCGCTCTGGAGCGGCAGGATATTGAAAGCGAGACAGGCCTTGCGCTCGCCCGTTATGCATCGGTGTTCGAGGAAGGGTATGCGACGCTGCCCAGGGCATTCCTGTCCCGGACCGGGAAGCGGACCGTTCTGGACGCCCTGGAATCCCTGATATGTGCGGTCGGCGGTCGGCGTTACCCGACGCGAAGGGAGCGTCTGGAGCGGTTATATCGCGGGTTCGAAAATGGCGCGGTGGGGCGTGGAAGGACCCTTTCCGGCTGCATGGTTCGTTCGGACGGCGAAACCATCCTGATCGCACGGGAGCCAGGCAGGATTTTGCCTGTCGATATTGAGGAAGGTGCCGAAGTTCTATGGGACGGCCGGTTTCGCGTGCGCCTGAAAGCGCCCATGAAGGGGACAAAGCCCCGCCGGTTCCGGCTTGAGCCGCTAAAGCCGGGGTTTCTGAAGGAAACGGGGGACGAAACGGTGAGCGCGCTCGCTGGCACACTTCCCGCCTTGGTCAGGCAATCGCTTCCCGCTCTTTACGACCGGGCCGGGCTTGTCGCCGTGCCGCATCTCGGTTACCCGCGAGAGACGAAAAACGGGGCGCAGGTTATGGAATCAATCGATTTTATGCCCGAAAAACCTGTTACACAGGCCGTCTTTTCAGTTGTTTAACCGACATACGACACCATGTAATATGACAAAGGATGGGTGGGGCGCGCCGTACGGCATAAATGCGCCAGAACAAGGATCGTTGTGTTGAATAATTTCGGTAAAAATCTGGCCCTGTGGGTGATTATCGGCCTGTTGCTTGTGGCGCTGTTCAACCTTTTCCAGCAGCCCAGCGGTCGCGGCGGCCATGTCGGTATCCCGTTCTCCAAATTTATCGCCGAGGTGGATAACGGCAAGGTTCGCGACGTCACCATCAAGGGCAACCAGATTTCCGGTTATTACACGGACGGTCGTGGTTTTGCGACATACGCACCCAACGATCCGAATCTGGTCGAGCGCCTTACCAAGCGGGGTGTCGGCATCAAGGCCGTACCGACCGACGACGGTTCGCCATCGCTGCTGCAGATCCTGATTTCCTGGTTCCCGATGCTGCTGCTTATCGGGGTGTGGATTTTCTTCATGCGCCAGATGCAGTCCGGCGGCGGCAAGGCGATGGGCTTCGGCAAGTCCAAGGCGCGGCTGCTGACGGAGCGGCAGGGCCGCGTGACCTTCGAGGATGTCGCCGGGATCGACGAGGCCAAGGTCGAGCTCGAAGAGGTCGTCGAATTCCTGCGTGACCCCCAGAAATTCCAGCGTCTCGGCGGCAAGATCCCCAAAGGTGTCCTTCTGGTCGGCCCGCCCGGCACCGGCAAGACGTTGCTGGCCCGCGCTATCGCCGGCGAGGCCAACGTGCCGTTCTTTACGATTTCCGGTTCGGATTTCGTCGAAATGTTCGTCGGCGTTGGCGCCAGTCGCGTGCGTGATATGTTCGAACAGGGCAAGAAGAACGCACCCTGCATCATCTTTATCGACGAAATCGACGCGGTCGGCCGTCATCGCGGCGCCGGGCTCGGCGGCGGCAATGACGAGCGCGAGCAGACGCTCAACCAGCTTCTGGTCGAGATGGACGGTTTCGAAACCAATGAGGGCGTTATTCTGATTGCGGCCACCAACCGCCCGGATGTGCTCGACCCGGCCCTGATGCGGCCCGGCCGCTTCGATCGACAGGTCGTGGTTCCCAATCCGGATATTCTTGGGCGTGAAAAAATTCTTAAGGTGCATATGCGGAAAGTTCCGCTCTCTCCTGATGTGGATGCGCGGATGATCGCACGCGGTACGCCCGGTTTTTCAGGTGCCGACCTTGCTAACCTTGTAAACGAGGCCGCGCTCCTTGCGGCGCGTCGCAACAAGCGGCTTGTTACCATGGCGGAGATGGAAGACGCCAAGGACAAGGTTCTGATGGGGGCGGAACGCCGCTCCATGGTCATGGACGACGAGGAAAAGAAGCTGACCGCCTATCACGAGGCCGGTCATGCGATCGTCTCGCTACACGTGCCGAAACATGACCCGCTTCACAAGGTAACGATTATTCCGCGCGGCCGGGCGCTCGGCGTCACAATGGCTCTGCCTGAAAAGGACCAGCTTACCCATGCCAGGGTGGCCCTCGAATCCCGGATTGCCATGGCGTTCGGAGGTCGGATCGCCGCGGAAATGATTTTCGGCAAGGAGAATATCACTACCGGGGCGGGCAACGATATCCTGCAGGCGACGCGCATGGCGCGCCGGATGGTGACCGAGTTCGGGTTCAGCGACAAGCTCGGGCCGCTGCACTACGAGGGAAATGAAGAGGAAGTGTTCCTTGGCCATTCT
>Ga0255757_10006426_pt1 | contig 10195 bp, 7 predicted proteins | sample 071ome_27_FD_179957 | JGI IMG/M metagenome (GOLD analysis project Ga0255757, IMG submission 179957) | Coastal salt marsh microbial communities from the Groves Creek Marsh, Skidaway Island, Georgia - 071409AT metaG (version 2) | ecosystem: Environmental > Aquatic > Marine > Intertidal zone > Salt...
ATCCAGCCCGGAGTTGGCAAGCAAACACTGCAGTCGATTGAGTCCTTACCTTGCCCTTGGGGTGATTTCCATGAAGGAATTGGTCCATCGAACCAGAGCGGAGATACGCAGCAGTATTGGGCAGGGGAATCGCTGGAAGCAGAAACAACTGGAGTCCTATCAATCTCGACTCTACTGGCATTGCCACTTCATCCAAAAGCTGGAGATGTACCCTGTCTATGAAATGGAAACCATGTTGATGCCGCTGGATGAGCTTCGTGAGAATCATCTTGATTTGCAGAGGTATGAAGCTTTTTGTACAGGAAGAACGGGGGTGCCTTTTGTTGATGCCTGTGTCCGCTCCCTTGTTGCGACAGGCTGGATTAATTTTCGTATGAGAGCCATGCTGGTGAGTTTTGCCTGTCATCAGCTCTGGCTACCCTGGAGACCGGTGGCCTTATTTCTGGCAAGGATGTTTGTTGATTATGAGCCCGGAATTCATTATCCCCAGGTACAAATGCAAGCGGGGACTTCCTCCAGTCCGACTCTCAGGATATACAACCCGGTCAAGCAAAGTCAGGATCAGGACCCGGATGGAAAATTCATCAAGAGCTGGGTTCCTGAGTTGTCATCACTTACCAGTAAGCAAGTTCACGAGCCCTGGAACCTGGCTCCACTCGAAGCTCGAATGCGAGGTTTTCATGTTGGCGAGACTTATCCACATCCGATCGTGGATGTGCGCAAGAGTTATCAGGAAGCCAAGGATAAAATGTACTCCAGTAGAGAAGAGTTGGATATTGTGAGTCTGATTCGATCCAGAAAAAGAAATTCAAGGGAAATACCAAAACCTGCTTCACGAGAGAAGCAGTGGTTGAGCAATACTATTCTTTAGAAGGTAAGAGCTGATACAGTAGTAACTGGAATTGGGGGACTACATGTCAGAAGGATTGTTCAAGCCCGAAGAGTTTCATTATTGGGTGCCCGACGCAGTGATTGCAAAAACTTCATCCATTTGCAGGATTTATCCCAATCGTAAACTTGAGTTTCATCTGGTAAAAGCAGGTGTTAGCTTTTTCGAGCCTTGTATCTTTCCAGATGGTTCGGAGGTCATTCGAATTGGAATCAGCAAGGAGGCTCTTGAATCTAAAGGAAGTCCAGACCTGGAACTCTCTTTGTTCAAGTATGAAGCAATTCGTCATTACCGAAATGGAGGGACATTCCCAGCAGTTCTTGAGATCGAAGGTTCTGCCACCGGCTTTTTTGCTCAAGCTCAGAACTTGCTCTTTTCCTCCTGTCATGTTGTATCGTCTGCTGTTCAAACTGCCATTTCAAAAGGTCTACGATCTGGTTATGACAAGATGGATTGTCCAGGTCTGCTTGTCAAAGACAGTAAAAACTTACTGATCTCAGAGTCTCCCACACTGATTTACTGGCCAGATCAGGAACAAATTGATCAGGGCTTTGATGTGGCAGTTTTTTCCAAGTCGCTCGATCAGGTTCAGGAAGAAATCTACGCTCTCGAGATGCCGGTTTCAAAGCGCTCCTGAAACTTTATTCTTTTCCAGGAAAGAATGAATCTTCTGGAAGTGATCTTGAGGGGCCCGCTTGGAAATGAGAATTGAGAGGTGAGTGTAATCCTCCATATAACCATTTTTACGAGATAATAGCTGGACATCATCTACTGTATGTCCCGATTCAATGGCAAAGTCTACAACATCCCTGTAATGACCCATGCATTGATCTTTTGACCCGGTGAGATAGAGGGCTGAAGGCAGTTTGTTGCTTTTGGTTTGGGAGTGATAGTCATACTTGCTGTCAGTCCATGGATTCAGGTAGATCCAGCGTACGGATTCTCGAAGAAAACCCTTACTCTCGCCATCAGGACCATAGAATCGAGGGGGTAAGAATCCTTTGATGCTTGCGATGAGATTCCCTATGAGAAGCCACATTAAATCGATATAAAACAGTCGATGGATATTGAAAACTCTTACTCTTCTTTTGACCGCTAAATGGACACAAGAGGCAACAGACTTTCGATTGTCTTCGCTGCGCAGCAAAAACGCATTGATCAAAACTCCGCCCCAGGAGTGGGTAATGATATGAAACTTCTCCACCGGGTGTCTGTTTGCGACAAAGTCAAAGGCGGCAGGAAAATCAAAGTCGAGGATGTCTTGTTGATTGTGTGAGCAATCTTCTTGAAGGCTGGGTCTCGATTCGCCTTTTCCTCTTAAATCCAGGATATAGCAGGGATGGCCCTGCTCCACCAGAAAGGGAGCAAGTCCTTTGCCGCTTTCAGTGTAAAAGACCCTGCCACTTTCAATTGCACCATGAACAAACAAAAGAGGTTCTTTCATCGGAAGGTTCTGATCCGGGCAGACTTCCACCAGATGCAGCTGATGTTTGTCCTCTGTTTTTAGTTTGTGCTCGATTTTTCTCATATCGGGGAACCAATTCAAGTCTCCAGGTCTGGATTAAATATATTTTAACTAAAGAGTTAAGTGCCTGTATATATTTATTGAGTAAGGGTGAGGTTTTCAAGGCTTCTAAACACGGTTCAATTGCACTGGTAAAACCTTTCTATCTCATAAAAGTTGGCTTTTTTTATGCAGGGAAAACTCGAGATAATGTAGTTGAATTATGCAATTCACATCGTTTGTCTGTTCAGCAGGGGCTTGATGTTTTTCTGTGGTGTGGCTTCTGTTAAAGAGGATAAGTCCTTAATCAGGCCATGGTCAGGATGTCCTCGCAAATAGTATCCAGTTGAGAATGACACGTTACAGTAATGAACTTCTGATTTTCCCGTCTTGCTCTCAAAAATAAAGGGCGGGTGTTCCTGTTGAATTTTAATACTAGTGAGAGCGCTAAAAGGACCCCTTTGTATTCAGGACAGTTTTGGGGTAATTCTTGTCTTGTTTTGAAGCCATTTGACCAGAAACGAGAAAGAATGTTTACCAAACATTGGTATATAGGGATGTCCAGGAATATTACCAAGTCAGCAGCTTTTAAGACTCTGGTCGAGACACCTTCGATGATCCAGGATTCGGGCTTTAGTAGCTCATCCAGTTTGGTATGAACCTCTTCACGACCAGCCTTTTGCCAGCCCGGATTCCAGACAACAGAGTCAAGGCTTACACAAGGAAGTGTAAGCTTGCTAGCAAGCTGTCTGGTTAGCGTGCTCTTACCTGAACCAGAGTTGCCCGTGATGTGAATTTTCATGAATAGTCTTTAGAAGGTCCTGGGTCCGTCGTCCAAAACCAGCATCTTATTGTAACCAGAAGCTGACAATGTGGACAGACGCAGTGAAGTTTATCGAAACAAAGTGCTCGAAAACTTTGTTGAGTTTGGGAAGTTAAAGAGCATCCCCACTCAACGAAAGAAGCGCAGGATTATTTTGGAGCAAATCGTAAGCAATTTTGACTGGGACAAGAAGTATCCGGAAAAAGAGGTGAACGAAGTTCTGAAGTCCTGGCATGAAGATTTTTGTACTTTGCGCCGTGAACTGATTTGTGAACAGCTGATGAATCGTAAAGACGGGAAATACTGGAGGGTTGGTGAGTGATCAATCCTGATAGATTTCTTCGTACAGCTTTGTCTTCTTGCCGAGTTCTTGAGAGTTTTCGGGACTCAAAACCGAGTCCATACGGGTTCGATAGGCCGGCAGGAAGAGAAACATCAATTTCTTCAAATCAGTGGTGTGATTGGAGTAATTGATTTTCCAGTCATCTCTCCAGCCATCAGCAAACTCACGAGTGGCCTGGGCATCCATGACCTCACCCTTGTCTTTTGTAACGCTTTTCATCTGAAAATTGGATGTCTTGAACAGGCCGATGGCATGAAAGGCATCCTTAATTAGGGGAATCCCACGTAGTACTTTGGTATCCAGTTTGGAGACTTGAGCCAATAGTTCTTCTTCGCTGCCTTCTACATTGTAGGTCTGAGAAGATTCGCCGGAGAGAACTCTGCGCTTGACACTGTTTTCAATCACTTTCCCAATCAACTTGTCTTCACAATTGTAAAAGGAGATGTGTGAGCCCCAGCTCAAATAGCGGGCTTTGGCCGTCGCAACGACCTGACCATCTGTATCGCTCAAGACCATCGTGGAACTTAGTTTAAAAATTTTGCTGTGAATTTTTCCGATTTTGCGTTGGTCCTGATCCAGTATATGAAGGTCGTAAACCAGTGGCGCAATGACTGATGTGGTGGTTTCTTTAAGAAAAGCCTGATGACCAAGAGTAATGCTGGGGCAAGCGGCTGTGGCAACTGAAATGAGTGACAAAAGAACTAGAATTCATTGCTTCATGGTCTTAAATACGACTTGCGTTTGACTTTGTTGCGATTCAGTCAATTTTAAAGCTTTCTGTTTTTGCCTTTTCCCAGGCCAGTATTGTTGATTTTTTAGTAAGGCCCCAGCGATATCCACCCAATGCTCCGCTGGATCGAATGACTCTGTGACAGGGAATCAGATAAGCAATCGGGTTTTTGCCAATTGCAGAGCCAGTGGCCCGACTTGCATTTGGTTTGTCAATGGCATGACTGATCTTTTGGTAGCTGGACAATCGACCTGCTGGAATTCGCAAGAGAGCTTGCCAAATCTTCAATTGAAAATCACTGCCTCTGAGATGAACCCTGACCTTTCCCGCATGTTTTCGATCCCATTGAAAAACTTCGAGTGCATTTTGATGGTGCGGATTGTTTTTTTGAGCAAGTTTTGTCTCGGGAAACTCGCTCTGTAGACCCTTCAATGACTCCTGTTTTTCAGCAACGAATGAGAGATGACAGACCCCGCGATGCGTCGATGCGATTAGAACATCTCCCAAAGGAGTTTGGTAGAATTCGTAGTCGATTTCCAGACCTCGTCCTCCCTCTTTATATTCACCGGGAGTCATTCTTTCAATTTGAATGAAGAGGTCATGCAGCCTGCCTGTTCCCGAGAGTCTAATTTCACAGGAAGTGTCCAGAAGAGTGTTGCCATGGGCGAGAAGTTCCTTTGCATAGTTCAGATTTAAAGATTGTAGAAACTTTTTGGGACTCACTCCAGCCCACTCAGTAAAGACTCTTTGAAAGTGAGTGGGGCTCAGGCTTACCAAAGAAGAGAGTTCTTCGAGAGTGGGTTGCTCACGGCTATTCAGGCTCATATATTCGATAGCAGCTTTTATTCTGTTGTAATTTGCTTTGGCTTCTATCATTGCAACGTCCTCTTAGTCTTTAAGTAAAGTTTCCTTTTGTGGAGAAAGGGTCTCCATTTTTGTGATTACCAATATTGCGGCAACAATCAGTACACTGTCGACCCGAATCTTGCGATTCCAGAAAACTATTCGCGCATATGCCCGGAATCACTATAATAGGGTCGCTCGATTCTCTTAATGTTCCAATCTAATTTGTTTCAGGCAGTCAACATGAAAAAAATTTTAGTCCAGTTCGCTCACCCGGCTCAGTCACGGTCGAGGATTAACCGCACCCTTAGAAAGGAGATCAGTGATCTCGAAGGGGTGACTGTTAACGACCTCTATTCCAACTATCCTGACTTTTTGATCGATGTAAAGAAAAAGTAGAAACTCTGTGAAGAGCATGATGTGATTATCTTTCAGCATCCATTTTACTGGTATTCGACTCCTTCCATTGTGAAAGAGTGGATGGATTGATGGTCATGAAAATGACTCCTCCTTCCAAACACGCTATATGGGACTTCAAAGAGGCCCTGAGTCACATTCTTAACACAGAAAAGATAGATCGCCACGGCAAGATTGAGGCTGATGAAGAAGTAGAGAACTACATCCATCGAATAGGGAATCATCTCACTTCTTTAAGAGATCATGGGGCAACTTTTGAGGAGATTGAAGCGGGATATTCGGCAATTGTTGTTCCCAAAGAAAAAGGGCAGAGACTTTACCGTGAAAAGAACGGAATAGATGGAACGAGCACGCACAAACGCAAGAAGACCAAAGCCTTGAGGAAGGGGCAGTAGGGCGCAGATTTGATTTAGTGATAGCTCTTTTACCGACAACAAAGGACAGTTCATGATTTTAGAAAACCAGGCACATCTTTATGAGTTAGACCCTTCTCATTGCTATCTGAATTGCGCTTACTTTTCTCCACAATTGAAGTCTGTTACGGAGATTGGGATAAAGTCCCTCTTGAAAAAGAGTACACCCTGGTCGATGCCCGTTAGTGATTTTTATGAGCCTGTTGAAGATTGTCGCAAGGTAATTTCGAAGCTAGTGGGCTGTTCAATGGATAATGTAGCCCTGAGTCCTTCCGTGAGCTACAGTCTCGCCCTTGCGTCAAAGAATATCCGCCTCGAAAGGGGTTCTAAAATCCTGCTTCTTGAAGAGCAGTTTCCCTCGAATGTTTATGTTTGGCTGCAAAAGGCGAAAGACGAAGAGTTGGAAGTAGAGTTTGTATCTCACGGGAAATCCTGGACCGAGTCTATCCTTCAAAGGCTTTCTGATTCTAATGATATAGGGTTGATTGCACTGGGGCAGGTTCACTGGACAGACGGTGAGTGGATTGACCTTGTTCAAATTTCCAGGATCTGTAAAAAGAAGGGGATTGTATTGGTTGTGGATGCGACCCAGTCAATGGGCGCTTGCCCGTTTCCATACGATGAAATTCAGCCTGACTTTCTTGCAGTGGGAGGCTACAAGTGGCTTCAGGGGCCTTATGGGATGGGCTTTGTAGTTGTTGCAGACAAGTATCTTGAAGGTTCACCCCTTGAGTGGAACTGGATCAATCGCTCGGACAGTGAAAACTTCCATTCCCTCGTGGATTATCGAGAAACCTACCAATCAGGGGCCCGCCGGTTTGATCTCGGTGGTAAAAGTCAATTCATCCTGGTTCCCATGTTTACAAAAGCACTGGAGCAGGTTTTGAGCTGGGGCGTGGAGAATATCGCTGAGACTCTCCGGGACTATAACCAGTCTTTGCATGAGGGTATTCATCACCTGGGTTTGAGAACTCAGGATTCCTCCTTCCGTTCACCTCACTTGCTTGGAATCTACGAAAGAGGCAGGCAGTTCAGGGAAGGTCTCGCAGAATACTTGAAAGAAAACAAGGTGCACGTGAGTTTTCGAGGCTCAAGTATTCGGGTCAGCCCCTATCTGTACAACAGCTCTCAGGACAAAGAGCGCTTTCTCGAAGTTCTGGAAGGGGCCTTAAGCTAGACGAGCATAATCCTCAATAGCTCAATCTAAGCATGAAGTCCTTGTTTGCACAGCCAGTTCTCTCATACAACTACTAGCAGTACATTGCGGCATCTATAGGGTTAGCACAGACCAGGCCAAACACCCATTAATATCCGTTATGCACAGTAGTCAAGACAGCAGGTGACCAGTTTATGGCTTACTCTGCGTCCCTGACTTCCCAGGAAGCTCGCTCACCTGAAGAATCGGCCATTCTGGCTTCTACCAGTTTCTCTGCGACCTTCTTGTAAAGTACATAGGCAGTGCTGGACGTATGATGGTCTGCCCCATGCTCGGAAACAGCCTGAGTATACTTGTCATAAGCTTGCTTCTTCGCTTCCTCGAGCTCGCTGATGTCTGTGATATTGTCTACGATATCGTTGATTCTGTCATCAAACTCTGAATCCTGGGTGGCGCTCACATCCTCTCCCAAAGCCTCGGCAACAGCGATTTGATCTTCACTGTCGTAAGCAAGTTCGGAGAATTCGAGCCAATGGGGCTCATAGAGCATCCTTACAGCCATCTGTTCTTCATCTTCGCCGGCGACAGCCCCAAAGAGCTTGTCAGCAACCATGGAACCAACCATACCACCAACGATAGCACCTACTGGAGGGAATATCGCTCCACCAAGCATCATACCAATGGAAGATCCAACCCCTTGAGCCAGCATCGAGCCAACATCTCTTTGTCCAAGTTGACCGCTAAGCAAATCAGATCCGACCATTGCACCAATTGTGTATGGCAGGATTTGGGCGAGGGGCTTGAGAAAACCAGGCAATACATTTTGTACCGAAGCCAAAGCGATTTTACCAATACCGGTTGTCATGAGCTTCTGTACTACCAGACCACCAGCGAAGGCTCCCGAAGTACCCATGACAAACTGTGGAGTTGTGACAAATTCAAAGGCATTACCAAGGTTCACATCTTCACCACTTCGAACCTGATCTACCAGATTCAAAAGGCCTTGAATGGCTGCACTGGTTACGGCAAACTTCAAACCATCACGAACATAGTTTCTTGAAACAGCTTTGCTGTCTCCCTTGAGCTTTGTGAGATCACCCTCTGCTTTGGTTTTTGCAGCCTTGAGTGCATCCAGCTCAGCCTTGGGAACTCCTGCCTTTTTGGCTTTGGCAATCGAAGCATCCAGGTTTTTGATCTGGTTCTGAAGATTGATTCCTTGCTGAGAGATCTGTGACTTGTTGTACTCACTGTTCAGTGCGTCCCGAAGAGCAACTCTTTTGTTGATCTTGGCTTCAGACACACCATTAGCTCTCATCTTGGCAATGTCCTGATTGAGGAGATCAATCTTTCCCTTCAGAGCTGTAGCAATATTGTCACGACGAACCTGATAACCATCTCTGCCTGTATTTGGGTCCGCCTTGCTTGGAAGGTACTTGTCTACAGCAGCGTTGCCGACTTTACCAACATGCTTGACGATCTCGACAGGGTTCTTGCCTTTCAGGCTACCAATGCTTTTTGCAATACTCTGTCCCAGGTCTTGTACAGGCTTGAGTGCACCTTTGACTCCACCCTGACCAGCTCCGGGAGTAGTTCCTGTGCCTGGCTTTGGAGTGGTTCCTGCACCGGGATTGCTTCCAGTGCCGGGTTTTGGTGTCGTCCCTACTCCTGGACTGCTTCCAGTACCGGGTTTTGGAGTAGTCGCAGCCCCTCCGGAAGAATTGAGGCCCAAAGTGCTGCTCAATCGACCCAGGAGGGTAGAGCCAGAGCCTACTGCGGCTTTAGGAGCTGTTGCTCCTTTGGTAGCCACATCGACTTTGACACTTTGTGCCTGAACAGGCTTTGCACCCACAGGCATTCCTGTTTTGGCATCGATAACTGGAGGCTTTCCAGAATTGGAAACCCAGGTATGCCCTGCCATTCTTTGACCCATCTGAATACGATTGGAAATGTAACTTCCAGTGTTTTTGGCGACCTGAATGGTTTGCTGAGTTCCGGCTCTAACAGCTTGGACTCCCTGGGCGTACCCTCTTGATAATGCTTGAGAGCCTTGAGTGTAGCCTTTTTGAATTGCTTGTCCGGTGGCTTGAGCTCCGGATACTACTTTTGCTTTGGTGAACTCAAAAGCCTTGATGCTCTGTCCCTTGAGAAACTCGGCCCCGTTTTGTGCTCCTTTATAAGCAAACTGCCCGGCATTGCTGGCACCCGTAGCAATTTGGCCTCCAACGATGCGAGACCCATTTACGAAACCTTGCCCGATTCGAGTGATAATTCCAGGCTTGGCTGTTCCTGCATTGGCACTTGAAGAGGGTGCCGCAAGAGCTTTAGCGGATGCACTATTCTTGGGAGCTTTAGCGGATGAACTGTTTTTGGGAGCTGCAGGAGCCTTGTTTGGTTTTGCTGACGCAGCCAGTTTTTTAGCATTACTGGTTAGTCTCTTGTACTCTTTCTGAAGTGTCTCCTTTAGAGCAATTCTCTTCTTGAGTTTGGGGTCGTTGGCCGGCGTTCCCTTGCTTGCCTTGATGTCTTTGTTGAGTTGATCTATTTTGCCCTTGATAGCTGTTGCTGCTTTGGTCGGATCAACTTTGGCGGCTACATTTTTTGTCCCATCGACTACCTGAGCAGCCTTATTCCCTGCAAACTTCCAACCCTTATCTGCTGTTCCCTTGGCCCAGCCCATGGCATCTCCGGCCTTCTGGCGAGTCCAGGTCCAGCCGTCACTTGTTTTCACCTTGGCCATTTCCCAGCCAGTTTTGGTCTTATTCTTTACAAACTCCCATCCATCTGTTGTTTTTCCATGAATGGACTGAACACCATTTTTTGTAGATGTTTTGGTGATTTCCCAGGCGCCCTTGGCCTTGCCAAGGAGCATTTCCTGAGTTCCTTTAACAGCGTTGGTGGAAGCGGAGGCAACGCTTCTTACCTTTTCAATGCTGAGGTTTCTTAGATCAACGGCACCTTTCTTGACACTGCTTCCGGCGCTAAGGGCCAGTTGCTTGACCCCACTGGCCTTGTTTCCAATGAATTTCCAGCCAGCATCTGCTTTGCCTTTGGCATATCCAGCAGCATCTTTACTGCGA
>Ga0255757_10006452_pt1 | contig 10164 bp, 6 predicted proteins | sample 071ome_27_FD_179957 | JGI IMG/M metagenome (GOLD analysis project Ga0255757, IMG submission 179957) | Coastal salt marsh microbial communities from the Groves Creek Marsh, Skidaway Island, Georgia - 071409AT metaG (version 2) | ecosystem: Environmental > Aquatic > Marine > Intertidal zone > Salt...
AAACCTCCACCCCAAAAAAAAAAAAAAAAAAAAGATTTTGAAACCCTAAATAAATCAATCTTTCTTCTTCTTCAGTTCTAACTGACAAAAATAACGGACTGCACGGGAGAAAAAAAATTTCAAATTTGACGCGCACACACTTACACAACACACTTACACGCACATTAACGAGTAGTAGTAGTCGCTTTTCTCTCTCTCAATAATGGCGTCGTCGTTGTTATCGATGAAGATGGTGTCGTCGTCGTGTTCGTCTTCTTCTTCGATGGATTCTGTAATCCTCCAGCGGACAAAAATGATGGGAAAAAAGATTAGTAATCCGATCTCTCGAATTCGAGCGTCTTCGGCTTCTTCTTCTTCGATGGATTCTTCTTCCTCGATGGACGAAGGCGAGAAAGAAACGACGAAAGCCGCGACGAAGAAGACCACCACCACCACCAGAGGAGGAGGAAGAAGAAAATCGACGACGAAAAGGAAATCGACGACCGCGCAAAAGGAAGATTCGACGGATGCTTCTTTGGTCTCGTCTTCCGAGGTGACTCTCGCGTTGAAGGAGAATTTGGAAAAGTTGAAATCGGAAGCGCTGGAAGCGTCCGAGACGGCGATTTCTCTGTTGCATTCGACGGAACAGATGAAGTTATTTTGTTCGAGCAAAGACGCGGAAGGCGACATCGTGGAGTTTACGGTGCCGCAAACGCCGGTGTGCGGCGCGCCGGTGAAAATTTTCTTGGACGCCGCCAAGTCGGCGGCGTTGAAGGACAATCAAAAGACGTGGGAGGAAGGCGTGGTGTGTACGGTTGGGTTTAACGAGTGGCAGTTAGGGGAAGCGGTGGACGTGGAGATGACGCAGATTCCGGAGACGAGTTGGTTCGAGTGCACGTTGCCGTCTGCGTTATCCGCCGAGGCGTTTGAAATCGATTACGTGTTCAAGACGAAAAGCGGAGACGCGTACGAAAACAACAATCAACAGAACTTCGTGAAAGAGACGATGTTTCCGAGGAAAACGAAGCAGGAGTTACTCGACGAGGAAGAATTGAAGCGCACGGACGCGGAGGACGAACAAAAAGCAGTTGAAATTATTTCTCGAATCCAATCGTCCGTCGCGGAGAGACAGGAGAAGAGTTTTACTAAATTTGAAAAGTACGAGAGAACGATTTTCGAAACCGAGTCTGGAGAGAAATTGACGCAAGGGTACGCGACGAAACAGAAAATTTTCTGGAACAAGGCGCAAAACCCAATCGGCGGGTACGAGTGTTCGAAATTAAAAGCGCACGTCGGCTTTTCGAGCTGGATGAACGGCGTCGAGCAAATTCAAGAGATGACTCCAGTCGCGCCGTCGGAGAAGTTCCCGTTGGACGAACAAAACTGTTGGTTCGAGTTCATCGTGCAAGTGCCTAAATTCGCGACGTCGGTGGAGTTTGTCGTTTCCGACGCGGACGAGGTGTCCTGGGATAACAACGAAAGCAACGATTACGTCGTCGCCGTGGAGAATAAAAACAAAGACGCCGATTGGTTGAAAATGCAAACCATGCTCGCCGCCGAGTTGAAACAAAAAAGAAAACAGGCGAAAATTGACGCAGAAATCGCGAGACGAAAAGCCGAGGAAGAACGATTACGATTGAAAGCCGCCGCGGTGGAAATTTCTTTGAAGCAGCAAAGACACATCATCACGTGCGAACCGCTCACGCCGCAAGCCGGTCAAAAGTGCACGGTGAGATACAACAAGAACAACACCAACTTATCTTTCGCGGAAGATATTTACTTGACCGGCGGTTTTAACCGATGGAAACACGAAAACAACTTACCCGAACCGATAAAGATGCAAAAACCGACAAATCCAGAAACTGATCCGTTTTATACGATTGAAATCGACGTCCCGAGCAACGCGTGGATGTGCGATTTCGTCTTTTCCTCCGGCGTCGGCGAAGGCGCGCAATACGACAACAGAGGTGGGAAGGATTACCACTTACCGACCAACGGGTCCACGGAAAAAGCGCCTCCGTTGCACATCATCAACATCGCGGTCGAGATGGCCCCGATTGCGAAAGTTGGCGGATTAGCGGACGTGGTGACCAGTTTATCGAGAGCGATTTCGGATTTCGGACACCTCGTCGAAGTCGTCGTGCCCATGTATTCCTTCTTCAACTCGAGTCCTTTATTAGGCGCGAGAGAGTTTGAAACGAACTTTGATTTCGGAGGGTGCGGGATTACCGTCACGAAGTGTCGCGTCGAAGGCGTGATGGTGTTTTTCGTGGAGCCGAGCAACGGAATGTTTGCGCGCGACGCCGTGTACGGCTGGAACGACGACGCGAGCCGGTTCAACTTTTTCTGCAACGCCGCCTTGGAGTTTTTGTTGAAAACAGGGAGACAACCGGACATTTTGCACTGCCACGATTGGTCCACCGCGGAAGTCGCGCGAGCGCACTGGGAGAATTATTACCACAACGGCTTGTGGAAACCGAAAGTGGCGTTTACCATTCACAACATGAACTACGGCCAAGCGAAATTAGGCGAAGCCGCGTTCCACTCGCAAATGACAACGACGGTGTCCCCGTCCTACGCCGGCGAAGTCTCCGGCCATCCGGCGGTGTCTGGGAATCTCCACAAGTTCCACGGCGTGAGAAACGGCATCGACCCGGAAATCTGGAACCCGGCGACGGATAACTTCATCCCGATGAAATACGACGCCGATACCGTCGTCAAGGGTAAAAAAGCCGCCCGAGACGAACTGCGCGCTCGACTCGGTTTAACCGGATACGGCGACAAACCAGTCGTCGGCGTCATCTCGCGTCTCACCGCGCAAAAAGGCATCCATTTGATCAAGCACGCCGCTCACCACACGTTATCGAGAGGCGGTCAATTCGTCTTGCTCGGCTCCGCGCCGGATCCGAAAGTCCAAGCCGATTTCAACGGTTTAGGCGCGCAACTCGGCGGCGAAAACGCCGGATTCTTCTTCGCCTTCGACGAAACGCTCTCGCGCCTGATGTACGCCGGCTGCGACGTCATCGTCGTCCCGTCTATGTTCGAACCGTGCGGTTTAACCCAAATGACAGCGATGCGATACGGCACCGTCCCGTGCGTTCGCGCCACGGGCGGTTTGCGAGACACCGTCTTTGACGTCGACACCGACAAAGCCAGAGCCGCCTGGGAAATCAACGCCAGCACGAACTGGGAAACCGACGGCGGCGATTGTACCAACGGATTCTCCTTCGAGGGTACCTCGGAGGGTGATTTAGATTACGCTTTGGATAGATGCATAGACGCTTACTGGAACGATACCGACTGGTTTCGCTCGCTCCAAGCGAGAGTCATGCGGCAAGATTGGACTTGGAACAAGCCGGCGTTGGAGTACATCGACTTGTATTACCAGAGCATCGGGAAGTAAACGACGCATCACTACTTAAATACACACACATATATATGTTCTTTTTAATAAAACAGCAAAACTACACCCGCACGTTATATACATCTGCGCGGCGCGCGTTCTTCGTTCTGAAGATCTCGAGATCTCTCTCTAGAGAGAAAACTCCAAAACTTTCCACAAAAAAATGTCATCGCGCTTTTGTTGCTCTCCGACGATGCCTTCTTCGCTCCTCGCGTCTTCTTCTTCCACCGCGTCGACGTCGTCGTCTTCGTCTCCGAGTCTTCCGCGTTGTTCCTTTACTTGGAGGTGGCATCATCGACGTCATTTTGATCGTAATAATAAATCCGCTTCGCACGGAAGAAGAAGAAGTAAAAACGTCAACGTCAAAAGCAATCGAATCTCCGCGGACGTCCGTCGCTCCTGGACGTCCTCAAAATCCCTCCGCATGCCGCTTCGAGACTTCAAACCGAACGAGGACGAAACGAAGTCTTTTTCCGCGTACGTTTCGAACGGCGCTCGAATCATTTCGGTCACCTTTCCGGACGAGAAGAGGAGAGAACGAATCGACGACATCACGTGGAAAGTGCAACTTTTACCGTTTGATTTCATCGGGAATCGAGTGACGGTGAAAGCGACGATTACGCTCGCACCGGACGAGGAGAAACGAGCGATCACGATTGGCGCGGAGAAGCTGGAGTTTGAAGGCATGCCGAAAGAGTTCAACTTGGACGAGACGGTCTCCCTGAAGATGGAAGGACAGTTGGGCGAAGAAGAGAACAACGCGAAGGACGACGCCGGCGCGAAGCGAACGGCGAAAGGCGACGTGATCATGACCCTCGACGCCTCCGTGAACGATTTCGTCGCGCTCGTTCCGGGGTTAGACGACGTCGTCAACGCCATCAACGACGCGGTTTTAGCGAATTTACAAGGCGCGATCGAGAAAAATTTGATTGCAGATTACGAGCGGTGGCGAGTATCTTCGTCTTCGTCCGACGACGACGACGAGACGGCGAAACGAAATAGCGAAGAAGAGAAACAACAACAAAAAAGAGTCATTCGCGGGAACGGCGCTCCGGTAGGGGTCGTGCCGAAACGCGTCGCTAGGTTTTAGAGAGAGACAGAGAGAGAGGTTTACTTCTTATTTATAGGTCAAACGTGTATTATTTGAAATCGCGCGCGTAGTGTATAGATTACATCACAAAACACACTTATACACACAAACTCAATATTTCTCTCTGACAAAAAAATGGACGTCGTCGTGCAGCAGCAGCAGCGAGAGGAAGAGGAAGAGTGCATCGTCCTCGCCTCGTCCATCTCCTCGGAAACGTCCTCGTCGACGTCGTCCTCTTCTTATTCGTTGATCGCTTTCGCGTTGCCCCATTTCAATCAAATTCGCCGCTTCAAAGCCGCCGCCGGCACGCACCAAAGCCCGTCGTCCGTGACGTTCGCCACGTCCGAATATCTCTTCCAAATCCACGCGGAAAAGAACGTCGTCGACGTGTTCAACTGCCCGGGGGCGAAGAGAAAGCCGCACGTGAAAGATCAGCGCGTAAAACGGTACGTGTTGAATGGAAAACCGACGGCGATTTGTGCGACGAAATGCGGGAGTTTCGTGGCGGTTGGATTTCAATCCGGAGACGTGACGATTTGGGAACGAAGTACCGGGAAAATGAGAGCGCAGTTCAACGCGCACTTTAAGAGAGTGGTGAAGATGACGTTTACGAGCGATGGGTCGAGTTTAATCACGTGTTCGGAAGATACGGTGGTGAGCGCGTGGAGCGTCGTCGAGGCGTTGAATTCGAGTAGGAATAGCAACGACAACATCAACAACAACGCGGAACCGACGAAGAGTTGGACGAGTCACCAGTTGCAAGTGACGGACGTGTGCTGTTCGAAAAGCGCGGGGTGCGGGGCGGATTTAGTCGCGAGCTGTTCGGTCGATCGAACTTTGAAGGTGTTTTCGATGACTAGCGGTACCGGGAGCGAGTGTTTGGCGACGTTTGGGTTACCGAAGGCGCTGACGGCGGTGTGCATGGACGGAGAAGATCGGTGCGTGTTCGTTGGAAGTTGCGACGGGGAGATTTACGAGGTGAACATTAACGGCGCGCCGGTGGTGGTTGGTGGGGATGTTGGAGGAGCGAATCATCATTTGCACGACGCTGAAAACGACATCGACGACGCGAAAGAAGGAGACGATCGAGGTAACGAGAGTAAACGGAGAAAGAAGAACGAATCGTTCGCGACGTACCGCGGCCACGACCGCGCCATCGTCTCTTTGCACTGCACGTCGAACGGGCACCACTTGCTCTCGACCTCGGAAGACGGCACGTGCCGTCTCTGGGACCGCGCGAGCGGCAAGTGCATCAAAACGGTGAAACACCCTCGCGGCGACGCGCCGATCGCGAGCGCGTGCCTAGCGATTCGAAGCCACGTGGAAAAAGTCGTCGTCAACGTCGGAGGATCGAACGTGAATACGAACAATAACAACAACACAAACAGCAACAACGCGTCGACGACGGTGGCATCAACAACGACAACAACAGCCTACCCGCTCCAAAAATCCTCAACCGCCACGGAACCGGATTCGCCCCTCGGCGCTTTCGAACGCTACCGCGGCGGTACCGCGACGACGCCGACGGCGCTCGCGGCGGGAGAGAACAAGAGGAACAACGGCGACCACCACCCTTGGGACGGACCGATCGTTAAGCTGTAGCAAACAAAACAAACACACACAGAGAGAGAGAGAGAAAGAGAGAGAGAATCGTATAATGTAATATCACTTTTAACGCGCGCGCTGCTTTTACGTCGTAAACGTACACGATGTCATCATTTTTAAACGTCGATGTGACATCGCGCAGCGCAAAATCCACACAACAGCATTTGCATTTGCATTTTGGAAGGAAAAAACGCGAGATATTATTAACACTAATAATGTCGCCGTCGTCCTCGAAAGGAGGAGAGAAGATGAAGAAGAAGAAGAACGCCACTAAAAAGTTCAAGCTCGGCTCGAAAGCGCGCAGAGCGCTCAAGCTGCAAAAGCAGAGCAATGGCGGCGGCGGAGGAGGAGCGTTTGTTCTTCCCCACGGAGAAGACGAAACCGCCGCCGGCGGCGAATCGAAGAAGACGAAGACAAAGACGACACCTTTCGCGTACGACGAATCCCAAGACGAAGAGTTGAAACGGCTGCGAGCGTTGTATTCCAACCCCCCGAGCGGCGGTAATAACGACGACGAGGAGAACAACGAATGGTCCGCGATCGACGTCGACGCGAGCGAGTTGATGCTCGGAAGCTCCGAGGAAGGATTCGTGAGTCTCGAAGTGCTCGATTTTTCTTCGTTGAGGGAGAAGAAGAAGAAGAAGGATGAAGACGATGAAGACGACGACGACGACGACGGGAAGAAGACGAAGACGAAGAAAGAGGACGTTTCGAAGAAAAAGAAGAAGAAGAAAGAGGAGAGCGTTGCTATTGTTGTTGAAGAAGAAGAAGAAAAAGAAGACGCGGGCGGATGCGAGAAACCGCCGCCGAGCAAGAAAGAGGCGAGGATTTTGAAGCGGAAGAAACGATGGAAAGAAAAGGTGGAAGAGGCGAAGCGGAGGAAGAAGATGGCAAAGATGAACGAAAAGGTGAACGGAGTGGAGAGAAAAGAGGACGGCGCGGACGAAAATGAAGAAGAAGAAGATGAAAGAAATGAAGACGACGACGACGGCGACGGCGGCGACTTCGCCGCGTGGTTGGAGTACGATTTACACCCGCTCTTGCTCAAAGCCATTCGCGCGCACCTTAAATTTACCTCGCCGACGCCGATTCAAGAGAAAGTGTTGCACCCGGCGATTAAAGGACGGATGGATATCGTCGGCGCGGCGGAAACTGGAAGTGGGAAAACGTTAGCGTTTGGCTTGCCCATTTTGCAACGGTTGATGCAAGACAAAGAGGAAGAGAAATGGTACGAGGATTACCCGGACGAAGAGAAACCGGGGAAAGGAAAGAAACATTTGCGAGCGTTAATCGTGACGCCGACGAGAGAGTTGGCGCTGCAAGTGGCGAAGATGCTCTCGGATCTCGCGATATACACGAACATTCAAATAGCGGCGATCGTTGGAGGGATGGCGAAGCAAAAACAAGAGCGCGTGTTGAAGAAACAGCCGGAGATTATCGTCGCGACGCCGGGGCGATTGTGGGAGTTAATTCGGGACGGGGAGAAACATTTGACGAATTTAGAGCGGCTGACGTTTTTAACGCTCGATGAGGCGGATAGAATGGTAGAGAGAGGGCACTTTAAGGAGTTGGAGAGCGTGATTAAATCGATTCCGGAACCGCCAGAGACGAGAAGGATCGCTCGGTCGGCGAAGTTGACGAAACGGAAACAGCCGATGATGACGAAAGTTAGCGATAATAGCGGTAAAAAGAACAAGAAGAAAGGAGAAAAGGATGACGAGGAGGAGGAGGAACAAAATGAAGGAGAAGAAAAAGATGAAGAAGAAAAGGATCCGACGGATAACCGAATCATGGCGCGAGACCGTCAGACGTTTGTTTTCTCCGCGACGCTCACCGTTCCGGATGAAGTGAAATACAAACTCGATCGAAAGAAACCGCAAGCGTCGTCCAAAAAAGCGAGCGGTAAAAGAAAGAACGGCGATGATAACAAGGGTGACGACGGAGACGATGAAAACGCGTATCGCTTGGAACCGCCGAAGGATTTAGCGTCGACGAACACGATGGGTAATCTCATGAAAATGGTCCCGTTTTACGGCCGCGTCAAGCTATGCGACGTGAGCGACTCGGTGACGAAAAAGAAGGGAGACGACGACGACGACGACGATAAATCCAGGAAGGCGACGACGACGAAAGTTGCATCAAAAGTACACGAAGCTGCGTTAGAGTGTACGGACGACGAGCGCGACGCGTTGACTTTGTACCTCCTCTCCGCGCACGACGGAAAACCGTCGATTGTGTTTGTCAACGCAATCTCGTCCTTGCGCCGTTTGACGGCACTCTTAAAGCTCATGAAAGTCAACGCGGTAGGTTTACACGCTGGAATGCAACAACGCGCTCGATTGAAGGCGTTGGATCGATTCAAAAGCAGTAAGGCGTCCGCTTTAATCGCCACGGATGTCGCCGCGAGAGGTTTAGACATTAAAGGCGTAGAGTTGGTCGTGCACTACCAAGTCCCTCGTCAAGCGGACGCGTACGTGCACAGATGCGGAAGAACTGGTCGCGCGAACCAATCGGGCGTTTCCGTAGCTTTAGTCACGCCGAAAGAACGCTCGCGTTACCTCGCCATGCTCGCCGCCATGGGTCGCGAGAGAGGCTTTCGATTACCGCCGTTTCCTGTGGCGGAAGAAACCGTTCGCGAAGCGACGAAGAGAGTACAACTGGCGAAAAGATTAGACGCCATCGTTCATAAAAACGAAAAGAAACGCGCGGATAAAGCGTGGAAGAAGCGAACAGCTGAAGCCATGGACCTCGGTCTCGACGCGGACGACGATTCCGATTTCGACGACGACGACGACGATTCAGACCAGGACGTGATGCAATTCTCCGACAACGAAGACGGCGTCGAAGTCATCGAAGATTTTGAATTATACGGCAAGAAGAAAATGAAGAAAGAGTTGACGCAAAAGAAACTCGAAAAAGAAGCCGAAAAGAGAAACGTGACGAAGCGAGAGACGTCGTTGCGGAACGAGCTCGAACGGCTCTTGAAAACGCCGTTAGGCGCGAAGCGACGCTCCATGCTCACGTCGCAAAAATTCCCGACGCGGGAAGGCGGGAAACAGTTTGAAAAAGTGAAGCAATCGTCCTCGGCGGCGTCGTCTGTTTCGGCGTTGGACGTGTTGAAAAGTGGCGGCGTCGGCGTGGAGAGCGGACCGGCGGCGGGAGCAATCGCCGGCGGCGCCATGGGCGCCAGGAAGAAAAAGTCCTCCGCGAAATTCAAGTAGTAGTACCGTAGTAGGATTGCGTAAAATTTCGCTGCTTGCGCTTAGTAGATTTCCATCGCGCGTCGTTGCCTCGAACATGTAAAATACAAAAACTTCTCTCTCTGCTCCGGGGAAAGGTGCAGAGACACACGCGATCATCTGTGTAGGATATCTGCGCCTCTGGTTTTCGTAACGGTTTAAATCGATTAATCCTTTTAGTAGTACATTTATCGCTCGCGTATTTTTTAAAAGTGCTCTTCATTTTTTCAGCACGCGTAAGACTTCAAATGCGTGCGAAAGAACAACACGATCCTCCCCCAGAGGAGGATCCAGAAAGCGCGTGTTACCGCACGACGACGACGGACGGGACGAGCGAGATAAAGTGCGTGGACGTGTGCGTGGAATTTCCATCGTCTTCGGACGATGACGCGAATAAAAACAACAACAACAGTCGCGTCTGCCGCTCGAAACCGTACGAAGAGGAAACGTCGGATTCGAAATTTCTCGCGTGCGAACGCGCGTGTTTAGACGCGCACTTCGCGTCTGTTTCCCTAAAATTTCGAGGCGACGAGGAGAAAATGAAAGAGTACGAGAGTTTGCGGAAGAGAGAGTGCGAGAGCGGGTGTTTGCGCGCGTTTTTTCCGGAAGAGAAGGAATGAGAAGAAGAAGAAGAAGATTCAAAGGTGGTTGGTGCTTTCGCGCGCGCGCGCGATTGACATCCGAACGTTAGATTTAGCACAATAAAACATACTAAAAGCTCGCTACGTACGCATAAACAAAAAGACTAAAGTAAACTATACATCCTCTCTATTATTCCTCTAAATTGATGCTCGTGCCAAACTTCCCGTACAACTTCGCCTTCAGATCCTTCATCGCGCTTTCGATGG
>Ga0255757_10006467_pt1 | contig 10151 bp, 10 predicted proteins | sample 071ome_27_FD_179957 | JGI IMG/M metagenome (GOLD analysis project Ga0255757, IMG submission 179957) | Coastal salt marsh microbial communities from the Groves Creek Marsh, Skidaway Island, Georgia - 071409AT metaG (version 2) | ecosystem: Environmental > Aquatic > Marine > Intertidal zone >...
CCGCCGGGTCGACCGACGTAATGCCCAGGCAATAACACACCGCAGAATTGGCCGCAGAGCCGCGCCCCTGACACAATATGTCGCGGCTACGGGCAAATTTCACAATGTCGTAGACCGTCAGGAAATACGGGGCATAGTCGAGCTGGCTAATCAGCGACAGTTCATGCTCCAATGTCTGTCGCACGCTGTCTGGCAGCCCGTCCGGGTAGCGGTCCTGTGCGCCCTGCCAGGTCAGATAGTCCAGCTCGTCCTGCGGCGGGCGGCCGGATTCCGTGATCTCGTCGGGATATTCGTAACGCAGTTCATCCAATGAAAAGGTGCATAGCTCTGCAATCTCTACTGTGTGATCCAGCGCCAGCCCATGCCCCCGGCACAGACGCGCCATTTCCGCCGGTGGCTTAATGTAGCGTTCTGCATTGGCCGCCAACCGCCAGCCCGCTGTTTCAATAGTGCAGTGATTGCGCACACAGCTCAGCACATCCTGCAGGCGGCGGCGCTCTGGCACATGGTAGTGCACATCATTGGTGGCCACGAGCGGCACGCCGGTGTCTGCTGCCAGGTCCGCCAATTGCTGGAAACGCTTACCGTCATTGCCCCGGTAATAATGGGTTGCTGCCAGATAGAGGGGTGAGGCCAGCCGGTCGCGATAATCCTCCAGCCGCGCTTTGTAAGCTGCCAGTTGCACGGTATCGAGCACCGGTGGCGGTAAGGCAATAAACAAATTACCAGCAGCAGCGGCCACCACATCATCAACAAACAGGGCGCAATCGCCTTTTTCAGCCCGCCTGCGCCCCAGGGTAATAAGCCGCGCCAGGCGGGCATAACCCGTACGGTCCATGGGCAGGCATAACAGGCTGGGGCCGTCCAGCAGGTCGAGCCGAGCACCGGGAATAAATTGAATCCCCGCCTCTTTCGCGGCTGCATGGGCACGGACAATACCTGCCAGGCTGTTCCGATCTGTCAGCGCAATCGCCCGCAGGCCCAGCATGGCCGCCTGGGCAACCAGCTCTTCCGGGTGGGCCCCACCGCGCAGGAAGCTGAAATTGCTGGTAACCTGCAATTCGGCATAGTCGCTCATGCCCTCCCCCGTCAGCCGAACAGGCCGTGCAGGAACCATTGTGGTGCCGTACCAGGTTTGTAGAGCCCATCGCGATACAGCCAGTATCGCCGACCATCCTCATCTTCGACGGTATAATAGTCGCGAATACCACTGCCATTGTCCGGGTCATCGCCCCACCATTCATCCGACAGGCGCTCTGGCCCATCGGCCGCCCGCACTCGATAGGTGCGCCCCTGCCAGCGGAACTGCACTGGCGGGTCATCGGGCACCGGGGCAATAGCGTCAACAGCTTCGGGCCGCATCAGCAATCGCAGGGGACGCGGGCGCCCACCAGGCCAGCGCGGGTCTTTGCCCATCGCATTGGCCCCCACCCCATTAGTAGCCACCCCATTGGTACCCAGAGGCTTATCGTCGAACGGGGGCAGGCGGCGCACAGCTCGTTCCGGCAGCCAGCTTTGGGCCGGGGCCTGCCGGGCCAGGCTGGCAAAGCCATAGCGATTGCCCAGCCGATTTACGAACGCGGCAAAAGCCTCACCTTGTGCCGAGCGCTTGCCGACCGGGTCTTGCCAATTGGTCTGGTCGCCTTCAACCACCGCACTGTCAGGCGCGGCCAGCTCCATGATTTCGATACCGAAATCCGGGCGGATCTCACCGAGTTTCTCGGCCAGCAACACAAAGAGAGGTTCCGGCCAGCGCGACGGGCGGGCCATGCCCACCGCCAGGCGTTGGGTCGTACCATCAACCCGGTGGCAAGACAGCACCAGCCGCACCGCCCCCTGCCCGGCTTGCTCCAACAGATGGCACAAGGCGTCCAGCAACTGGCGGGTGGTAGCTGCAATATCTTCCGGTGTGGCGATGGGGTCAAAAAAGCCCTGCCGGGCAACAAAAGGCGTTATGACACGCAGCGGGTTAATGGCTTCTTCCTGCACCCCCAAAAGCTGCCCCAGGCGCAGTAGCAGCCCCGCGCCAAAACGGTCCGCCAGGTCGCGGCGCGACAGAGGCCGCAATGCCCCAATGGTGCGCAGGCCGAAGGATATAAGCGCCTCTGTAGTGCTACCATCCAGCCGCAGGCTTGCCACCGGGCAATCTGCAAGGTGCTCCCAGACGCTGTCACCCTTGAAAGGTGGCAGAATAATAGGCGCATCGGCATCACTGACGAGCGCCCGCGCCCAGGCTGCCCCCGGCGTGTCAGCAATGGCGACGTGGGGGGTCAGGCCAAAACTGACAAGCCGGGTGCAAAGGTGCTGGGCCATGCGCTCTTCGCCCCCAAAGAGATGCGCACAGCCACTGATATCGAGAAATAGCGACTGCCCTTCTGCCCCTTCTCCCTGCCCCGGCATGACAATGGGCGTATAGCGCATGCACCAATGGGCAAGCTTCTCTAACGCTTCCTGCTCTGCCACTGGGTTGGCAAAACGGGTTTGCAAGTCGGGGGCCAAAGCACGAGCATCGGCCAGCACCATGCCAGGGCGCAATGACAGGCGACGGGCCTGCGGGTTCACCGCCACCAGCACCAGCCGCCCCCGATCTTCCGTAATAGACGCAAAAGGCTGGCGGGCAATTTCCGGCATTATTCGCACCAACCGTTCGGTCGCAAATAGAGGCAGATAGACCACAAGCGCCCGCTTGCCGCTGGGGGGTTCAGGATCAGCCCCTGCGGGGGCACCTGTCCTGTCATCTATGGGGGATGATTGCACCATGACACAGGCCTAGCGTCGCTGTTTCCGCACAACAGGTGCAGACACATGGTCATCATTGGCGGGCATATCATTCGCGGCTTGGGGCAGCGGAATGGTCTCTGCCCCGACATCGGCCATATTGTGCCAGGTCTGTTGTTCTTCCTGCCATTCCAGCGTCCAGCGTTCTGGCCGGCCGCCACGACTATGGGTCAGGGCAACATCCCAGCAGGGTGCCCCCACCCCCTGCAGGCCATTGTTCAACGGGCAATGCATGCTCGGCATGGTTTGCACCTGCCAGCGGGTCACCGCGGTGGCCAACCCGGCACCGCTATATTGCCCACCTTCATGCAACACCAAAGCCGTCGTATTGCCCGCCTCTGCCGCCAGTTGCAGGCGCCTGCTGGCGGTAAAGTCTGCCTCTTCAAGCTCGGCGACCACCCCGGCAAGGGCGCCACACCGCAGCGCTTCTTCCAGAACCCAAAGGCGGTCTGCTGTTTTGCGGATGTTGGAGACGACAAACACCTGCCGCGGTTGCAGCCCGTAACGGGCCAAACCGGGTAAATACAGCCCTTCTCCGGCTTCCAGCCACAGAATGGGGGCTGAAGATGTACCTGCCTCCCGTGCCAGCTGACCCAACAACGCCGCGCAAAAGGCCGCCCCTGCCCCATCGGCATAAATGCCCTGGACCTCATGCACGCTGGCCAATGCCAAGCCCCCTTCCGGCAGGGCGCTATCAACCATGGGCAGGCCAAAGGGCAACACGCCAGAGCGCCCGGAACGACCAATACCTTCTACACGGCCAATCTGCTGTCGAAGAGCATCGATTTCGCGGTGGCGGGGCGGCAAGGCCGCCATGGTCTGGCTGCTTTGTTGGTCCATTTTCAGGCCGTTTCGTTGCGTCATATACGGACAGGAACAAAGGGGTAAATGGCATTAAAGCAACCCACCCGGCGCAGGAGAACGACTCACTAACGCTCATTTGTTCTTGTTTTGTTCTTATTATGGGAGAGTCGCAAACAGAGTCAAGGCGCAAGGATGACGCGTGTTCAGCAGTACTGGAAAAGCAGAGGCCCAAATGGGGCAGGGCGCACGCCCAACCCGAAAATGCTGGGATTTGCGTACGCCCTGATAACAACACTAGACCGGAATAACGATCCGGGTTCACCATCGCAAAAACGCCAAAAACAAAAACCTACCTAATTAGGTAGGTTTTTTAAAAAGCGCATATCGACGCCAAATATGGTTATGCGTCATCCACCAGCGTCTGATGCTGCACGCCAAGGCCATCAACGCCCAGCTCGAGCGTATCACCCGCCTTCAGATAAACAGGCGGATTCATACCACGGCCAACACCCGGCGGGGTGCCGGTACTGATGATGTCGCCTGGCTCCAGCCGCATGAAGTGGCTGAGATAACTCACCAGATACAGCGCCCCGAACACCATTTCCTGGGTCGTGCCATCCTGGCGCATCTCGCCATTATGCTTAAGCCAAAGCCGCATATTCTGCGGGTCTGGCACTTCATCCGGCGTCACCAACCATGGGCCCACTGGGCCAAACGTGTCGGCACTTTTGCCCTTGGTGAACTGACCGGCCCGGTCGAACTGAAAACTGCGTTCCGACAGGTCATTGACCACACAGAACCCGGCCACATAGTCCAGCACCTCATCTTCCGGGATATATTTCCCTTCCTTGCCGATGACCAAGGCCAGCTCGACCTCCCAGTCAAGCTGCGTCGACCCACGCGGAATCAACACGTCATCATCCGGCCCGCTGATGCAGGACGTCGCCTTCATGAACAGCATGGGCTCGGCCGGCAGGTCAGAACCCGTCTCGGCGGCATGGTCGGCATAGTTCAGGCCAATGGCCATAAACTTACCCGTGCCTGCCACGCAGGGGCCAATACGTGGTGGGCCATCAACCGCCGGCAGGCTGGCATGGTCCAACGCCGCCAGTTCAGCCAGTTTTTCAGGCAGCAAGGCATCACCTGCGAGGTCATCAATATGGGCAGACAGGTCACGCAGGGTGCCAGCCTCATCCAGCAGGCCAGGTTTTTCCTGACCTGCCGGGCCGTAACGTAGAAATTTCATCGTGTCGTCCTAGGATGCCAATTCACAACGGCCATTATTGATGACCACAACATCGCGTTCCTTCAGCCGGCAACGATAAGAAACGATATTGCCGTCGACCCACATGTCGGTGACGACTGTTTCGCCCGGAAAGACTGGTGAAGAGAAACGCGCATCAAAGCCCGTGATTTTCGTATGGTCATAGTCGCAGATCGTCTGCAACACGGCACGGCAGGCGACACCATAAGTGCACAAACCATGCAGAATGGGCTTCGGGAAACCCGCAGCATCGGCAAAGCCAGGGTCCGCATGCAGCGGGTTGCGGTCACCAGACAGGCGATAGATCAACGCCTGGTCATCGCGGGTCGACAGCTCGCAGCTTGCGTCCGGGGCGCGGTCCGGAATGACATGGGTTTCTACCGGTGCCGGGCCGCTTGGACCACCAAAGCCACCGTCACCACGGGCAAAGATTGTCGAAGTTGATGTGGACACGGGCTCGCCCGTGTCCTTCAACTTGGTTGTTGTCTGGGTATAGACCACGGCGCCTTTATCTGGCCCTTTGTCGAGCGCTTCAATGACGCGCGAATCGACCAGCAGATCGGCCTTGTATGGCAGTGGCTGGTGCAGCTTAATCCGCTGTTCGCCATGCACCACCATCACGAAATTGATACCAGACTTGCCCAGCACATTACCGCCGCCAAACAGCGACACCATAGTGGGGATCGTCTTCAACCCTTCTTCAAATGTATATTTCAGCTCGTTGGGGTCCAGCTGGTCACGGCTCATCCCGAGACCGAGATTGTAGAGCATGGTTTCCCGGTCGCCATAGCTGTAGGGCATATCTGTCGCAGCGGACTGCAGCAATTCGTCATAATTAATGGGCATTCTGTCCTCCCTTGATCCCTCAAATTTGATGGCACGCATCGTAGAGAATTTTTTGATCACATGCATGTGAATTAGAAAATCGGCAAGACTGCTCTAGGATGGCGGCTCTTGAGTTGCGTTTTGGAGCTTACGGTGAACAGGCTTAAATCCCTTTATGTCGCGCCCTATGTGGCACTCACGTCATTGTGCGGTCTATACGGGCTCTATCTATTGTTCACCCCAGCAAAACCGATAGCGGCATTTGGATTGGCGATGGCCGGTTTGGCCTTTCCCTTATTCTTGATCTTGATCACCATTTTGAGCCCGCGTGCGCGGACCTCAAGCCGTCTGCCACTGGTAACGCTTTTGGCAACCATCGGCACTGCCATGGCACTGTGGACCGAGTTCAACACCGGGGCCAGCGCCCTACCAGGCTTGCTCGCCCTGGCCTGCCTGGGCGGGTTGTTGTTGTACACCTTCTGGTATTCCAGCTTTGGCGGTCGCTTTGATAGCCAATTGCAGGTTGGCAGCCGTCTGCCCAACTTCACCGTACAGGATACAAAGGGCGAGAATGTCCCCTCAACCAGCCTGATGGGTTCCCCGACAGTCTTTTTGTTTTTCCGGGGCAATTGGTGCCCTCTATGCATGGCGCAGATCCGGGAAATTGCGGACGGCTACAAAGCCTTGGCAGACCGCGGCGCCCAGGTCGCCCTGATCAGCCCACAACCGCACGACAACTCGCGTGAACTCGCCGAAAAATTCGATGTCCCTTTCCTGTTTCTCGTGGATGATGGAAACAAAGCGGCAGACAGCCTTGGTATTGCGGCTGCCAACGGTGTGCCGCTTGGCGTCAATGGCTATGAGGCGGACACGGTCATGCCGACAGTCATCATTACCGACGAGGCAGGGCGGATTATTTTCCTCGATGAGACGGACAATTACCGGGTGCGCCCTGAACCCTCCACCTTCATTACCGCGCTGGATGCCGTAAACGGCCGCCCCGCAATGGCCTGACGGCTTCTTTATAACCTCTTCGGCATTTCTGGGCTGGCCTCCTGCCAACGCACCGTTAAGATAGTGCGCAGGGAGTTTTGTCTGGGAGGACTTGATGGCATTGCGCACACCAATCTGTGACCTGTTGGGGGTTGAGCATCCGGTTTTGCTGGCCGGCATGGGCGGTGTTTCTTATGCCGAAGTCTGTGCTGCTGTTTCAGAAGCTGGTGGGTTTGGAACACTGGGCATGGCGTCATCCACCCCCGACCAAATCCGCGCACAAATGCTACGCGTCAAGGAACTGACTGACAAGCCTTTCGGCGTCGACTTGCTGGCCGCCTTGCCGGACACACTGACCGCCGCCATTGATGTGATCATTGAAGAAGGGGCCACCGCCTTTATTGCCGGGCTTGGGGTGCCCTTCCCCATTCTAGAAAAACTGAAGTCTGCTGACATTGTCACCATGAATATGTGCGGCGCTGTCCGCCACGCCCAAAAGGGCGAACAGGCAGGCTGTGATGTGGTGATTGCCCAGGGTACCGAGGCAGGCGGGCACACTGGCCCCATTGGCGGTATGGCGCTGATCCCACAGATTGTGGAAGCCGTAAACATCCCGGTTATTGCCGCAGGCGCCATAACGGATGGCCGCGGATTAGCCGCCGCCCTGGCCTTTGGCGCCCAGGGTGTATGGGTCGGCACGCGTTTTATTGCCTCAAAAGAGGCCAACGCCCATGTGCTCTATAAGGAAAAGATCATGGAAGCCGAAGACCGCGACACGGTAGTGACACGCTCTTATTCCGGCAAAACCATGCGCGTCATCAAGAATGACTGGACCGATGATTGGGAAAGCCGCCCGCAGGACATCCTCCCGTTCGGGCAACAGGGCCAACATTCCCTCGACGCCGGTGTGATGCATTCACTACGCGGCGACACCTCGACCTTCGACCCGGACCGCGAGGCAACGGCTGCCGGTCAGGGTTCCGGCGCGGTGCATGACTTGCTGCCCGCTGGTGAGATCGTCCGCAATATGGTGGCCGAGGCGGAAGAAACCATCGCGCGGATGGGCAATATTGTCTCGGGCTCTTTTGAAAACAACCCACGGCACGGAAGACGTGCGGAGTTATAAACCTTTCATACTTGTTATGCTCAGATTTCTTAGGACTAATTTCTCTCTCATCGTTCCCCCAATATGCATTTGGGCAGTGAACTACTTATTGATGCAGAGTAGCCAGGACATGTCTTTAGCTGCCCATATAGCTGTTCTTTTTCCTTTGGTTATAGCTTCAGCGCTCATTGATTGGCATCTGATAAGAAGCAAAAACCCAACGGCCTGGAAGGCGATGCTCATTGCCAGTTCTAGCTTGTTTGTAATGAGTTTCAGTTTTTTGGGATTTCACGCCTTATCGGACTTGTTAGTGCAAAACAAAGCTCCATTGAACGACCCAAGGCTAGTCACCGGCGCATTGGCGCAATCAATTGTTTCTTCAATAGCATTGGCCGTGCTGGGCGCGATTTATGGTCCGTTTGCATTCCGCTTTTCAGGCCGAAATGTCACCCAAAGAGAAGGCCGTAGGGACAATTAGAAGGAAATTTCTTTACTCTTCCATCAACAGTAGCGTGCCGCAGACATAATCCCGGCAATAGGTGATCTTGCCGTTCTTCAACCTGTAGACCGACACGCCATCAACTTCTCCCCTAAATCCATTCCACTGCCAAGAAGCCCAACCCTTTTCACCCTCTTCACAGACCTCACACAGCGTGAACGTTCCTGAACGACTATCCATCAATTCCATCAACTCAAATTTGCCGCCACCCATAAAGTCTACACTGTCTCTATTTTTTGCGTAGGTGTAGAGGCCTTCCAGATGTTCTGCTATTGCCTCATCGCCAACAATTGCCCCATGCACCGGGTCAACATATTGGGCGCCAAGGGCAAACATAGTCTTCAACGAACCGTATTCTTCCTTTTCAATCGCACGCCACAAATTCTGAATTATTAGAGCAGCCTCAAATGCGTCTTCACCCATTTGGCATACCTACCTGACTTATCTAGTCCTTCCAACTTACCCCACATCCCCCGGCGGTGGGCTTCCCATATAGTCGCGGTAATAGGTGATCTTGCCGTTCTGCACCTTGTATACAGTGACGCCATTGGCCGTACCGTCCTTGGTTATCCAGTTCCAGGATGTCCAGGCGGCTTCGCCTCCGGTAACAATGTCGATCCGTTCAAACCGGCCTTCCTGGGCGCCGACCTGTTCATTCATGGTCTGCATATATTCTGCAATGGCCTTGTTACCCTTGATCTCGCCCGTGAAGGGGTCCACCAGCACGGCATCTTCGGCAAACAGATCGACAAGGGCTGTATAGTCACCCCGGTCCTGGACATCCCAGAACCGGTTGATGACAATTGTTGCGTCTTCAGCCATTACCACTCACCAATATTTTCCATACTGGCCCACGGTTCCTGCACGGGCAGCGGCTTACCCTTCTGCAACAGTTCTACCGATATATTATCTGGCGAACGCACGAACGCCATATTCCCGTCGCGTGGTGGGCGGTTAATGGTCACGCCTTCATCCATCAGTTTCTGGCAGAGGGCATAGATGTCATCGACCTCATAGGCCAGATGGCCGAAGTTGCGGCCACCCGTATAGTCTTCCGGGTCCCAGTTCCAGGTCAGTTCCACCTGAGCATCCGGCTGGTCTGGCGGCGACAGGAAGATGAGCGAAAACCGCCCCTGCTCCACATCCACGCGGCGCTGTTGCACAAGGCCCAGCTTGTTGCAGAAAAAGTCCATTGAAGCATCGACATCGGTAACCCGAAGCATGGTGTGCAGATAGCGCATGGTGCGGTCCTTTCATCCTGACCATTCATCCTGATTTGCCCGAAAGACTAGCCGGGCATGCTGCGACCGGCAAGTGCAGGGCTGAAATTGCTTTTATGCCATGTTAGGATTTTGTCATTGCGAACAAATTCGGTGAGGGATGCATGGAACTGCTGATTATTGGTGGGGTTGTTTTAGTCGGCTTTTACAGCCTTTACGTAACCGTGATTAAGCGCCGCAATACAGCGAGAGAAGCGCTGTCTTCTATCGATGTACAACTCCGCAAGCGCCATGATCTGATACCCAATATTGTCACTCTGGCTCAGAAGTTCATGACCCACGAAAAGGAACTGCTGACCGGCCTGACAGAGGCCCGCAATCTGGCGCACCAGTCCTACTCGCCCGATGACCCCGCCGCCGTCGAACAGCATCTGGAAGCAGAGCGCAAATTGCAGTCGGGCATGATGCAGTTATTTGCCGTTGCCGAAAATTATCCGGAACTGCGCTCGTCAGAGGCAATCCAGAATGCCCAGCAAACCTATAGCGAAGTGGAAGGACATATCTCCGCTGCCCGGCGTTTCTACAATTCCGCCGTCACCGACCTGAAGAATGCCTGCGAAATCTGGCCCATGAGCATGGTAGCCGCCATGGCAGGCGTTAAAG
>Ga0255757_10006502_pt1 | contig 10124 bp, 10 predicted proteins | sample 071ome_27_FD_179957 | JGI IMG/M metagenome (GOLD analysis project Ga0255757, IMG submission 179957) | Coastal salt marsh microbial communities from the Groves Creek Marsh, Skidaway Island, Georgia - 071409AT metaG (version 2) | ecosystem: Environmental > Aquatic > Marine > Intertidal zone >...
GAAACCTTGGGCACTTCGCGCGATGAAATGATCGGGGACCTGCTGAGCGGCAAGGCGAAGTACTCGTCCATCTTTAACTACCCCACCTTGAGCTGGGCGGATATGGGCGCGATTGGCTGGCTGGTCGACGGCGCAGCCATTGCGAACCAGGTCATGCTTTGCCGAACGTCCTACGGGCCCTACAGCCGAGCCATGGTGCGCATTTGTAAGGAGGAGAGCTTCCACCAACGTCAGGGCTACGAGATCATGATGACCCTCGCCAAGGGCACTCCTGAACAGAAAGAGATGGCCCAAGACGCGTTGAACCGCTGGTGGTGGCCGTCGATTATGATGTTTGGGCCGTCAGACGACAACAGTCCCAATTCGGCACAAAGCATGAAGTGGCGCATTAAGCGCAAGTCCAACGACGAGCTGCGCCAAGAATTCATTGACAAAACTGTCCCCCAAGCGGAATTTATTGGCTTGACGATTCCCGATCCCGACTTGAAGTGGAACGAAGAGAAGGGCCAGTATGATTTTGGACCCATCAATTGGGACGAATTTTTCCAAGTAATTGCGGGAAATGGCCCCTGCAACGCCGAACGCTTGGCAGCCCGCCGCAAAGCCCATGAAGACGGGGCTTGGGTGCGCGAAGCTGCCGCTGCCTACGCCAAAAAACAATCGGCGCGCGCCTCACAAGCGGCCGCCCAAACTCACGCCGCATGAGTGGACATCCCGACCAATGGCCTCTTTGGGAGGTCTTCGTTCGAAGTAAGAACGGCCTAGCGCACAAACATTCGGGCAGTTTGCATGCGCCGGATGCAGAAATGGCGCTGAAAAACGCGCGCGATGTGTACACTCGACGCAGTGAAGGAGTATCTATTTGGGTCGTTCCTTCAAGTGCTATTGTCGCCTCTTCGCCCGACGAAAAAGAGCCGCTTTTTGCGCCTTCTGACGACAAGGTCTACCGCCACCCTACTTTTTACGAGATTCCGGATGAAGTGGGACACATGTGATCCAAAGGCGGCTTACGTGCTGCATTTGGCGGATGATGCCTTGATTTTAGGGCAGCGCTTGTCCGAATGGTGTGGCCACGGCCCTATTCTGGAACAGGACATCGCTTTGACCAATATTTCTTTGGACCTCATTGGCTTGGCGCGTCAATACTACCAGTATGCCGCCGAGCTCATCGGCGAAGGCTGCACGGAAAACGACTTGGCCTACTTCCGCGATAGCCGGGCGTTTAAAAACCACTTGCTGGTCGAACAGCCCAATGGCCACTGGGGCGACACCCTAGCGCGCCAATTTTACTTTGACACCTTCCACTTTTTCCAACTGGAGGCCTTGTCGAATAGTACCGATGAGCGCTTGGGCCAAATTGCCCGAAAAGCCATCAAAGAATGCGCCTACCACGCCCAATACAGCGCCGAATGGATCATTCGCCTCGGCGACGGGACCGAGGAGAGCCACGCTAAAGTGAAAGCCAGCCTGGCACACTTTGAGCGCTTTGCCGGCGAGTTCTTTGTGCCCAGTGATGTAGATGCTCAAGCAGCTGATAAGGGCTGGGGCCCCTCCGTGGACGCCCTCATGCCTGCGTGGTTGGAAAAGGTGAACAGCATCTTGACGCTCGCTAAAGTGCCGGCTTTCAATGCGTCCACGGTGGCACGCACGGGCGGTAAAGCGGGCATCCACAGCGAATACCACGGCTATATTCTAGCCGAAATGCAATCCCTCGCCCGCGCCTATCCGGACGCCTCATGGTAAGCGAGGAAGCTCTCTGGAAAGCCTTAGAAGGGGTGATGGACCCCGAAGTGCCGGTATTAAGTGTAGTCGACCTGGGAGTCATCCGACGCGTTGCGCAACAAGACTCAGAGATACACGTAGATTTGGCGCCCACGTATACGGGCTGCCCCGCCATGGACGTGATTCAAAAGCGCGTAGAGGAAGGCTTAGCGGTGTTTGGACCCGTTGTGGTTCATACCGTCTTGGACCCCCCGTGGACGACCGATTGGATGTCTGAAGCAGGTCGGGCCAAATTAGAAGCCTATGGAATTGCGCCTCCTGTGGGTAAGGCGAGCGACAAGCGCAGTCTCTGGGCGGTTCAGCCCACGGTGCATTGCCCTCGATGCAAAAGTCAAAACACAGACCTGGTTTCGCTCTTTGGGTCGACCGCCTGCAAATCGCTTTACCAGTGCCGCGATTGCCAGGAGCCCTTCGATTATTTTAAATGCTTGTAAATCTGCAGAAACGAAAAAGGACCCCCAAAGTGGGAGTCCTCTTTTTCAATTTGGTTTGATTTGGTGTGAGGCCTTAAGGTCTGGTTTGAGGCTTAGGGCATTACAAATGTGCAGGAATTTTAAATTGTGTCTAAAAAAATTGTGAGAATTTGTGAAACGCGTATCTTGTCACAGATTTTCACATGTATTTCCAATTGGTGTCTAACTACCTGAAACTACTGTTAATACTGGCCTTAACCGCCCTCCCAAAGGTTCTTAAAGCGCAAGCCAGCGCTTGGGTGGCCGGGGAGGCGGGTAAGGCCTATGTCTTCCAGAAAGACAGTCTAATCGAAATCAATTTTCACACCGGAACGCGTCAGTTGCTCAGAAATGCGGTGTGGCAAGCCCTAGACAGTTTCCCCATTATGGGGGAGCCGGATCGCTTGATGCGGCACACAAAACCCTATGTACTCACCCAAGAGGACACCACGATAATCTCATTTCCGGGCAGTGGGGTAGTGTATAGCTTGAACAAGAAGGGACACCCTATTCGCCAAGACGACACGTACTACGGAGGCTATAATTTTGACTCCTTCCGGACATTACATCAAGGAGCTTTGTATTCAATTGGCGGCTCTGGGTACTGGCAGCGCAATGGCTTGATCCTGTACTTTGATACGCAGTTGCGCGAGTGGGAACGCATCACGCCTTTCTTTGGAATGCCAAGGGAGTTTAGCTTGTCCTTTGGAGCACAGGTGGATTCTAATGTCTTTTTGCTGTGCAACGCGCCGGACAGAACGGTTGAACCAAGTTTAGCGGATTTCCGAATCTACAGGGTGAACCTAAAAGAGCGCGAGGCAGAGAGCATAGGCGTGTTTTCATTGGACGACGGAAGCCGGGAGCACGTTATCAAAGCGGTGGGCCATCTTCGGAATTATGCCCTCTTTGATGTAGATGGTTTTCTCTTCGTGGCAGATGTTAGGGCCAATAAGCTCTATAAGTGGAGGGACCTAACCGCTGGTACAGGCCCTTACAATGGATTCGAAGGAGTGGTAATCCAGAACGACACGGTCAACCTCATTTATTCGTCCAGCACGATCACCAACCCCAGTGTGCGCATTACCAAAGTACCGTGCGAGGAGGTGTTGTCGTATTGCGAAGACATGGAGATGCCAGTTTACCGAACATCGGCTGAACAGCTTTTTTGGCGCTACACCACGGAGTTTGTCCTCGTTTTTTTAGCCCTTGCGTTTTTAATCCTCTTTTTAGTGCGGTACAATTTGCGCCAACCAGCCGTTGAGAAGCAATTTGTGGAAGCACTGAATCCCCAAGAGGTCCGCTTGCTACGGCACCTCATTTTGCTGCCCCCCGGTCGCTCTGCGGACATTGGGGAAATAGACCTCTTACTTGAAATGGAGGACAAGTCCTGGGAAAACCAGCGTAAAATCCGATCCAAGTCTTTGGCGCATATCAATACTAAAGCAGAAGAACTTCTGGGTTACCGAGACTTTGTACTGCGCGTTCCGCACCCAGAAGACAAGCGAGCCCGCTTGTACCACATTTCACCGGAATACCGAAATGTCGCGACAACCTTGCTCCGACACGTGTAACTTCATCCTATGGTTCTACTTAACTACACCGACAACGGCGTCATGTGTTTGGCGCTGAATCGCCCCAGCACCTACAATGCCTTCAACCGCGATATGGCGCTAACGCTTCAAGAACTTTTGGATCAAGGGGCCGCAGATGACGACGTTCGGGCCATTTTGCTCACGGGCGAGGGCAAGGCCTTTTGCAGCGGGCAGGATTTGAGCGAGGCCATTGATCCTGAGGGTCCCGGCTTGGACCGAATCCTCTCCGAACACTACAACCCCCTGGTTCGAAAAATGCGCGCGCTCCCCAAGCCCATCGTCGTGGCCGTCAATGGCGTAGCCGCAGGCGCCGGGGCCAACCTCGCCCTGGCGGGAGATGTAGTCGTGGCCGCGGAGAATGCCAGTTTCATTCAGGCCTTCTCCAAAATTGGACTGATCCCTGACACGGGAGGAACACTTACGCTTCCCCGTCTCGTCGGCCCCGCCAAAGCGTCCGCCTGGATGATGTTGGGGGATAAAATTTCGGGAACGGAAGCCGAACGAACAGGAATGATTTACAAGGCCTTCCCCGCGGAGGACCTTCAGTTCGAGGCCTTGAGAATCGCCGATCAGCTGGCCCAAATGCCCACCCGCGCGTTTGCCCTAACCAAGCAAGCGCTGAACGCCTCCACGTATGCGGGCTTAGATGCGCAATTGGAATTGGAGCGCCAACTGCAGAATGAAGCCGGAGAAACCCACGACTTTAAAGAGGGGGTTTCGGCCTTTTTGGAAAAGCGACCCGCTACGTTTACTGGGAAGTAAGCGTTTGCGCAAGAAGTCGGACCTTTGCTACCCCTTGAAGTCACAGCCATGGAACAGAAATTAACCCCCATTCGTGTAGCTACCGTCGTTGGTGCGGGCGCGATGGGTTCGGGCATTGCCCAAGTGCTCGCTCAGGCGGGCGTCCACGTGCACCTCTACGACACCAAAGACGAAGCCTTAGAGCGCGCCATGCAGAAGATGCAGGCGACCATGGACCGACTGGTGGAAAAAGGCACATTTACGGCGGAACGCGCCGCAGACATTCTGGGCCGCATTTCGCCCATTTTGTACTTGCGCGAGGCGAGCGATTCGGACCTCGTAATCGAAGCGATTTATGAAAACCTCGAGGCAAAGCGCTCGGTCTTTACGACGCTGGACGACGTGGTTTCGGACGAATGCATCTTGGCGACCAACACCTCGTCGTTGAGCATTGCGGCCATTTCTGCAGGCGTGAAGAACCCCGCGCGCGTCATTGGCCTGCACTTCTTCAACCCCGCCCCCTTGATGCCTTTGGTGGAAATTGTGCCCAGCCTGGCGACGGACCCAGAGGTGTTGGAGCGTTGCGTCCAAGCGGTTGCCGCATGGGGCAAGACCGGCGTGGTGGCTAAAGACAGCCCCGGCTTCATCGTGAACCGTGTCGCCCGCCCCTACTATGCGGAGGCCATGAATATGTTGGAAGAAGGCCTAGCGGACGTTCCGACCATCGATTGGGCGATGACGCAGCTAGCGGGCTTCCGAATGGGCCCCTTTGCCCTCATGGATTTGATTGGACACGACGTCAACTACACGGTGACCGAAACGGTGTGGACGCAGTTCTACTATTCGCCCCGTTTCCGTCCCAACTTGAGCCAAAAGCGCCTCCTCGAAGCAGGCTGGCTGGGCAAGAAAACCGGCCGAGGATTCTACGACTACCGCGACGGCGCTGCGCCCCCCGCTGCCACGCAGGACCCCGCTTTAGGCGAAGCCATCGTTCAGCGCATTCTCGCCCTTTTGATCAATGAAGCGGCGGATGCCGTGTACCGCGGCATCGCCAGCCCGGCGGACCTGGAAACCGCCATGACCAAGGGCGTAAACTATCCCAAGGGCTTGCTGGCCTGGGGCCTCGAATGGGGCTTTGACCGTGCAGAGGCCACCTTGCGCGCGCTCCACGAACGCACGGGAGACTCCCGCTACTTCCCCAATCCGCTGCTCCAAGACTGGGCCGCTAAACCCCCCACCTTTTAATTTCCGCTATGTCTGCCCCTACGTTTGAACACGCGATCCACCGGGTCCGAAGCTGGAGCCACGAGGAATACGGCCAAAACTTGTCCGCCTTCATGGACGAGCAGCCCGCCTTGTTTGGCTTCTTGCTCAATCTGTCCGAAGAATTTGAGGACGACGAGCACGAGCAGTTGGTGCGTTCGGCCCTTTTGCTGCGCGAAGGATTTCGACTCGCAGCGATTGCCGTTCAGCCCATCAGCAATCTCGTCATCGAGGACGTGACCCGCGGCGTGGTGGAAGCCTTTGAAGCCTTGGAGGCCAAAGACAGCATGAGCGTGGACACGGTCACGGAAGCGTCGCGCAGCCCCTTTGTCTTTGCAGAAGTGCGCAACTTCCTTCATCAAGAACTGCGCAAAGGCCTGCCCGAAGAGCAACTGCAACGCCACAATTTGATGCTGCTGATCGACATCCTCATCGGCTGCTTTGAGGAGGCGCTCGACATCCCCGAAGGCCCAAAGGCGTCGTAACTTCCCCCCATGAGCGCGCTTTCTCCCGCCCAAATTGTTCAGAAAATGATGGACCAGGATGCCTTCAGCCAGTGGTTGGGCATTGAAGTCTTGGAAGTCGGGGAGGGCCGGTGCGTGCTCCAGATGACGGTTCGGTCCGAAATGACCAACGGCTTCCACGTCGCCCACGGGGGCATTACCTACAGCCTCGCGGACAGCGCTTTAGCCTTTGCCAGCAACAGCCGAGGCATGCACGCGCTGAGCATTGAAACGAACATTTCGCACACTGCACCCGTTCAAGCGGGCGATGTGCTGGTGGCAGTAGCTACTGAACGCCAAAACGGCCAGCGCATCGCACGCTACGATGTGGACGTTCGCCGAAACGACAAATCCGTCGCTCTCTTCAAGGGCACGGTCTTTAAAAACGGTACCCCATGGACCTGACCCCTTATATCATTGACGGCGTTCGAAGCCCGATCGGCTCCTTTGGCGGCGCCCTCCGCGACGTGCGCGCCGACGACCTCGCGGCCCACAGTCTCTCCGCCCTACTCGCCAAGAACCCAGGCCTCGACCCCGCCGCGGTGGCCGACGTCCTTCTGGGCTGTGCCAATCAGGCCGGCGAGGACAACCGAAACGTGGCCCGCATGGCCAGCCTGCTCGCCGGCCTGCCCACCTCAGTCCCGGCCGAAACCATCAACCGCCTCTGCGCCTCCGGCTTGAGTGCCATTCAGCACGCTGCCCGCGCCATGACCCACGGCGATGGCGACGTCTTCATCGCGGGCGGCGTGGAACATATGACCCGCGGCCCCTACGTGATGAGCAAGTCCGGCCGTGCCTACGGAACCGACAGCCAGCTCTACGATTCCTCCTTCGGCTGGCGCTTCATCAACCCCAAAATGCGCGACAGCTACGGCGTCGACGCCATGGGGGAAACCGCCGAAAACCTGGTGGACCAGTACGGCATCTCGCGCGCGGATCAGGACGCCTTTGCCCTTTGGAGCCAGCAAAAGACCGCGGCGGCGCAAGCTGCCGGCCGCTTTGCCGAAGAAATTGCCCCGGTCTCCATCGCGCAACGCAAGGGCGACGCCTTGGTCGTTTCCCAGGACGAATTCCCCAAGCCCGGAACCACCCTCGAAGCCCTCTCCGCCCTGCGCCCCGCCTTCCGAAAGGACGGCACCGTCACCGCCGGCAATGCCAGCGGCCTGAACGACGGCTCGGCCGCGGTGCTCCTTGCCACCGCCCAAGGCATCAAGGACCACAACCTCGCCCCACTCGCACGCGTAGTGGCCGGCGGAGTGGCCGGGGTCGAACCTCGGACCATGGGCATTGGCCCCGTGCCGGCCACCCAAAAGGCCTTGGCCAAAGCGGGCCTCTCCCTAAAAGACATCGACGTGATCGAACTCAACGAAGCCTTTGCGGCGCAGGCCTTGGCCTGCACGCGCGCCCTCGGCTTGGACGATCGCGACGACCGCATCAACCCCAACGGCGGCGCCATCGCCCTGGGCCATCCGCTAGGCATGTCGGGCGCGCGCATTGCGCTCGCCGCTGCGCGCGAGCTGCACCGCCGCCAAGGACGCTATGCCCTGGTGACCATGTGCATCGGCGTCGGGCAAGGCTATGCCGTAATTCTAGAGCGCGCCTAATGTTTTACGAATTCAACGGCCTCAAGCCCATTGTGCACCCGTCGGCCTTTGTGCATCCGCAGGCGAATGTGACGGGGGACGTTTGGATCGAAGAAGACGTCTACATCGGACCGGGTGCTGTGCTCCGGGGCGACTGGGGACGCATCACGGTGAAGAAGGGCGCGAATGTCCAAGAAAACTGTGTCGTGCACGTTTTTCCTGGGAAGGATGTGGTGCTCGAACCTTCAGCGCATATCGGCCACGGTGCCATTGTGCACGGTGCGCACGTCGGCGAGAACTGTTTGGTCGGCATGAATGCGGTCCTTATGGACGATGTGGTGGTCGGCCCCGAATCCATCATCGGCGCCCTTGCGTTTGTGCCGCAGGGCATGCAGATTCCCCCGCGTTCGGTGGTGGTGGGCAATCCCGCGAAAATTGTCAAAGAGGTGAGCGACGAACAGATCGCTTGGAAGACGGAAGGCACCGGTTGGTACCAGCGCCTCCCAGCCGAATGCCAAAAAAATTTAAAGGCCTGCGAGCCTTTGTCGGCTCCCGAGCCGAATCGCCCCCGTTCTGAGGGCGGATACCGTCCACGTTAATCGGCCGCAAACGTACTACCTCAAAGGGATAGCGCGCCTTCGGTTCATTAATAGTTAGAGCAAACTAATAATGTTTCAAATGACACTTTTTTACCTATATTGGAGTGAAAAACTCATTAAAATGGATGTTTTTATCCGTAAAACGGCGTAATTATTAACATCTAATTTTTGAAAAATCCCTATTTTGTCACACTATTTACCAAAATCTCTAATCGCATGAAACAAAAACTAACTCTATGGTTAGCGTGTTTGGCCTTTCTCTTTACGGGAAGTCTAAGTGCGCAGACCTACGGCTGGTGGGACTCAGGTGCCAGTGCCGGAAACCCTGGAGGCGTGCGAACCATTGCGGACTATTCAAATAGTACCTCATATGGTTACACAAACATCCACGCATACAATGCGGGATTGGGTTCATCCTCCAATGAGTGGTCTGCAGCGCAAACCATTCCGTTTTCGTTCAACTTTAATGGCTCAGCTGTTACTAAATTTTGCGTAAGCAAGAACGGTTTGGTGACGTTTGACACGACGGTGGCTTCTACCGTAGTGGACACCAACTTGAACGACAACAGCAGCCTGCCGAACAGCGCATTGCCCAACAACACGATTGCCTATTGGGATGCGTTTAATCCTGCACTTGGATCAAACGACAACGTTTGGACAGGAACGGAAGGCACATCACCCAACCGTCAGCACTGGATTGTGTACCACTCCTATAAGATTGGCACACTATCTTATTCCTACTTCGCTGTTGTGTTGGAAGAGTCGACCAATAACATCTACCTAGTGGATATGAACTATGTGGGTTCGGGTACAGCAAGCTTTACCAAGGGCCTACAAGTAAACAGCACTACGGCATTTGAAGTGACGGGCTCCCCCAACTTGAGCGCTCAATACATCGGCTCAACGGCGCCTGACAACACATTCATCACATTTGCGTGGGGAACATGCTTCCCAACGGGAGGTTTGAATGCAACGGACATTGCGGACGTTTCTTTCAAAGCCAACTGGACGAGCAACAACACCCCCATTGGTGCTCAGGTACGGTATCGTACGTCAGGCTCAACAGGCGCATACACGGTTGCGAACGTAAGCGGCTCTGGCGCAACGATTACCGGCCTAACAGCTTCAACCGATTACGATTGGAGTGTTCGTGAGGTATGTGCTGCTGGTGACACCACGGTATGGTCCTCTGATGTGACAACTACGACGGCAGCTTGTGGTCTAACGAGCCAGTGTCAGTACACGGTTTATATGGAAGACTCTTGGGGCGATGGTTGGAACGGAAACGTTATCGACTTCATTCAAGGAGGAACATCTGCAGGGACGGTTACGTTGGCCTCGGGATCATCAGGAACTGCTACAGTTAGTCTGTGCTCTGGAGACTCCGTAACGGTAGGGGTAGCCAATTTGGGCTCCTACACGTATGAAGTTGGCTTCACCGTTGTGGATCCAAATGGCGACACAGTACTGGTTCGCAACTATGGATCGTCCTCAACGGCATCATTTACAGCTACGACCATTTTTGGAACGTTCTTGGCTTCCTGCAGCTGCGCTCCTCAATACCAATGTTCGTACACAGTGAATATGACGGATAGCTATGGTGACGGCT
>Ga0255757_10006505_pt1 | contig 10123 bp, 11 predicted proteins | sample 071ome_27_FD_179957 | JGI IMG/M metagenome (GOLD analysis project Ga0255757, IMG submission 179957) | Coastal salt marsh microbial communities from the Groves Creek Marsh, Skidaway Island, Georgia - 071409AT metaG (version 2) | ecosystem: Environmental > Aquatic > Marine > Intertidal zone >...
AGCACCATCCCATTTAGTCTGAAGAAACCCTCCAGTAGATTTCTGACCGATCATTTTTTTAAGTTCGGTAAGAAAACTAACCACCGCAAAACATCCTTCCGAACCATAGTTCAGAACTTCATCTTCTAAATGCTCTAAGTGTTTTAGTTTAACTATGTTTGCCATTAGTTGGAAAATTTAAGAGTGTAATTAACTGTACCTTGGCTTGCGGTTATAAGGTCAGTAGCAGATTTACCACCAGTAAACTCTAATTCTGCTGTAGTAACTTTTTTAGTACTGAAAAATATCTGACCTTTTCTAAATTTACTAGTATCTAGGTAAGCTTGATACATTTTTTTTCCTGCCACAGCATTCCTCATTCTAGATTTTGAGTTTTCATCAGTATTTAATTGATCGGAAATATATCTAGAAAAGAAAGCAGTCATTCCAGAACCACATTTTTTAAGCGAACTAGTAACAGAAGAACTACTTGCTTCTTTAAAATTTGATGAACTTAAAGATGTTTGAATTTGTAATGCTCTTCTAATAACCTTACCATACACAGGATTAGTTAAACACCCAGATTTTAATTGATTGAATAAATCATCTGGATTTATGGTTGGATTTTGAGATCTATCTGATGTAGTAGGTCCCACATTGAATCCCAGAATTTCCTTCACCCCATAACGATAAACATACCTCATAGACCTTTTACCATTGATAGTACCACCATCAACATCTTTACAAATTTGTTGTAACTTTCTTAAAGTAGGAGAATTACCTAACGATCCAGGATTTTGTTTCATATGTGGCATTATATTACTCCACACAGATGGGGATGCTCCCTTCTTACCTGCCTTAGAAGAAATCAAGTATTTTCCAGCGTTTGGATTATTGCTTTCATTTTTATACTGAATGAAAGAATCAATACCAGGAAATGATGGGTCTTTAGGAACAGCGAAGTATTCTACGGGGTATGCTACGATTTCAGCATTAGCAAAACAAACTGCTTTTTTAAGAAGAATCATGTAACCAATCAAAAGTTCTCCAAGATAAACTCCTAATTGATTTTTTTCTTTATCTGATACACCAGCATTCCATACAAACTGAGCATCTCCAGTTAAAGTTCCAGTATCATCTACATCATCATAAAAAAACTGTGCTACTTGTTCGGTGATGTATTCTGGAACTGATGGTTCATTTTCTAATCCATGTAAGATTGATTTCGCCAGTTGTTCCGCTGAAGTAAATTTTTTACACGGAACATTTTCTTGTTCATTCAACATTGGAACAATAATATCGTCACCCAAATTAATTAACTTTGTAGATTCAATCTGGAATGTTGCTCTACCATCCTTCACCTTATCAAGGCAATCAATATGTACCCACCCAGTTCCTTCATTTCCAGCATCAACTGAAATCATATTCTTGAAGGTTCCAGATTCATGATATATGTCTCTCTGGAAAATTGTAACTGGATGTCCGTGCTCTAGTCTTTTTGCTCGTACCAGATCGCCAGCATTATTTTGAGTATGTAAATAATTTTTATTTCTTGTATTTGAACTATTTGCTTTAATATAAGTTTCTACTTCTTGGTTTTGGAAATACTTTTTCCATTTATCTATACCTTTAGTAGCCATAAAAAAACCCCCTTATGGGGGTATTTATTAGATATCGTTTGCTACACGGTTTTCAGAACGCTCAATGCTGAACGATCCTTCGGGGTAACGAGCACTCAGTTTCTCAAAGTTCATTTGAATAACTTCCTCAAGAGAAATATCAAGACCGATACATGCTTGAGAAACATACCACATGATGTCACCGAGTTCACGCTTAAGATGGAACAGATTATCCTCATTCACAGGTTTGCCTTGGAAAACAATCTTCTTCACAATCTCAGTAAACTCACCTGCCTCAGCAGACATGCCTACAGCAGCAGTAAGCAATCGCTCGGTAGGAAATCCCTGACTGTTAAGTTCCGCAATGCGCCCAACAAAACTATCATACTCTTTGCTTGGAGCAGAGGTAGTGGTATCAACGAACTCGACATACTTGTTCAGATCAATAGTCATAGATTAAAATTTAAATTCAGTTAACTTCGCCTTTGATGATTTACTCTGAGATTTGGCGATTTCCTCAAAGTCATATTCCTGCCCAGAATCAACAATGTCAGTTTGGGCAGAGTCCTCTACATCATACAACCTCATCTTCGCCCTGTCAATACCCACGACAAACCTTTTGAACATGTTCAGATCGTTGTATCTGTTTTTGAGTTGCTTGACCATGATTTGGTTGATACCTTCAAGTTCTTCTGTACTGATAAGAGCAAACATGAGGTCCGCAGTAGCAGGTAGTCCAAAAGACTCAGAGGTATCTGTAAGATCAATATCAGTGCTGCCATAACCAGAGCGAGTAGTCTGAGTGGCGCTAATGATAGGGAGATCAAACTCAACAGCAAGACCTCTAAGTTCTTCCGCAATCGCTTTGACATAAGTGTACGAGTTTACAAGTGCTCCTTTATATCTAGACGAAGCACAGATGTTGAGGTAATCGATGAAGATGATATCGGGTTTAAAACTCTTCTTAAGCGATAGATCATTGAGAAGTGCTTTAAAGTGTCCAGAGTGAGCAGATGCTGTTGGATATTCTTTAATAATAAGTTTACCATGAGTCTTCTGTGCGAGTCGGGTGACCTTTGAAGTAAAGAGTTGCTCGGGAAGCTCCTCAATATCTTTGATGTTTACATTGAGAAGATTCGCATCAATTCGCTCCGCGATCTTCTCCTCCGCCATTTCCAGTGTGATGTAGAGGACATTCTTACCCTGGAGGAGCGAGGCAGCAGCAACATGGCACATAAACAAAGATTTGCCCACACCAGTACCAGCGAGTGCGACATTAAGAGTTTTGTTGGGGATACCACCTTTCGTAATCTTGTTAAAGAGTGAAAGATCAAATGGTATTTTACTTTCATTGCGGTGATAGAATTCGAAACGACTTTCATAATCTTCTATGTAGTCGTGACCGATATGCTCATCAAAGGAAACAGCGAGTGCTTCCTGAAGGATTGATGGAATAGCATCTTCGGTGCGCTTGGAATCTTTACCATCAGCAATCTTGACACTCTCAAGTAGTGCCAAGTAAACTGCCCGTTGCTTACACCATTTCTCAGTGGTATCTAAGATCCACTGAAAATCAACCTCAGTATTTTGAATGTCATGAATCTTCAGTTGTAACTCTTTATAAGAATCCTCGTTAAGATCTTTTCGATTATCAACTTCGATACTCAGAACTTCTTTCGTTGGTGGTTGACCATACGAAACGACAAAATCGTTGATAATATCGAAAAGCACCTTGTCAGAATACTGCGTAAAGTATTCCCCCTTGATGTAGGGGATGACCTTACGCATATAAACCTCGTTACTAACGAGATTCTTCAGAATTGTACTTTCAATTACTTCCATCAAGATCCATAGCAGAATTCTTTTCGGGCACACTCATCGAGTGCTTGGAGGATTTCTGGAGTGAAATACTTCTCAGGATCCTTGTAAATAACTGAAGGATATACATTACCAGAATCAGTTTTAACGCGATTGCCCACACGCTCAAAGACTCCGTGCTTCTCACCCAGTTCCAGTAGTCCGTAGTACTTGTCAAGACCTCGTTCATCAAAATACAACCTTGTTTCTACATCAGAGTTTTCTTTAGTAAAGCGAGACTTCTGTGCCTTCACCTTAATAATGTTGCCGACCTGCTCTGTGCCATCCTTCTCCTTCTTTTTGGAAAGGAACAGGATGCTAGAAGCAGCATACTTCAGACCAGTACCACCACCCATTTCCTTGGTGGGAACATAAGCACCCACAACTTCATAAGTGTGGTTGGTGACAATCAAAGGAATACCTGCCTGACCCAGTTTAAGTGAGAGAATCCTGAAGATGGATTTAATCACCTGAGCACGGGTCATATCACGGGTTTCCTTGCCATCAGAAGCATCCTGAACCTCCTTAGAGGTGGAGAGCATACCCAAAGAGTCTAGCACAAACAGGAGCGGTGGGCGGTCATCCTTCTTGAGTTTCATGTACTCATCAACAACCTTGATGCTCTGTGTACGAAACTCTTGGACTGTAGTGACAGGAACAAGTCCGACACGCTTCACATCGATGTTGCGAGTTGCCATCATATCTTTAGAGATAGCAGACTCAGACTCAAAGTAAATGACCTGACCTTCAGGGTTCTGCTCAAGAAAGTTCTTTACGATTGAGAGAGCGAAGAAGGTTTTACCTGTGCTGGATTCGCCTGCGAGGGCAGTGACTTTATTTTGTGGGAGACCACCAAAAATGCTCCCGCTACATAGAGCGTTGAGAATATAAGAACCAGTGTCCACATACGAATTACAATCCCCAGCGGCGATGCCTTCATCAACGATTGACGCAAATTCATTGTCTAACTCCTTGATAACATTGTTAAGAAAACTCATAATATTTAATAAAAGAAACTACTTAGTGAACCAGTGCGTTCATGCTTCCAACCAATACATTCTAGCACAGACTTGAGTGGTTCGAGGAAAGACTTCTCAAACTGTAGGTTGTGGTCAATGTATTTTTCCAGATCAAATTCTTTAGGAAGCGTGTTAAAGAATGAGATGATATTCTCACCAATAGGATTGGGAGTCTTCAGGTAGATGAATTTGATTTTTTCTCCTTCTTGGATAAGAGGAAATCGATTAGTAATCTTATTGTGCTTAAGGTAGTGATTATACAATAATGCACCTCGGACAGCAATAGGTGTACCCTTCTTGTAAATCTGGGAATAACTCCTGTACTTCTCAAGTCCATTACAACCCCTCGGGAATGCTATATCTAGGTAACTTTGTTTCTTGGTATCAGATTTAATCCGATCGATGAAATCAATAAGGTCATCATTAGTTCCTTCAATCAGGATCTTGTATGCCTTAACAAGTTTGTCCCTGAAATATGCTGGGGTAGAAGAGCGTTGAGTCTCAAGACCCATGATCTTCATCTTAGGTTCATGATAACGCACACCTTCACTGTCCCATACATTGAGGATGTAACGCTTCTTCGCAGTCCAGATGCCACGGTTGGCGATGTTCTCGCGCTTCATGACCATCTTCTGCTGATAAGCATTTACATACTGCGCCAGTTCTTTGTAGCAATCCTCAATATAAGTTTCAAGTTCCACCTTACACAGTTTATCAAGGAATGAAACGACTTTCTCATCATTCGGCGTTCCTCCTTTGAATACACTCTTGACCAGATCACCGAGATCAAGATAAATGGAATCGGTATCAACAGCAATAACATAGTCCTTGTCCTCAGTCTTTAGAATCCTACGAAGATATTCATTCATTTTGTTCTCGATCCATCGGATCGAGAGTTGTCCTGAGAGAGTAATAGCCTCAGCATTCTCCAAGCGGAAATACCTGAAGTATTCATTACCAATAGCACCGTAGGCACTGTTGAGTTGAATCTTTCTTGCCATTTGGATATTGTTGAACTTAGCAATATCCTTGACGAGTTGAGGGTTCTTAGTATCTTCATATTCTTGCTTAGCGGCGAGCATTTTCTTTTTATAGATCGTGCGCTCATTGTAGATCTTCTCCATCAACTTGGGCAGGAATCCCTGCTTCTTGGTAGTAAACAGAGTGCCATTGGGGCAGATAGTAACGCCATCAAGGGTGCTTGTGTCAATCTCACCATTGAGAAGTTTATCTACATTGATGCCGCTTACACGCTCATCTAGAAGGGTCTCAGGGGAGATATTATATTGCATGATGAGGTGTGGGTATAGAGAGTTGAGGTCAAAGTTGACTACCCAATCATACACACCAGGAACAGGTTCCTTGACATAGGCACCAGCATATTGCTGGTCTTTGGTACTCTCGGTCTTAGGTGGAATTACAATGTTCTCCCGCGATAGAGCATCGTAAATAATGCTATCCCACATACGAACCTGATAGAACACATCCTCAAAGTTCACCTTAGCGTCATACGCCATGGTGACAGCAAGTTCGATCAGTTTCATTTTATCTTCAAGCATGTCAACGAGTTCCACATCATGGATGTTGTACTCGATAAACTTCTGCCAGTTGTTGCGATAGAAATCTTGGAAGTTCTCAAACTCACTGTGATCCAACTTCTGCTGACCAAGTTCAACAAAAGCAATGTGATCCAGGCGATAAGATTCCTGATTGGTATAAGTAAACTTCTGGTACAAATCATAGTAGTCCAGAGTTGCTACACCAATGATGTCATAATAGATCTTCTTCTGACCCTTGACATACAGTTCACGCTCACGCACAGAGTTCCATGGTGACATAGAACGCATGTGCTTGATACTCAGCACACGATCAATACGACGACAGATGAATGGCATATCGAAGAACTTGACATTCCATCCTGTGATGATGTCAGGAGTCTTCTGTACCCAGTATTCCAGAAACTTACCGAGAAGGTCACGCTCATTCTGACAATAGATATAATGAACATCTTTGCGGGAGTTCTCAAACTCACCACAACCCCAGGTAATGATTTGCTTGCTGGTGAAATCCTTTACAGTGATACAAAGAATTTCTTCCCGTGCTTCTTCAACACTAGGAAATCCGTTCTCAGATGTAGTCTCAATGTCAAGAGACATAATGCTGAGTTGAGTGAAATCATAGTCAACCTCCTTAGGATACTTGCTCAGGATGTACTGATACAAGTATTTGGTGTTGCCGTAGATCGTAAAGTTATCTACGGCATCATAAGTATTGACGAACTCCTTTGCCTCCTTGATGTTGCCCAGATGAACTGGTTCGACATAGTTACCCTCAAGGGTCTTGTATGCCGTTTCTTTTTGGGATGGCACATAAAGAGTTGGTGAGAACTCTTCACGACACTCAACCCGATCACCTCCGCTAAAACCACGATACAAAACAGTATCGTTGATGATAGCAACATTAGTATAAAAATCCATCAAGCAGTAGCGTCACGGTACAATTTTAGCAGATCCTCACGGGGATCTACAATGGTCATGATATCAGAAGACCTGATCGGAATCTGCCTCTGATAAGTGAATGGAATGAAGTTCTCAAGTTTCCACTCAGGCGCAAACCCAAGAATACGTTTGGGGTTGATGAGAATACAATCAGCATCTTCCTCGGGACGTTCTTCAATCTCCGCTATCAGAAACTGGTTGCTCGGTTTCAATAAAATTACTTTCACTGTCATCTCTTACTCCTACATTTTTAATGTAACTATTTTTGATATCATCGTTTGCCTCGCAAACTGTCACACACCATTCATAAGGAACAAAAAATTCTTCATCCTTTGATGTGGCAATCCATGGAGCAAAACTTAAAACTCCTTCTGATTGTCCAGACTGTTCGTTGAGTACAGCAGGTTGCTGAACCGTAACACGAACTGGTTTAATAAAAACCAAACTCATTTGTTTTCCAGTATCTTTGTCAACGATCTCACGGATGTCCGCAATGATTTCTTCTCCTGATTTCAGGAGAGCAAGTTGTACAGCCATAAACTCCTATAATTCAATCCTCATCATAACATGAGGTCAGTCAATTGACAAGCTTGTAACCTTAAGATTTCTTAAATGATCTGAAAGTTTATCCAGATAACCTCTGTTACGAAGTTCTTTAAAGACCAGATTCTCTACAGCAAACTCACCGCCGCGTTGAATAGCAGATGCTCTCATCTCACGCAGTTTCTCTTTGAGTTTCTCAAATGCTACACGATCGTCTGCTTTATTATCGATCAGGAAATCAATCTTCTCCATATAGTGTCTCACCTTCCTGGTGATGTTTGGATCGGAAAGATCTACCTCTTCATATGTTGGGCGGCGAATCCAGAAACTATTTGTTAGAGAGAAAACCCCTTGACCCGATGGGACAGGATCTCTTCGGTCTTGGGCATAGAGTTCAACATCGTGTCCATATATTTTAATATCATGGGTGAGAGCCCAGAGTTGCTTCTTGTCTCTAAGGTAATCATCAATAAGATCAGGGCAGTCAGCAATATCCTCCTTGGAGACCAGCAAATGTAGATCCAAATCGGAATACTTAGTATAGTTATAATTGGCATTTCCACCTACAAGAATTACATCGATTATAGCAGCATTTGGGATGTTAGCAAACTCTGCCCACTCCTCAGCAATGCGAAGCAGTCCTTCCCTGACCTCTGGTTTGATTGCTTCTCCAACCCAGAACTTAGGATTAAGTTGTTGATTATAACGCAGGGTAAGTTTTAAATCCCTATAACTTTTCATCAGGATAGACTTTATTTTTATTTATAATTAGTAGGATGCCTCTGTGTACTCAGTGTAGCATGGTTGAATTTCCCAGTTCTTCCAATCAACCTTTCTTTCAGCAATCATATTTTCCATTTCCTCAACGCTCAGACTATGCTGTACGATTTCATTACTATTCTTTTTGTAAATGTGAAACATTTGATCGATCATAGTTCTCCTAGAATTCAATAAAAAAGGGTCTCTCTGTTATTTGGCAGGAGACCCTTAAAGTGCCGACGATATTTGGGTTACCCCGCACTATTTAGTTCGTATGTTTTTTTCTTCTGGTGATCTGGAATGACCCTTCTGAGTCTGATTGTAAGCATACCATTATCAAATGATACATCAGTTACTTCTACATCATCTGAGAGGGTTCTACTCCATGTGAATGATCTCTTCGCAATACCCCTGTGGAGATATTCTGGTTCATCTTCCTCTGGTTTAGAACATTCAACAAAGAGTTTGTTCCACTCAGTAGAAACTTTAATGTCATCCCTGCTATAACCAGCAAGAGCAAGTTCTAATCTAAACTCTACACTAGATTCTTTTACGAGATTATGTGGAGGGTAGTTTGTTACATCTTCATGTACTGAAGCAAATCTACGAATCCACTCATCCATTCCAATACCAAAGCGCGATGCGTCGTTCAACAGATTATCAATATCTGCGATGTGGTACTTAACCATTATAGTAGCTCCTTTAAAAGCGAGTTTGTGTTGTGTGGACCCTTTCGGCATCCAATACTATTTAACCATAAAACGAAAAAAGGAGGTAGGGTAAATCCCGTACCTCCTTTTAGGGTGTTCCGACTTTGTAGAGTGCCGCACGAATGGCACAGAGTTATTTATGCTTCAACAGGAGCAACTTTCTTTTTACCAATGTTATACTTTGCTTCCAGAGTCCACTCGCCCTTTTCTTTGTAAGCGATAACCTTGATCTGATTCAGAGGTGATACATCCTCGATCGTTTCTGGTTTCACCACTGTGATCAGTTCCCAATCAACCAGGAGTTGAGTGATGCGGTTACGACGCTGTACATCATTCAGCGTCAGGTTAGCGCGTTTGCCGTCAAGGGCAAAGAGTTCTTTAAAGTGAACGATGTAGTATCTACCCTGCTTGTGAAGAATATGGCAAGACTGATACAGTTTCTTTTCCTTCCGAGAAGCAACGCCAATTCTGGTCAGAGTTTCACGAACTTTAAGAAAATCATCAGGCTCACTCAAAGTAACTTCGACCATATCACTAGGTTCCCAAGTTACTTCAATGTCAGTCGCTGTCGTCATTGTTTTCCACCTCTAGTCAATTTAAGTTTAATAGAATTTAGTTGATCATCAGAAAGGATACTAAGAGCGGACCTTGCCTTCTCATTACTATAACCATAATAAGATTTGACTGCTTCCAGATCTGTAATCTTTTCTTTTTTTAACCAAGGAGAGAATCTCCGTTTTGGTCTGACAATATTTAGCAAAAATTCATATTGTAGTTTCTTAGACAAATGATGATTGATGTTCATCTCATTCGCTGCCATGATGGTATCAATGAAACCAGACAGACAGCGATTCACAATGAAAGGTGGATACTCATTCTTGTTCTCATCAGTCATGATATTTTGCTTCTCATGATTGATAGAATTTAACCAGTGCTTTAATTCAGTCTTCGACATACCCCATAAATTCAATGTCTTCAATACAATCAACAGTAGTTTCGTATTCACCAATACGATACCAGTGCCTTTCAACCCCTAAGGTATCTGGTTTGAAACCCAGATACTCAATGTCATCGCAATTATTCTCACGCATCCATGCCTGAAGGCGATGATGCATTAATTCATCTCTGTTCATTTCAGC
>Ga0255757_10006522_pt1 | contig 10106 bp, 4 predicted proteins | sample 071ome_27_FD_179957 | JGI IMG/M metagenome (GOLD analysis project Ga0255757, IMG submission 179957) | Coastal salt marsh microbial communities from the Groves Creek Marsh, Skidaway Island, Georgia - 071409AT metaG (version 2) | ecosystem: Environmental > Aquatic > Marine > Intertidal zone > Salt...
GAAGCGTAAAATTTTTAACGATTTTTTTTTTCTTTTCGTACCCCTCTGGGGGGATTTTGTACGTTTAGGGTTTTAGAGCGAGAAACCGCTCCGCGCACAAGGAAAAGCGAGAAAGGTAGAAGGATACGAGGCTTTCATAAAAGTACAGGTAGTAGGTAAAATGGTTTTAGTTATACAGCAACGATGATGCGTGGGCGGGATTGCGAGGGATGGAATCGACCGGTGCGCGAATATTGTATTTCGTCATCGCTCGCGCGAGTTTCTCTCTCTCCCTCTTTCTCTTTCTCTGTTGGTACAGGCATTTTTTCGCAAAGCGGCGGCGTTCTTCTTATTAGTATCAGTCCTTCCCTTTTTCTTCTTCTTCTCCTTTTTCTTCTTTCTCCCAGTAGCCGTCGTTTTGCCACTCCTCGTAGGACATCTCTCCACTTTTCGTGGCGACGACGCCCATGTTTTCGTCCCACATTTGGTCGTAGTCTTCGTCTAAAATCTCGTCTTCGTTTGGTCCGGACAACATGTTCAAAATCGACACCGGTAAATCGTAATACGAATCGTACTCTTTCAAGCGATAGAGCAACTCGGGATACTCCGCCACCGTCCTCTCCGCGTCGATCTTCTTCCCTTTCGCAATCTCTCCGCCTTCGTAAGTGTCCGTGCAATTACACATTCGATTCAACTTTTCAATCGTCTTTTCCCTCTCCTCGTATACGGATTCGCACAGCAACAAATCCGGCGTTTTCTCCACGATATCCACCACGTCGTGGCACATCTCCTCGCTGCAAAGCACGTCTTGAATCTCTAAAATCCTCCTCGATGCTTTCCCGAAATCAAACTTCTCTATGATGTGCGGACATCTCTGCAAAACGTTCAGCGCGTGCACCCCGGGCAACAACGCGTTCAATTTTTGATCGACGTCTACGACCAGCGACGCGTCTCTCAATCTCGCATGTTTCATCCCAAGTTTCATCATATTCGCGACGTCGTAATCTTTTATCGTCGGGTAATACTCTCGCCAGAAATCTATCATCTTTTTGTCGTCCTCGGCGTCGTATCCGAGGTAGTATTTTCGCTTCGCTTCTTCTTCTTCTTCCTCAGCAGTCGCACCTTTTATTACTTCTGTGCTACTGTTACTCCTATTACTACTCGTCGCGGAATACACGATGTTACTCTCCACAAAACCAACAGAAGACGACGTTTCGATCCCGTCCCCCCACGCCTCGTCCATCTGCCAATCGTCCCAGTTCTTCACGTTTTCTTTCTCTTCTTCTTCCTCTTCCTCTTCTAGGGGAAATTGCATCGATCGCGTCAACTGTCTTCTTCTTCTCTTGACCGTCATAGCAAGCTTTACAGAAGAAGAAGAAGGATAACAGAAACGATTTCGACGAAATAAATACGACGAGGACGCGTAGCGACAGAAGAGAGAGGAAGAAGAAGAGGAAAGCGATGCCATCATGAAAATCTCTCTCTCTCTCTTTAAATTGGAAGAGAGTCAACTTTTGAAGATTTTTGAATTCTCTTACAAGCGGATTTTTATGCGCGCATATAGTATTCGATGACGCAATCTGACGATGCTATTCCATGTAGTGACGGTTTAGTGCGAGCGTTTAGCGTAGCCTCCGTGTCGCTACACTATGCGGGTTGTTTTGTTTTGTTATTTGTTCTCTTTATGATTATTTGTTATCATTATTAGTATTCAAATGTGAAGATAGTATATATCGCCTCTCGATGTCTCTCTCACTCGCGCTTACCGCCGAAAGTCTTTTGAAACTGCTCGACGTCAAACTCTTCGTCGTATTGACTTTGCGCCCAGAGTTCATCTAAACCGTTCAAGATTTGTTTCATCGGTGCGTTTTGCGCTTGACCTTGATCTTCTCCTCCGTTTCCTCCTTCGGCGTGTGCTTTCTTTTCGGCGTCCAGTTTCGCTTTTTTGCCTTTTTCCGCGGTGAACAACTCGAGCATGGCGCCCGTGTCCATGCTCTTCATGCTCGCGTTGTCGGCGTTGACGACGGCGTTGGCGACGTCGAGTTTGAACCTCTGTAAACTCATCACTTTTTCTTCGATCGTGCCTCTGGTTAAGATGCGGTAGACGTTGACGGTTTTCTTTTGACCCAATCGGTGCGCGCGGTCCATCGCTTGGAGATCTTTTTGCGGGTTCCAGTCGTGTTCGAGAAAGACGACGGTATCCGCGGTGGTGAGATTTAAGCCTAAACCGCCAACATGGGTGGTTAAGAGTAAAACGTCGATGGTTGGATCGGCGTTGAATTTCCGAGCGACGTTGAATCGTTCGTGCGCCGGGACGGACCCGTCTAATCGAAGCCACGAGACGTCTTTCATGTGCGACGTGAAGAGTTCCTCTTCGACTAAATCGAGGAGGGATTTCAATTGCGCAAACACGAGGACGCGATGGTTACCGCCTTGCTTTGATTCCGAATGGTTGTTCGTTGCTTCACCGTTGTCACCGTCGTCGTCCGCGTGCGCGTCGCGGCCGATACCGCAATCCAACAAGATTTGTTTCAACGCTTCGAATTTGGGACTCCAGTTCATGTCGTCGTCGCTTCGTTTCGCGACAGACTTTGTGCTCGATTTCTCGTTCAAAGACCCGTCGACGAGACGCGGATGCGAACATAATTTTCGCAAGTATTGCAGCGCTTGGAACACGTGCACGGGCGCGCCGTCTCCTCCTCCTGCTCCGCTGCTTCCAGAAACCAACGCTTTGCTGACGTCCTCCTTCGCGCCGCTCGTTTCAAAGTTATCGTACAACCGTCGCTGCGCGGCGGTTAAATCTACAAACACGTCTTGGATAATCTTTGGCGGCAAATCTTTCAAAACTTGATCTTTCGTTCTTCTCAACACGAAAGGCATGACTTGCTTGTGTAATCGTCCGACGGTTAAGGCGCCTTGTTCGGTCAAGCCGCCGCCTTTCTTCGCGGCTTTCGATCGCGCCGCAGCGATGCCGTAATTTTCCTTGAACTCTCGCTCGGTTCCCAAGAAACCCGGCATGAGGAAATCGAACAACGACCACAACTCGACGACGTCGTTTTGAATCGGCGTTCCGGAGAGGAGCAAACGGTGTTCCGCTTTCACTTGCTTCACGGCTAAGCACACCCTAGATTTCGGGTTCCGAATGGCGTGTCCTTCGTCGAGGACGCAATAGCACCAATCGACGGCGTGAAAGAAAGACTGCGCGTCTGCGCGAACGCTATCGTACGACGCCACGACGACGTCGTATTTCGTTCTCGCGTCGTTTTGCAACGCTTGCCTTTCCGCTGGTGATCCTTGGTACTCGCACACGGATAGCAAATTCGGGTCTTCCGTGTACATGCTAATCTCGTGCGCCCAGTGGCCGACTAACGTCGGCGGACAGATGATCAAATGCGGCATGATCGGTAACCCTTTCGCTCGGCGTTCGACCGTACTCGAGGCTAAAATACACGTCGATTGTAACGTTTTCCCTAATCCCATGTCATCGCACAACGCACCGTGGAGCTTGAATCGGCGCAAAAACGCGAGCCAATTGACGCCGTCTCTTTGGTACGGACGCAATTGGTACTTGCACTTAAACGGTAACTCAAAGTTATCGATTTTCGTGTTGTCGAGTAAAGCTTCCAAGAACGCGCCGTCGTCGCCGCTTCGTTTCTTTTGCGCGGCGGAGAGCTTTGCCGGCGGTGCGGCACCGCGAGCGAGTGGCAGAAGAGGAACCAACGCCGCGAACGCTTTCGTAGCCGCCGAACGCACTTCGACGTTTGAATCGGACATTCGAGACATGAGTGGTACGAGAAGTAACACGCAGTACGGCGCGATGATGCTATCCGGAACAGATTCGGTGACGGATAAAGCCACGAAAGCGGCACCTAACCGAGCCGTCGGCGACGTGTGCTGCTCTAAATCGCCACCTTCCAACGCCGGCGCTAACAGAGCTAAAATTTCCGGTAACGTATCGTCCGGGTGCGCCGTCGTCATGGCGGCGAGCGCGTTCGAGGCAGTCGTCTTGACGCTGTGACACTTCAAAGACGACGCGGCGGCAAAAATCTTTGACGTCAACGGACGCAAATGTACCTCAAACGCTGTTTGCGTGCACGCTTCGGAAACGATGGATACGACGCGACAACTGTTGGAAATCGTTTGTCGCGCCGTCGCCTCGAGTTGTCCTCCCGCGTTGGCGTTGTTCGCGTTCACCAACGCCAACGAGTCGTTGATGGGCGTCATCAACGTCGGTAACTTGGTAAATACTTCGTCGCCAAACTCTTGGCAAAACTCGCGCAGCGCTTTCGCGCCACCTCTCGCAGCGATTACGGTTTCCGGTACATCGGTATCGACGACATCAGCCGCCGCAGCCGTGGCGTCGTCCATTTTCTTCGCGCTGCTGCTCGCAGCGTTCGTCTTTGTGCTCTTACCCGTCGTCGTCGTCTGCGCGAGAGCAACAACTTCCTGCTTCTTCTCTCCAGATTCGGTCGCCACCGGCGTCGTCTCCGGACACGAACACGCCATGGTGAATATGTTGGAACATATTTTCCCGCTCGGCGATTTCTCTCGAGACATGGCTCTTTTCACCAACTTTGCAATCGCTTTCGCGGCTTCCGATTGTAACTCCTCGTCGCGTTCGCGTCGCGTGGCTGCCATCAACGGTTGAATGATTGGGTTGAGCTTCGCTGGGAGCTGTTGAAACGCAACCGCCACCGCGGCGGCCGCGGCGAGCACGGATTGATGCAGTTTCGCTTCCGTCTCGCGAAGGCGCAACGCGGAAACGTCCAACGCGGATCGAGCGCGTTCCACGTTCGAGTTCGTCGTCTGTGTGTGTATTTATAGTTCGGAAAGATGAAGAAAATAGTATACATAAGACGCGGTGAGTATCTTCTTTGTACAAACAAACAAACAAACAAAGAGAAGAGAGAAGACAAAAATGTTTGCTGAGATTACTTCTCGCCGGGCACGGAGCTCGCCCGGAGAAACCTGTTTCTCGAGCACACGCAATTAATATTCGGACCGTGCAAAAGACGCGAGCGTTGTAAAAGAGCGCGCGTTTTTCGAGATGTGATGCACAAAAAACACACGCTCTCGCTCGTCGTCTGTTACGCCGAGGTTTTGAAGCTCAGCCAATCCGGAAGGGTCAAAAATTGAAAATACAGAGATGAGAGGACGAACGAACGAACGAGAGAAAAACAGAGACGCGAAAAGAAAGTTCGATAATTCGCAATCGATTCTTCTTCGTACCTTTGGAACGGTTTCCATGACTTGGACGGCATTCACGGCGCCGAAACCGTCGGCGTCTGGCGATGGAATTTCGCCTTCAATGGCGACGTTCGATTGCAAACACACGCGCAACAACGATTTCGTTTCGTTCTTGACGTACTTCTGCAACGCTTTCGCTTCGTCGTACGGGAATGGACTCGGAGCGGATGGATACGCCGGATTGGCGCACGCGAGTACCTCGAATACGCGCGTTTCGTACAGCGGTTTGAATTTACCTTCGATGAACGCGTCGTTGTTTATCGACGCGTTCGCGGCGGTTTCGAGAAACTTTGCGCAGATGTGAAACGCGGCAACGCGAGCGGCGGCGGTGCCGTGTTTCGATAACGCCATCACTTTCTCGTTCAGAAAATACGTCAACGCTTCCTCTTCTTCGGCGTACGATGATGCTGACGATGTCGATGCTTCCGATGATGCCGCGGTTGGAAGCAAAGACACCAACGCTTTTGCCACGCATTCGACACCTAATAATCGCGCCTTGGTTCGACAGAGCCAATCGGCGGCTACGTTTCGCGCTTCGCCCGTCATTTTCGCCGGTTTCTTCACCAATATGTAGTGCGCGTCGCACGTTCGGTTCACTTGGACGCTCAAAACTTTCAAAAACGCGTCCACTTTCACTTTGAGTATTTCCGCGACTTTCTGGCGAAGAAGCTTATTTTTGTTCGTCGTCGTTCCGGAAGGCGGATCTGTTTTACTACCGCTACTAATGCTATTACCACCGCAGAATTCGAGAACCAACAAGAACGCCTTCTTCGCCGCCACGGATGCGCCGTCGTCTTCATCTAAAGCGCATCCTTGCAAAGCGAGCGTCATGAAATCCGCCAAGTGCGCGTCGACGAAAGACTCGTTTTCCAACAACGTTCCGGCCAACTCGGAGACCGTTTGCCACGTCGCCTCGCGAACGCTGGCGATGGGGTGCGTGGCGAACGGCCACAAACGAGGCGCGACGTTTGCGACGTCCAACATATCTCGAGTTTCTTTCTTTTCGCAGAGTTTTGCGAGTAAACTCATGATTGGTCTGGCGCTGGGAGATAAGTCGTCTAATTCTAACAACGCGTTCCAAAGCGTATCTAAAAACACTTTGAACAAACCGCCGCCGTCGTCGTCGTTACTCTCTTCTTGTTTTATCTTCACCGCGGCGTAGTCGTCTTCGTTTTCTTCTTTCTTTACTAAAAGCAGCTGTGGATTTAAAGACTCTCTGGCCGGCAAAGCTGCTTCTGCCGCCGCCGCTCTCACGTCGTCGTCGTCGTCTTTCAACGCGACGATTAATCTCGGAAGCGCCGAGGGGAGTAACTTTTGCGCCAACATGTCCATCTTCACTTGTTCTCCTTGAGGAATAGACGCGAACACGTATTTCAAGCCAATCAAACCGGAGTGTCTCACTTCCCAAGCCTTTTCGTGCTTCAATAAAGTCAACGCCGCTTCGCCGATATCGAAAACTTTTCGCGTCGGCAAATCGCGCAAAGACGCGCCTAAAGCTTGCGCGGCGGTTTCGCGAACGGGCGCGACGACGCCGTCGCCGACGAAATCACCGAATCTGTCCAGCGCCAAGACACACAACAGACGCACCGATATATCTTCCAACCACGAAAAGTTTGCGCGCATCTGCGCCTCTGCCGTTCCTGGCTGTACCTTCACTACGGGGGCATCGCTATCATTAGGGGTTTTCCCGCCCGTCGTCGTCGAGGTAGTGGTGGTATCGAAAGTTTCGATGAAAATATTCGCGCACTCCGCTTGGTACCGCAAGATCTCTCTCAGCGCGACCGCGGCGCCGTGTCTATCCTCCCATCGGCTGCTGAATAAAGAAAACGCCAAGAATTCGCACGTTCTCGTAAATGGCCACGATCCCGCTTCGATTTCTTGCGACTCTTCCTCGTCCTCTTCTTGCCTTTGCTTCTCTTCCATCTCTTCGTGTTTCCTTTGTTGCTCGTTCACATCCGCGCTCGCACCACCACCACCAGTCGCTGACTTCTTTCTCTTGTTCTTTCCTTTATCGTCGTCGTCGTCGTTGTCGTCCTCGTCGCCGGCGTCGTTGTCGTCGATTTTCACCACCGTCTTTCCCGCCGCTCGCAACCGCTTATTCTTCCGTTTCAATTTGTTAATCTCTCTCGCGGACATCCCTTGCGCGCGCAACTTCTCCTCGTCGAAATCATCCTCGGCAGTAGCACCAGCGTTTGTTGAAGTGGCATTACCTTTATCACCACCTGCCTGTAAAGAATCCACCAATCGCGCCGCCGCGCCTTCTTCTTTCTTCACTTCGACCACTTCCGCGTCGTCGCCTTTCTTCCTCTTCTTCGATCCTTTCTTCTTCTTACCGTTAGTATTCTCGAAATCGTCGTCGTCATCCCCAACTAAATCTCTCTCCGTGACCATCTCTCCGATCGTCTTGCTATCCAACCCAAACGCGGCCGCTTCTTTCCCCAGTTCCATCCCGAGCGTCTTCTTCAAGTTCATCTTCGCCCGTTCCAAGCGTTCCGTCTTCGTCCCGGGACCGCGTTCCGCGTTGGACCACTCGTCCCCGGACGAAGAGAGCAACACGATTCCTTTTTCAAGAACAGATTGGACGTCGAAATTCTCCAACTTGAGATCCAAAATCTGTTGTTGTTGTTGTTGTTGTTGTTGCTCTTCGTCGTCGACGTCGCCGCTTCGAAGACCGTCATCACCACTACCTGAAACCCTAAGCAAAACCGCTCCAAAGTCAACCCCTTCCATCGCGCAAACGTCTCTCACCGACACCGATTTCACTCTCCTCGCGATTTCCCCCATCGCTTTCCCAGCCGCCACTCTCGTCTCCCAATTCTTCGATCGCAAATACGTTCTCACTCTTCTCAAAACGTTCGGGAGCATCGTTTTTGCGTTTTGCGACGCCAATTCGCCGATTTGGTTCGCCGCTTCCGCTCGCGCGGTGGACGTCGAACCCGAGTCGAGGAGCTTGAGAAGACGGTCGAGACGAGACGTGCCTTTGTTGGCAGATGGTGCTCCGTTGCGTGCAGCGTCTGTCATGGTGGTTCGAGAAGACGGATGCGTTAATTCTTCTCTCTTTCGCAAACGCTTTGTTTTATGAAGAAAATTTCGAAGAAAATCACAAGAGAGAAGAGAAAAGAGGAAAAAGGCGAAAAAGCGCGTCGATATCGAATCGAATCGAATCGATTCGATGGAACGAGAGAGAAACGCGTCGGATGGCACGCGTCGTCGTGAAAAAAGAATGGATGTTTTTATTTTTTACTTTGCGTTGAGAAACCAGTCGTGTTGTAATCGCGCTCTCTCGTTCTTCTTCTTCTTCTTCTCGTCGTCCATCTCCCGCTCGTCTTTTCGACGTGATCTCTCTCTCTCTCTCTCTCTCCTTAAAACTCTTTCTCTCTCTCTCTCTCTCTCTCGCTCGCGTAGCAATATATTCAAACTGATTTATATCATTAATATTACTTATTAGCAATATTAATCGACCTCGTCGACGGTCGCGGATCTCGGTGGACCGGCGTCTTCTTCGGTGAAGCGACTCCCGCCGCCGTTGTTGCCGGCGGAAGCGGACGCGCCGCCGCCGAAACCCGCGCCCATGTTTCCAAAGTCCGGCATGCCGCCCATGCCGCCGCCCATGCCGCCGCCCATGCTTCCGCCCATCTTGTTGACGATTTTATTCAACAAAGGAGCGACTTCCGGGTCGTTCATGGCGGCAATTAACGCGCCCGGGTTCGTTTGCGCTTGTTGCAAGACGCTCATGACTTTCGGGTTCATCATCGCCGCCATGATTTCCGGGTCGTTCATCAACCCTTCCATGCCGGGCGGCATCCCGCCCGGGAAGCCGTTGTTCGGGAAACCGCCTGCTCCACCACCATTACCACCGCCGCCGCCCATGTTTGCGTTCTTCATCGCCTCCTCCGCTTGTTTTCTTCTCTCCTCCATCTTCCTCCTCTCCTCTTGCTCTCTCTTCGCCTTCTCTTTCGATTTCGCGACTCTGATTTCGTGGAAGAACTTCTCCGCCTCTTTCTCCACCTTCGCGCTTTGTTCGTCGAAGTCAATCGCCAAACCTTGACCGAGATTCTTGCACGCCTGCTCGTACTCGCCTAAATACCTCTGCGCCATCCCTAAAACCTTCAGCGCCTTGGCGCTGTCCGGATTGATCTTCAAAGCTTGCTCGCAATCCTGTTTCGCCGCTTTGTTCCTCTTCAGTTTCACGAAACACTCCGCGCGTTTCGAAAACGTCAGCGCGGACGGCTGTAAATCCAACGCCTTCGTGTAATGCTCGAGCGCGGTCGAATAGTCGCCGGAAGAAAACGCCTCCGAGGCTTTCGACTTTGCATCGATCATCTGTTGTTGTTATCATTAATATTATTATTATTATTATCGTCGCGCGCGCGTATAAAAAAAGGGTGTGGTCAGTTTCTCAGAGCGCATAACGTTACGAATCGCTACGAGACAAAAGGCATCGCACATCACACACACACACACACACACATTGAGAAAACGTGCGTCTGCTTCTAAACAACAACAACAACAACAACGATGCAAAACGCGCGAAAATATCTCTTATTCAAGAGTAAAAAAAATATCTAAAACTAATAAAAAAACGTACCAAATTCGCCTCCTCATCGGTCAACTGTTTATTCGGATCTCGCGTGTTTTCTTCCGGCACCGGTTCAGATTCCGGTCCGACGACGTCTGGATCGTCGATGTGCGCGTTTTCTTCTCGCTCTTGTTCTTCTTCTTCCTCGTTTTTAGTATCGTTCTTTTCATCGTCGTCTTTATCTTCTTCTTCTTCTTCTCGTTGATGGGGAAACTTGGCGTCGAATTCCGATGCAAAAAGCGCTCTCAAAGCGCGAAAAGATGGATCGTGGATTAAGGAAGGGTTCGATTTTAAGTCGTCG
>Ga0255757_10006531_pt1 | contig 10100 bp, 8 predicted proteins | sample 071ome_27_FD_179957 | JGI IMG/M metagenome (GOLD analysis project Ga0255757, IMG submission 179957) | Coastal salt marsh microbial communities from the Groves Creek Marsh, Skidaway Island, Georgia - 071409AT metaG (version 2) | ecosystem: Environmental > Aquatic > Marine > Intertidal zone > Salt...
GAGGTATTGTAGGTGAGCTCGATGGGGGGCAAGGAATCCAGCCCTTTCTCACGAAGATAGGAGTCGAGCAACTCACGAGCTCTTTCCCGATCATAGGTAAATCCGGGGACGGGAAAAAATCCGCCCGTGCCAGGAGGCGTGAATGTGGTCGCCGGAGTCTGCCCACCTCCCAGTACCTTATCGACCAGCCTTTGCCGATCGATGGATAGACAGAATGCCTTGCGCACACGAACATCATCAAAGGGAGCGACTTTTACATTGAACCTATAAAAGTAAGTGCCCAGGTAGGGCTCAAAGTGCAAATCGCTGGGATATTTTTCTTTGAGAAAATCAATCCGGTCCGCAGAAACGCTCTGGGTTAAATGGAGAAATCCGGAACGATAAGCTCGTTCCTCTGTGTAGACGGCCTCAATGGGGTAGAAGCGAATGCCCTGCAAGCGAACCGTTTCCGCATCCCAGTAGCTTTGATTCTTGGTCACTTCGATCACGGAATTGATTTGATGACTGGTTAAAGAGAAGGGACCATTGCCCACGAAATGGCCTGGCTTGGTCCATGCGGTTCCGATTTTCTGGTAGGCCCCGAAACTTTCAATAGTGGGCGGGTGTACAGGATACCAAGAATAATGGTTGAGTAGTTCGAGGAAGTAGGGAATTGGATTTTCCAAGCTCAGCACCAAGGTGTGGTCATCCAGAGCGACCGCACCCACCCCAGCCTCCTGCCAAGATTTACCTCCCTGATGGAAAGACTCGGCATTCTTAAGAGCATAGAGCATAGAGGCATAGGGTGCACCAAGATTTGGGTTGAGAATCCGCTTAAAGGAATAAACAAAATCATGGGCGGTTAAGGGGTCTCCGTTGCTCCAGCGAGCATTTTTCCTCAAAGAAAAGGTATATTGTCTGCCTTGATCGGAGATTTCCCATTTTTGGGCAACTCCAGGTAGGGGCTTCAGAGATTTTGGATCTTCTGAGACTAGGCCCTCAAGAAGGGCAGAAAGGATATTATGAGCTGCCACACTAGTGGCTAAGTGAGGATCTAGATGCTGCGGCTCGGCACCGAGTCCAAAATGAAGGATTTGTTCATCAATGGCGGTTTCAACATTTGATGGTTGGGAGCAACCCAATGCCAACCACACCCACCCGGCAAAGGTAATCCATAAGATCCTGATCGCAGGCAGCGTTGCATGCTTAGTTGCTTCCATAAAATATACACTCAACATAGGAAATAGGTGCTCAAAATAGGCAAGCAAAAGGAGAGATGTTGAATTGTTACTTTGGATGCAGGTATGAATCTAGCACAATCCTTGCTTAGAAGATAATCGAGTTCCATTACTTAAAAGAAGCGACTCCAAGAAAATGCTTGCGGGAAATTAAGCCACCCTCTTTTATCCGAGAAGCTACCCTTCGTCCCTCGATGTTCAATCTTCTAAAGCCTTTGGTTTTCCGCACCTTTCTATCCCTTGCGGTGGTCACCCCGCTCATCGGGCAAAATCCTGCGGACATGCCCATGCGCCAAGTGATGAGCGAGGCTCAGGAACTGATTGGATCTGGAGATTATGCTTCTGCTGCACCCTACCTTGATCAACTTGAGATTAGATTTGCTGGTGAAGGAAACCCGGAAGTAGAAAAAATCCTCGAGCAGTTTGGATTTGTCCGCGGGGTCGGCTATCTACAGAACTTCGGCAAAACTGGGGACATGGCCAATATGCAGAAAGCCGCCGATGCATTTGGAAAGTTTGCAGAGAAGTACCCAGACAACGAAAATGCGGTCTCCGCAATGCAACAGAGGACCACCTGTTTACGGGCCCTGCAAAATTGGCCTGAGGCGGCTGCGGTCATTGAGGCCCTGCTTGATGAGAACCAGCCCTTTAAAAAGAAGATCGTTAAAAGAAGCGAGTTGATGAATCTCTATCACGGTAGGGCCCAATGTTATCATATCACCCAGAATTGGGCCAAAGGGGAGGGTGCCTTTCGGGAACTTCTTAAATATGCTGATGCTGCTAAAGACGAAGACCGGGCTGCTTATGCTGTTTCCTGCATGGCTGAAATGTTTGTTCAGAATCGACGGATCAATGAAATTTTCCCCTTGCTTCCCCGATTGTCAGGAGACACCCCTGCCCGATTTGACCTTCGCCTTAATGTCAACCTGATGCAAGGTGCCGAAATCCTCAAGGAGGAGGAGAGGCATGTGGAGGCATCCTTGCTCTACGCCCTGACTATGACCACTGAGGAAATTGTCAGTTTTTATACTACCCGGGAAGAAAGGCTTCAAAATGAAATCGACCGACTTGAATCCTTTATGGTCACTCAGGGCCCCAGAATCCCACCTCGCCGAAAAACGGCTCTGAAAAATATTCAGAACGATTTGGCGATGAAGGCGACAAGTGCCCGTAGTCACTTAAAACTTGCCAAGAATACCCCCTCATTCACAACAGTTTTACGGTGGCGTAAAGCGGATAATTTTCAAATTACGAAAAGAGAATGGGAGTCTTTTTGGGGTTTTTATTGGCTCTACAAAGATTTTCCCGAACATGAAATGGTGGAGAATTTTCTATACGCAGCATTCGCTTCCGCGAACACGGTAAAATTCCGAGAAAAATCAATTGAGTTGGGCGAGGAATATCTCGCCAATAAAGAACTCCTCGCCTTCCGCCCTGACGTTACTTTTATCATGGCCAATGCCTACAGGCAGGAAGCGCAAAACCAGCTCAAAATTGTCGAAGAATTGCAAACTTCGCTCGCTACCGTAGATAAGGAAAAAGCGGCCCAGGCGAAACAGACTGCTCAGGAATATTACGAGCGCTTTTTCCAGCTTTGCGATGATTTTGTAGTTCTTATGCCTGATCATAAATACGCCCGGGAATTCATTGCCATGATGGGGGCAGAATTCTTTAAGCGTCGTCAATTTGAACCATTGTTAGAAAAATTCGCGGGTCTCAAAAATGGATCGATGGATCCGCAGTCAGGTTTTATCAACAACGAAGCCCTCCGTGGGACTGCCGCCATGGCCACTGCTAGCTATATGAGTGGACTTGCCCTTCTGGCGACAGGCAATTTCGACCAAGCCAAGCCATTGCTTGGTTCGGTGGTAGGAGTTAGTATTGAGGGTTTACCTCTCGATGAGGCTGCACTGAATGAGTTCTAAGTGATCATGGGTATGGCAAATCGGGACTTTTTCACAGAGAACACTCTCCATCCCAGAATGTTTTCCTTACTCTTACTATCAGCTACCTTCGTTTTATTCAGTGGTTGTGGAGGTGATTCTGAAGAAGAAACGCAAGTTTCTGCTGAAGAGGTTACAGTCAACGAGTCCCTTTCTTCCGAGGAAACCCTAAGCGATGTGCCAGACGAACCTGTCGATCAGGTAATCTCTTCCCCCAAGGAAGAGCAAAAAGAAGCGCCTAATCCGAATGGTATATTTCTTCCAATTTTTGAAGATAATGGTGGGAAGCAGGTTGCATCTCAACTAAACAACAAACCCGCTTACTCCAATGGTAAGGGTTACTTTATGTGGTCCAACGGATCGAATTGGAAAATTACCACCAAGTTAGGAGGGGGGCGCGTTATTTCGACTGGGGGTGAAAAACTTCTTGATCCTTGGTCGGGTGGAGGAAAGGCAAGGCATGCACCAGATGAAGAATACACCAAGCAGGCAATGTTTCGCTTGGCTGTAGCCTATCAAGGGTCTGAGGATAATGAAAATGCGATCCGGCTTTACAAACAATTTGTTACTCTTTTCCCTGATGATAAAATGGTTGCGGAGGCTTATCTTGGACTGGGTGACCTAGCGATCAGTGGGGTGAGTCCTGATAGTCAGCCTACTTTTGAACAGATCACGCAGGCTCGCGAAAATTACGCAATGGTGAGGGAGAAAACTCAACAGATCGGGCTGATCTCCGATTCCACTTTTAACGAGGGTGGACTTATCGAAAGAGTCGCAGAAAACCCGGAGGGCTTGATCAACTACTTTTTCACCTTCGATAAGGACGAAAATGAAGTTATTTCCAAGGACGAGTTTGCTGGAATCCAAGCTAAATTTCCGGATCTTTCCAGTTTTGAAACCTACGACTTGAGCACCGATGGGTCGTTGGATTTTGGGGAATTGTACGATGTCGCCGCATCGAACTCCTACAAAAACCTCGAACAGATTTACCAAAATTACGCGGAGAAGTTTGGGTCAATGGAAGGTGCTCAGATTGCCCAAGCCACCGAAAAAATTGGATTTGCTCTAGAGAAGCAGGGGAAGCCTTCCAAAATGCTTAGTCTCTACTACGAAGACATAAAAAAGTTTGGTAATGACCCCACCAGTGTTGGAGTGGATGCAATTCTTAAAAAGTACTGCGATAAATACAAGGAATATGAAGACCTTTTCGGTCTGACTTTGGACCTCCTCCAAAAACTACAAAACCCTGCAGAGCCTGTATCTTTTACATTCAGAAATCGTAAAGGTATTGAAGAGGAAATTTCCGGCACTATTGAGGAAATAGTTAAGGATCGTAGTAAGGTGCTTGCCTTTTTAAGTACCGAGTACAACGGGATGGATCCAAAGATCTACTCGGATATAGTCAAGTATAGAGGGGCGATCTTCATCAACCCGGATTATGCGGCCAAGTTTCAGGGATATCTCAAGAAATACAAAGAGTTTAACGATAACTTTCCCTCGGAACTTGCTCCCCAAAAGGCTTTTGCTCGCTTGCTTGACGACTCGGTGGGTTCTGGTCAGAAAACTTTGGAGCTGAGAATGCGTGCGAATTTGGACAGGGTGGGCTCCCGTGCCGGTGGTGATTATAATCCGCAAAGTAGTGATTTCCCTGCGGCGAGTGCGGGTGTCCTCGTTTGGATGGCCGAAAAAATGCTCGCCCAAAATTCTCTTGGAGATGCAGTTTCCGCTATGGAAAGGCTAGTTGAGCTCTATGGCGACTCGGGTGGAGATTTCCTTTTTGATGCTCATTATCTGATAGGTAAAGCGAAAGAAAAAGAACGGGACTACCTCTCAGCAGCTAGCCACTTTGAATCCGCTCTAACTAACTCCACTTGGCACCCGCAAGCAAATGATGCTAGGATTCGCCGGGGTCATGCTTGGTTTGAGGTGGCAGAGGCTGAAAAAGACGCGGAGTCCTACCAACGCTCTAGGAGTTCATTTGAGGAAGTCCGTGGCGATACTGAAGCAAGCTTGGAAATGAGGGCTGAATCTGCATTCATGATGGGGGAGTGCATGAAGGCCCAGAAGGATTATGCGGGTGCGGCTTTTCTTTTCCTTGAAACAACGCTCAACTTTCCGAGTGCATTGAAGTGGGCACCCAAATCTTTTGAGCAGGCAATCCGTTGTTACGAACAAGCGGGTCAGGCGGATCAGGTTTCGATGATTGAAAAACAATACACCGATTGGCAAAGAAAGTTCCTAAAATGAAATATTCGCAGATATTTTTGGTATTTTTTTGCCTAGGCTCAGTCGCATCCGCCAATGAGGATTATTTCCGCAAATTTGCTGGGCCTATTCCCGTAAAGGCACATTATACTTCCGGCTTGGCGGTCAAATCGATGGAGTTACTTGGTATTGACCCGCAGAAAGGAATTATTTTTGCGAAGATGCAGGGTGGAGGCAGGATCGAAATGGAGCTTCGTGACCTTAAACGTCAAAATATTGCCCGCTTTGAATTTGATTGGCCTAAAGCAGCGAAAGCATACCTCAAATATCTTTCCAACGAACAATATGACCCAAGGGTTCTCGATGCTCTCCGCCCGGAGGTTTACAAAGCGATGTTATTCCTAGATGTGCCCTATGAATATCTTCCTATTCATGACGATTGCCTAACTTATGTTCGGGGACTTCTGGGAATGAGGCAATTTGCAGAAGCTTTTTATGTGCTCTCCAGGTTAAACCTTTCCAAGCTTGATGACTTTGGATTCCGCGAATTTTCTGAATCAGCACTTGAGCTATGCGGAAAAATGATTGCTGTTAATGCGTCTTCTGCAAAATCCTCCAGGGCTCTTTTGCAAAGGGTAACCATTAGAGATAATAGTGGTGATCATGAAGCGTACCTCAAACTGGCAGATTCTCTGAGGCAACAGGGGCTATACACTGAGGCAATTAGTGAATATGCTAGGCTTACCCCCATCGTAAATAAATCTTCAGGCAGTCCATACAGCAAAATTTTAGAAATCTGGCCAATCTATTGTTACATCAAACTTTACGAAATGTATGCTCCAGCAGCCAAAAAAGATAAGCGTTACTTGGATGCGGCCGGTAAGATGTTTAATTCAGCAGTTCAGGGCTTAAAAAAATTAGATGAGAATCCACCAAGCAGGCAAAGCAATGAGTTTTCTCTCTACAAGCTCATCCGTTCCCTCATCCGCATTCAATATGCAAGAAGGTATGAAGACGCGGGCGATGAGCTAAAGGCATCCGAATATTATCGCCAATCTGTGCTTGAGGTAACCGAGGGTATTGTCAACGCGAGAATCGGTCTCGATTGGCTGCCTGAATCCTTGATGATGGCTGGAGATGCTTACGAAAAACTTGAGCTTAATGAGGCAGCCAGAAATGTTTACAATCAGGTTGTTGTGTTTTTTAAAGAGACGAAGTGGGAGAAAATGAGCCAGGCAAGGTTGGATGCACTCCCACAATCATAATTAAATCCTCATTGACCTAGTCAATTTTTCAGACTTTTCTTACTCATATCTACAAATTATAAATTATGAAACTTGGAAATCTCCGCATTCCCTCACTTTTTATTTTAACTTACCTTTTCCTGTCACCGGGAATGTTTGTTAGCCAAGCCATGGCTCAAGATACCAATCTATTCGCTCAAGCATGGAACAACCTTGGAGCAACTTTCTTCATTGTTTTCCTTATTCTCATTCTTGCTGGCATTACTCTCATCATCTTCAATAGCATCGCCGTTCGTCGCAAGGCTTTCATTAAGGACGATGTAATCGAGCCGATCATGCAGGAGATTCAAAACCTTAATATCGAAGGAGCAAAGGCATTGTGTGACCAATACAAGCTTCCCGTGACCTCCATCCTCAAAGGTGGCTTGGACCGTATCCAAGATGATGAACTGGATATTGAATCCATAGAAAAGGGCTTGGACGAGAACTCGGGTCTTGAGTTGGCCAAACCCTTCACCTGGATTAACATGCTCAATACGGTGGGTTCAATTGCCCCGATGATTGGTCTGTTGGGTACGGTTGTCGGTATGATTGGAGCCTTTGCTGTTTTAACCTCTCAGGGAATGGGAGGCGAGGCAAGCAAGCAAATGGCGGGTAACATTGGTAGTGCCCTTTGGACGACTGCTGCAGGTTTGGTAGTAGCCATTCCATGCTTAGTAGCTTACTTCCTGTTTAAAACCAAATTCGGTAATATCGTTGCCGAGGTGAATCAAGTGACTGGATCTATGGTTTTTACCTTGGTTCGTGCCGCCCGTGGAGGATTCGCTGAAGGAGGAGAAGCAGGCGGGGAAGAATATTACGAGGAGGGGGCTTACGAGGAAGAGGCCGCCACCTGATCTATTTTTCCTGGCTAAGAAAAAGCAACCAAGCCGTTCACTTCCATGGCAAAATTCGAAGTGCCAGATTCAAATGAGTCCCCTGACCTGACTCCTATGATTGATGTGGTCTTCCTCCTGATCGTATTCTTTATGGTGGTCGCACAAAGGCTTTCTGAACAGTATATTGAACTGTCTGGCTTGCCGATTGCCGGTAATTCATCGGTCAAGGAAGAGCCTCCATCCCGCACCATCATTAGTATTGATGAGACACCGGCAGGACAGAGATTTTATTGGGGCGAGCAGGAAATCGACATTTCGCAGATTTCAACCGCAGTTAAAAGAAATCCTGAATGGAAGGTATTTTTGCGCGTGCACCCTCAAGTTACCCATGCCGTCGTTCAAGACGCACTCAAGGAAATAGGTAATGGTGGTCAGGCAGATGTAATCTTTGCCACATTTAAGAGTGGAGGGTAATTCCTCTACCTAAATCATGGATACTTTTAAGAAAATATTGGATGATGTCGATGAGGTTGATTTGACTCCTATGATCGATGTTACCTTTCTTCTGCTTATCTACTTCATGGTTACCACAATGATTAAGCAACCGGAAGCTGAGCTGTCTATTCAATTACCAGGAAAAGCATCCAGTAGCGATATAACTCCAATGGAGATGCTTAAGGTGCGCATTGGAGATGATGGAGAAGTATACCTTAACGGCTCCATGATTGAAGATGGTATCGACTTGGAGATGCCCGATTTGGTGGGGAATTTGAAAACCCAGAAATCGATGCGCGATCAGCTCATCAACAGCGGTGCAAAGTCCAAAGAGGAAGCCGAGCTGAAAGTTGAAATTGCTTCCTCTGGAATTGCAGAGCATCAGTCTGCTATCAGTGTGCTCAATGCTTGTGCGGAAGCCAAGGTATTCAAAGTTACATTCGCGTTTAACTAGGGAGTTGGGCACTTCGTCCTTTTACAAATATGCCAGAATTGGTAAAAAAATTTTTGCACACCCGCATGAGGGTGAGCGATCTCGATGCTACCTTAAATTTCTACCGCAATGTTTTCGGTTTGAAAGTCTCACGTAGACATGAATCTCCCCGTGGGTCTAAGCTAGCATTTTTGTCTGTCCCAAATAGTGATGAAGAAATTGAAATCACATATTTTCCAGGGTCCGGTCCGGTCAAGGTACAGGAAGATTTGATGCATTTGGCTTTTGAGGTTGAAAGTATGGCGAAGTTTCAGGAGCACCTTGATCAAATAGGAGTACCTCTCAGTGACGGACCTACCCACAGTTCATCGGGCTCTGTCTTTGCCTTTGTGGATGCTCCGGATGGATACGAGATTGAGGTGATCGAGCGACCAAAAAAGTCAAGCTAGGCGTATTTGCCGATCCATCCTATTTACATTCATGCTGGCTGCCCTCAAGCTTTTCTTAGTTTTTGCATTTTTAACCAGCTTTTTAATTTTTGCAGAAAACTCAGGCGACAGGTGGAATAACGAAAAAATTCTTTTTGACGGTTCAACTTTAGACCATTGGGCCGTTACCGATTACGCAGGCCATGGGGAGGTTTCATTGGATGGAAATGGCAGTGTTGTCCTTGAATTTGGAATTGCTTTGACCGGAATCCATTGGGTTGGGGAGAAATTGCCGCTTTGTAATTATGAGATTAGTTGGAGTGCGAAAAAAGTGTCGGGTACAGATTTTTTTGGCTCCCTTACTTTTCCCTACCTGAATGATCACGCCACTTTGGTACTCGGTGGCTGGGGTGGAGCGCTTGTTGGCATTTCTTGCCTTGATGGATTTGATGCTTCTGAAAATCAAACGGCTACCGCTCACTTATTTAATACCAATCAGTGGTATCGATGTGTTTTACGAGTAACAGAGACTCACTTTAAATTTTGGGTAGACCAAGAAAAATTGATCGATTGCGACATACAAGGAAGAACGATATCGATGAGAACGGGAGAGATCGAGTTGTCCAAGCCCTTAGGTTTTTCGACTTTTGATACCACTGGCTTAATCAAGGATGTTCGATTATCCAGCTTGGTTCCTTAAGAATCGTTTTTGTTGATTTCTCTTAATCGTAATTGGCCACAGGCTGCATCGATATCATGTCCCTTTTCCATTCGCAGGGTAACCCGTGGAGGATTTGCAGCCTTAACTCGGTTGTAAAACATTTTGATACGATCGAGCGGAGGCCTTTTCCAAGTTAGCCCTTCAACACGGTTGTATGGAATGAGATTAATCTTGGCGTGCAAGCGGTTGGCGTGGGCGGCCAAAAGATCCGCTTGTTTCAGGTCGTCGTTGACGCTATCGATTAAGATATATTCGAGAGTGATCATCTTTTTGCGTTCCTCGATAAACTGCTCGCAGGCGCGAAGAAGCTCACCTAAAGGGAAACGCTCATTGATAGGCATGATCTTTTGACGGGTTTCATCATCTCCGCCATGTAGGGAGATTGCCAATCTTATTTGAGCCGGATATTTCGCGAGTTCTAAAATTTTTGGGGCTAACCCGCTCGTTGACAGGGTTAAGTGCCGGGCACCAATACCAAGCCCCTTGGGGGAAAGGATTTGGTCTAAAGCAGGCAGGAGGGCAGGCAAATTGGCGAG